>Ga0067045_1003817_pt1 | contig 15368 bp, 15 predicted proteins | sample TerdegcTABiofilm_FD_59184 | JGI IMG/M metagenome (GOLD analysis project Ga0067045, IMG submission 59184) | Combined Assembly of (Gp0054472, Gp0054536) Wastewater bioreactor microbial communities from Singapore -Terephthalate degrading...
GGGAGCACCGAGGGGCCTGTTCGGTCTGTTCTCGAGGAGGCATCTGGCAAGAAGGCGTTTGTGGACTTCGGCCTTGGCTCAAACCCGGAGTTTCTAAGGGAGGGAAACGCAGTCCAAGATTTCTGCGAGCCCGACAGAATAGTTCTCGGCGCAAAAGATGCAAGGACGATGCAAGCCTTGAGGGACCTCTATGCATCATTCACCTGCCCCAAGATCGAGACCTCAATTCGGACTGCGGAGATGATCAAGTATGCGAGCAATGCCTTCCTTGCGACGAAGATCAGCTTCGCAAACGAGATCGGCAACCTCGCAAAGAGGCTTGGGATCGACTCTGAGGAGGTCTTTGCCGGGGTCGGGCTCGACAGCCGGATAGGCCCTGCATTCTTCCGGACGGGGATTGGATTTGGCGGTTCGTGTTTTCCCAAGGATGTTCGGGCCCTGATTGCCGGTGCGGGAGGCTGTGGCGAGAATCTGCAGATCATCCCGGCTGCATTGCGGGTCAACGAAGACCAGCCACTGAAGCTGGTCAGGCTGCTCCAGGCTCGCATCCCAGACCTTAGGGGCCGGAGGATTGGCGTTTTGGGCCTGGCATTCAAGCCCAACACTGACGATGTCAGGGAGAGCCGGGCCATCCCGATCGTCAGGGCGCTTCTTGATGCTGGAGCCAAGGTCGTAGCCTACGACCCGCTCGCCATGGAGAACTTTGCCGCTCTCTTCCCGGAGATAGAGTACGCAGCATCGGCACAGGCCGCTCTTGCGGCTGATGCTGTACTGATAACTACTGAATGGGAGGAGTTCGAGCATCTCGATTACAGTGGAAGAACGGTCATCGATGGCAGGCGAATTTCCGCGGCCTGCCGGACTGCAGAGGTCTATGAGGGGGTCTGCTGGTGAAGGAGGTCAGGAAGGCCGTCATCCCGGCTGCGGGCCTTGGGACCCGGTTCCTCCCGGCAACCAAGTCGATGCCCAAGGAGATGCTCCCGCTAATCGACCGCCCTGTGATACAGTATGTGGTGGAGGAGGCGATCGACTCGGGGATAGAGGACCTGATCATCATCACAGGCAGGGGGAAAAGGGCGATCGAGGACTACTTCGACGACTCGCCAGAGCTTGAGATGCACCTGCGAGACCACGGGAAGTTCGAGGCGCTGAGGACGGTTCAGGAGATATCCTCCCTGATCGATATCCACTACATCAGACAGAAGGAGCCCAGAGGACTTGGGGATGCGATCCTGCGCGCCGAGAAGCATATCGGGGACGAGCCCTTCGCGGTGCTTCTCGGAGACGATATCATCAGGAACTGCGTTCCCTGCACAAAGCAGCTCATCGACCTCTACAGGGAGAAAGAGCGTTCCATAGTTGCAGTCGAGGCGGTCCCTCCGGAGAAGATCAGGAGTTACGGGATCATCCGTGGTACTCAGGTAAGCCCGTCGCTCTACAGGATCGAGGATATCGTCGAGAAGCCCCGGATCGAAGAAGCTCCCTCGAACATCGGGGCGATCGGCCGTTACATCTTCACGCCTGATATCTTCGAATGTCTGAAGAATACGAGCCCTGGCGTCGGCGGCGAGATCCAGCTCACCGACGGGATACGGATCCTTTTGCAGATCCAGGAGATCTATGCACATCTGTTCCAGGGGACGAGATATGATACTGGGGACAAGGCGGGTTATGTCAAGGCGATCATCGATTTCGCGTTGGGAAATAATGAGACCCGTGATGATGTTCTTCAGCACATGCAATCGTTTGGTTTGTACAACGTTGTCGTTCAGGCGCAGGGTGATGAAAGGGCTGTTCTGGCACGCTCTGAAAATATGGAGATCTGAGAATGTCCAAGATCGTTATTACCGGCGGGGCTGGTTTTATTGGCTCGCATATTGCAGAGGCATTAGTTCATGATAATGAAGTCGTCATCGTCGACAATCTTGATGACTACTACTCGCCGGAGCTGAAGCGGCAAAACCTCGATATGCTCCTAGCAAACCCTAATGTGCGTTTTATTGAGGGCGATATTACAAATCTCGATCTTGTCCGGAATGTCATCGACGACAGTGTCGACTATGTCTTTCACGAGGCTGCCCAGGCAGGCGTCAGGATATCTGTCGAGGACCCGTTCAAGCCGAATAACGTCAATGTCCTCGGCACCTTAAACGTCCTCAAGGCCGCTCTTGATGCAGGTGTCAGGCGGGTGATCAACGCCTCCTCATCATCGGTCTACGGGAAGGTGCAGTACCTCCCCTTCGACGAAGCTCACCCTACCATGCCGGTCTCACCCTACGGGGTCTCGAAGCTTGCAGCAGAGCACTACTGCCGGGTCTTCTACGAGGTCTACGGCCTTCCGACAGTATCCCTGCGCTACTTCACCGTCTACGGACCCCGGATGCGACCGGACCTTGCGATCTCTATCTTCACCAGGAAGATGCTTGCAAATGAGCCCATCACAGTCTTCGGGAACGGCGAGCAGACACGTGACTTCACATACATCGACGATATCGTCAGGGTGAACCTGCGGCTCCTTGAGACTGACTCGGCCGATGGCTATGCGATGAACGTCGGCGGAGGCCAGAGGATCACAGTGAACGACCTTATCGCTCATCTCCGGAAGATCACAGGGAGCACGTCAGAGGTAGTGTACTCTGATAAGCAGAAGGGCGATGCTGAGCATACGATGGCTGATGTGGGGCGCGCGAGGGAGCTGGTTGGGTACAGGCCTGAGGTTTCCATTGGGGAGGGTTTGGCAAAGTTCGTCAAATGGGCCCGTACCTTATAATCAATCTTCTTAATCCAATCTTAATCCACCTAGAGAACCGTTCGACTCCGCTTCTTTTGGCATAAGTCTTCTCATCGAATACGAAAGGTCTTCCTATCTAGAATTCTTTCTATTGCGCTAGTTGATGGGTATGCAGCTTTTTATGCCTCTAGCTCTGAGAAGATCTCGAACTGCTCTATCATCATAGCCTGAATCAGCTACAACCACTTTGAGTCTAGTTCTTGGCCGCCCTCGATCTCTCTTGACTTCTACCTTTCCTAGAAGCTCTTCGAATCGAACATGCTTAGGAGTTACGCAGTTGAATTTTCACATTGCTGACCTATTGAAGCAAAGTAGACAATAGCCACTCCAAGTCAGAGTAATCATCCTCATTTTGATCGCTATTCTGAAGATAATTATCTTTCACTTTCTCAACTGCGTAACTCCTAATTTTCAATATTCGGTAGAAAATCGTCCTTTTGGCGGGTTTGAGGCTGAACATCCATTTCACTTGATAGTGATTTTATTTGATCAGTATCTAACGTTCACTCCTAGTATTGATCATGTTCTTCGAATCGATGAGCGTCATGCTTGCTACTTGGACCTGGAATTATACTGAGAGGATAACCATCCAGCCCACATTTCCCATTAACGGTTTAAGCGCTCATTAATTTTCTCGCTATCGATTTCTTAAAGTTCGATGTGCTTAAACGCTGCTGTATATGTATTTCGAGCTCAGAAAAGACTCATGCCAAAATGGACAATCAGGTCAATCACTTAAGATGACCTCACAGACAAATAAGAATCCTTAGAAGGGGGCTTAACGATTTCGACAAATGAACCCAATGATACAATAATAATAGGCGCCGGATTAGCAGGGCTAAGTGCTGCATACCATTTAAAGTCTAATTATAAATTAATAGAGTTGAATAAAGAAGCGGGGGGATTTTGCCGAACTAAATTTATTAATGGTTTTTTATTTGATTATACTGGGCATCTATTACACATGAAGTCAGAATATGTGCAACATCTAGTAAAGCAGTTATTAGGCGATAATCTTAAAAAAATCGAAAGATCATCGTGGATTTATTCATCAAATTCATTAACACCATATCCATTTCAAAGTAATTTATATGGCCTTCCTCCCGAAGTAATTAAAGAATGTCTTATTGGATTTATCAAGTCAAAATACGAGTTAAGGGAAATGGAAGTTAATAATTTTGAAGATTGGGTGATCAAACATTTAGGCTCAGGTATCGCAAATAGATTTATGATACCTTATAATAAAAAATTATGGACTGTTCATCCAAGAGATTTGACCACCGAATGGCTTGGTAATTATGTTCCCACTCCAAAAATTGATGAAATTGTTGATGGTGCCCTTCGAGTTCCCGAAAAGAAATGGGGATATAATTCCTATTTCTACTATCCTAAGTATGGAGGAATTTATAGTCTTATCAACGAATTTTTAAAATATATAGATAATAATTGCATATATTATAACAAAAAAATTGCTAATATAAATACGCTCGAAAAAATTGTAACCTATAGTGACGGAACAAAAGATACATATAAAAATATAATTTCGACTATTCCTTTAATTAATTTGGTAAATATCATTAAACCAATGCCAAAAGAGATTCATATATGCGCAAAAAAATTAAAATATAATTCCATCCTTAATATAAATATTGGTATAAATGAAGAATCTAATTTGGATAAACATTGGATTTATTTTCCAGAAGATCAATATATTTTTTATCGAATCGGTTTTCCTGCCAGTTTTTCAAAATCAATGGCGCCCAGCGGCTGTAGCTCTATATATACAGAAATTTCATATTCGGATTCTGTTCCATTAAGATATAAGTCTTTAGAAGAAATTCAAAAGAGAGTATGTGCCGACTTGATAAAAACAAAATTTTTAAATAAACTAGAGAATATACTTTTCTCATTTTCTATTGATATCAAACCGGCTTATGTAATATATGATCATAACTGGTTTCATGCCAAGAATAATATAATAAATTATCTCAGAGGAAAGAACATATTATCGATTGGTAGATATGGATCATGGGAATATTCTGCCATGGAAGATGCTATATTACAGGGCAGGGATGCAGCAGAATTTATAAACTCAGGTGTATGTTATGGAAATACGAGTAGGATTAGTACTAATATCAAATGAAATTGGTGGGGCAGAAACAATTGTTTTGAATATTGCAAAGAAACTTACCGAAAGATCTATTAAGACTTATATCATTACAAACCAGGAAATAATAAAATACTTCAAAGATATAAAGGGATTAGAAACTATAAATATCGGATCGATGTATACACCCAAGTTCTCTAATTCTTACTTAAGAAATGGAATATTGCTATTCCGACTGTTAACTTTAAAAAACAAAGTTAGAGGACAAATAAATTCAAGCTATATAAATATAGTTCACATACATCTCCCTTTATCTATGATATTATATAAAATAATAAAAAATAGCATAAATGCAAAATCCGTTTTTACGATCCATGGTGTAAGCCATCTTGATGGGCAAAAATTGAAAGGAATAAATTTTTTTAAAAAATATTTTATTTTATGGTTAACAAAAGATTGTGATTATTATACATCCGCATGTAATTATTTTATTGATATTTACAAGCAGTTTGGCGTTTTAAACGATAATTATTCAATAATACCTAATGGTATCAATTTAGACGATTTATCTTGCATTAGTGATATCGATCTAGGAAAGTCTTTTAATCTGCTTTATTCAGGTGGCCCGAGATACGCAAAGGGAGGCGATATCGCCATAAAAGCATTAAATAAAATAAGAGAAACTATTCCTAATATAAAGTTATATGTATTACGAGATATACCTGAAAATCATTTTATGAGAAAATATGTAAAAGAAAATGATCTTGAAAAAAATGTTATATTTATAGGCTATAAAAGGCCACCAGAATATTATCAATACATAAAAAGCTCAGATATAGTAATTTTACCTTCTCGCACAGAAGGTATAGCTGCATCACTACTTGAGGATATGGCTTTCTGCAAGCCGATCGTTGCGACGAAAGTGGGGGGGACTCCCGAACTTATTAAAGATGGTATTAATGGGTTTTTGACCTCAGTAAATTGGGAGGATATTGCAGAAAAGGTTGTTTATCTATACGAAAATCCTGATGTTAGAAATAAAATATCTTATACAAATTGTAAATATGTGAAAAGATTCGATTGGGATAAAATCATTGGTCAGTATATATATTTATATAAATATATGATTGAGTCCACAGATAGGTAAGCATATGACCCATATTTTGATAGTGACTGCTCCTATTGGAAAAGCGGGTATACCGCCATTATTAGCTCTTATAAAAATATTTGAGCATAGCTCAAATTCGATATCTATCATTACAGGAAACGATTTTAATGAAAATTTGGTTAAAAAAGACGCCTTCGCTTATTTGTCCTATAACTACGATTTAAAAGGTTTTAGAAAATTATTTCAATTCATATTGATGCAATTTAAAATCTCCTTTTAATGTCTTTAGAAAGAGTAAAGATATTAATTTAGTATTTTTTTTTTGTATAGTAATAGTTTATTTTTTGCCCATATTAACAAGCAAAATATTAGATAAAAAAATTATTATGATTCTTACAGGGTCGAGTTCGAGTTCCTGCAAATCAAGGGGTAGCATCTATTCTTCTACAATAGAAGCTATAGAACGCATTAACTATTTAGTATCAGATTCTTTAAATTGTATATTCTCCAAGACTTATTGAAAAATGGGATTTACAGGATTATGCAAACAAGATCCTCATCGCCCACGAGCACTTCCTCGACTTCAAGGTCTTCGCCGTCACCACCCCATTTCCCGACCGCCCTTCCCTCATCGGCTACATCGGCCGGCTGAGCGGAGAGAAGGGCGTCCAGCATTTCGCCCAGGCTCTGCCCGCAATCCTTGTCCATCAGCAGGACCTTCGCGCGCTCATCGGCGGGGACGGGCAGCTTAAAGAATCGATCGCATCCTCCTTGCAGCAGGATGGCATCGCCGAGCGCGTCGACCTCCCGGGCTGGCTCTCCCACGATGAACTTCCCAAGCACCTGAACCAGCTCCGACTCCTAGTCCTCCCATCCTACACAGAGGGGCTTCCCAACATCATGCTCGAGGCCATGGCCTGCGGGACCCCGGTGCTCGCAACGCCGGTCGGGGCGGTGCCGGATGTGATTGTGGACGGGAAGACAGGATTTATTATGGAGAACAACTCGCCTGAGTGCATCGCAGAGAATGTGATGCGGGCGCTGGAGCACCCGGACCTGGAGGGCGTCGCCCAGCGCGCGCGGGCCCTGGTGGAACGCGAGTACACCTTCGAGAGAGCGGTGGAGAGGTGGAAGAGTATACTGGAAGAGGTCAGCAATGATGCGAAGTAGCAATAAGTGTATAACAAAAGCATAGCGCTTTAATGCAATCAAAGTATCGGTGAACTTCAATTGGTCATAGATCGCAAGGAATTCCAGAAGATGAGATCCTCATCAAGAGTAGATATAACTATTATTTTAATAGCATTTGTTTTTTTACTATTTTCTCAGATCATAATTGCCGATACGCCGCCCGCAGCAGGTTACGAAATATCACTCTATGAAGCTTATCCTTTATATTTTTGGATAATTATTTTGGCTGCATTTTCATGCGGGTTATATCTACTGGTAAATCATGCCTTCTCTAATCAGTTGTCTAAGTGGTGGATATTTGGATTGATTATTCCAATATACACCAACTTATTAATTCTTCTATTACCTTTTTTTCGAGGGTACGCAACGCTTGGTAGAGGCGATGTACTTACGCATATTGGATTAATAAGAGATATCCTCCATACGGGATATTTCTCGTCACCTAATTTTACTAACCACTATCCGGTCATCCATATTATTGGAGCGAATCTTTCTTATCTAACGGGTCTCACACCGGAGCTATTAGCTGAGATATTTCCTGGGTTATTCACATTGTTTTATATCGTCTACATCCATATCCTTGCCCGCAACATCGCCACCAAAATGGGGGAGACACTCCTGATAACAGCATTTGGTTCTTTGCTTTTGTTTAAACATGGAAATCTCATGCTGGCACCCTCAGTCATATGCTTCTATATGCTACCCTTCACCCTTTTTCTGATTAATAAAAGGCTTTCGTCGCACAGAGGACTTGAGTTCTCCATAATCCTCGTTCTGATACTTCTGATGGTCCCTTTTCTGCATCCCGGTGAAGGTACTATATTTTTGTTTTTAATTATTTTATGTCTTGAGATCTCAAGACTGGTTTATATTACATCAAATCAACGCGTCGGCAACAAGGTTTCTAAGGCTTTCACCTCGCAATCACTTAAGATTACTAATCCTGAGCTTATATTGATCATCACGTGGTTTGCCTGGTTTTCATCTTACTCTATTTTTGCTGGAACGATTAGATCTGTCTGGGACTTCCTGACAAATGAAATAGGGATGACTACAGCCATGGAGTATGGAGCAATGATTGCAAAGGCAAACCTTACCCCCTTGGCCATCATACAACTGCTATTCAACATGTATGGGCAATCGGTGGCATATTTCATTACAAGTCTTCTTATAATTATGATATTTTTAAGGCAATTACTCTTATCTTTAGGCAGAGTATCACGAATGCAATTCACATATTCATTGCTTTTCATAAACTTTGGCATACTCATGTTCGTTGCCTTCTTCAGCAAAGCAATATGGGTGGAATATAATAGAGAGATGATCTATGTAATATTTGCGGCAACCATATTGAATGGCCTCGGACTATACGAAGTATTTCACAGTCACCATAAAAATATTGGTATAGTTTGTGTAATGCTCATCCTCCTGATCTCTGCGACTTTTAGCCTGTTCAACACCTTTCCGTCTCCAAATGTGCGTGAAAGTAATTCACAGGTAACTGCAATGGAGCTTACTGGGATGGAGCACTTTTTAGATCACCGTGAAGTAAGTCTGCTAATTGATGATTTAGGAGTCGATCAAAAGCGATTTGCTGAAGCCATTCGCGGCCGTCAAGTACCCTCAATAAATATAAGGTATTTGGTAATTCCATTTGATCACTTTGGCTATGAGATGAATGAGAGCTACGGGCAATCCTTCACAGAGGATAGATATTTCCTGGAAAGCAAGCTATCACGGATAAGTTATCCTGAAATCTTTCCCGATTATAGACATTTATGGAGGTTTACGCCTGAGGACTTTTATTATCTTGATAACAATGACATCAGCGCAAGTAGGATCTACTGCAATGGGGAGTTCTGGGCATACTATATTAAAAGCTGTAAGTCTAGCGAAACTCGCTCAAACATGGTTTATGCATAAGTCGAGCAGCCCACTCCATATCCTGTCTCAGATAGCTGCATGCGATTCCTGCGAAGGCTTTTGCCTTCAGGAATATAGGGCCTCCCTGCAGGGCCTGGCGAAAATCGTTTCTGGCTTCAACCCATCGGCCATCTGATAAATACATTCTTCCTGCGTAGAAATGTTGGGCGGCCATATCATGCATGTGTCTATCCTGTAGATCTTTCATTCCAAGCCCACAGGAATCTCTTAACGGCTGCGGCAGGCTCTGGAAAAAGATTATGGCATAACGACTGCCAGCCTTTGCCATATCAGATCGCATTGTAGCTGTGATTTGACTTTCATGTCGCCTCCAAAATCCCAAAACCTCATCTACAGGTCTTAGCTCACCGATTAGGCTGAGCTGCAGCCATGTAGGGTAGTCAACGTAAGGCACCTGCGGTGGCTGCTGAAATCCACCAATAGATAGAAGTGCATCTTTTCGGCACATTACCGTGCATGCCAAAATAAAATTATGCAATAACAACTCTCGTATTAGTTCTTCTCTAGTGCGATCCTTGAACCAATTGAGGTTATTGTTGCAGGTGTATAGAGTCTTACCCATGCGATTGGTGGCAATACACCTCCCCCAGCTCAGCACGGCTTCTCGCCTGTTAAAGGCGGGAATTTGTCTCTCCAGCTTATTCGGAGGCCAGAAATCGTCTCCCTCTAATATAGCAATTAACTTCCCTTGCGAGATCTCCAGAGCTTTATTATATGTTTCACTCAATCTCCAGATTCCCACATTATCCTGTTTAATGTATTTTATTCTTTCATCATCATATTGTGCTACAATCTCTGCAGTCCTGTCCGTGGACCCATCATCAATTATTATCTGTTCCCAGTGTGGATATGTCTGAGCTAAAACGCTTTCAATGCATTCTCCTATGAAATCTTCATGGTTATATGTAGGCGTTATTATGGTAACAAGAGGTTGAATTTTAGAATCGCCTCGATTATCCTTGATATGGCCCTCTGGTGAGATATTTGATTGCTCCATTTTTATCTCCCCGCCACCATCACGATCTCCTCGCCAGCCTCCCCTGCCCCGCGAAGCCCGTGCTCCCTCGCAAGAAATGCCAGCCCCTGCATCCTCATCCATAGAGAAATCTCATTTGGCGAGCCGCCCGGAAGCACGCCGTTCCGCCTGATGAGGCTGCTGGCAGCCCACATCCATGGAGCGCCCCCAGCCGTCGTGCGTAGAATCTGAACATCCAGACCCGCCAGATTCGAGCAAGCCCGCAATGCATGCGGGGAGAAAAGGTGCTGGTGGCGCGGAGGGTCCCAGTGCAGCCACGCATCATCGAACACGCGCTGTCCAAGGCTCTTGATATTTGGCGTCACAACCACCAGCTTGCCTCCTGGCTTCAGCACCCTGCGACATTCCTCAAGCACTTGAATGGGATTCGGTACATGCTCTATAACATGATTCATGGTGATCGCGTCGAAGTGCCCATCTGGAAACCTTGCTTCCTCCAAGGATCCCTGAACGACTTCCAGACCGAACTTATCATGTGCAACTGTAACTGCCTCCCAATCAGGCTCGATGCCTGCCACCTACCAGCCAAGTTGTCGCATCTGATTGAGAAATGATCCATTTCCGCAGCCTACATCCAGGAGACGCCCCTTTTCACAGGTTTCAAGCCATCGAACACTACTGCCCACTATATCTCTTAAGGGGCCTATGCAGCTCAAAACAGATCCCATCACTTTGATTGAGCCATTTGTCTTATAGCCATAGCTGGATTGCAGGATGCTGCCTTCATGCTCTATCGAAGGCCTGCTTGCGCTTTTCTTTTGGCATCAAACGTCTGATGTGTGAAGTATTCGGCATAGAGCTTTCCAACGGCATCAGGAGTTGGCTGTGGGTTGAGTTAGACTAACTGACATTCTGGATATTGCATCTGCGTCCAAATGCCTGGCATGCCGAAAAGGCGATCTTAGAGGCCACTATATAGCAGAGTCCCTTTCCCTTCGCAGAGAAACCAATATTGAACATCCCTTATACAATTTCTTTACTCTTGTTCATTATAGAGTCCACCGATCACCTTGCCAATTCCATCACAGTTCACATATGAAATCGAAATTTGTCCTAACTCGACTTCAACGTCTTAACAGAGTACTAGCAAACTTGAGTACTTGTCTTCCTAGTTCCAACTCTGCAAGCTTTGCCTTTTGAGTCAAGGGCATGTCATTAACCTTGGGAATATCTTTAGTTTTTCTTCCCAAAACCATGGAATAAAGCGATATTTCTTCCAGATTATTCGGTTTCCATCCCTCTGGTTTTCTACACTTGAGGAAGACCCCTGGAGCTTCATTATCTTTTTTCAGGCAGACTATGTCAAAATCAGAAAAAATATTTTTCATATCATCGATTTCAAATCTCCAAAAGTCATGCGGATATGCGTGGAATGGCATACCCTTTGATCTAGTTGTGATATATATGTTGCCAGCAGGCTTCAATACTTCTTTCATATTGCGAACTACAAGCCGCCAATCATTAACATGCTCTAGAAGTTCTGTTGAAATGACCACGTCAAAAGAATTTGACCCAAAACGATTTACCAGGTTTTCAGCTCCTAAAATGACATCAACATATTTGCCCGGCCCGATATCTGTACCAATGTATTCATAAGAAAATAAGAACTTTTCAATAAAAGGTCTGATGCTCCCGTTTACGTATCTACTACCTATCTCAAGGACACGCTTATCTCTAAATTCATCCACCCTAACCTCTTCGATAAAGAACTCAAATATGTTAGCATTACACATGAACATCATCACCTTTTATCAGCCTGCAATTGCGAACTCGCAAGATGAGACTTTTCATGAAATCTCTGTCAATACGGTCAAATGTCGTGAACCATGAGAATAGTAGGCTTGCTATCAGAAGGGCACCCGCCAGAAATCCCTTAGCAGCAACCCCTAATCCATCTAGTAGAGGTAAAGCTATACTGGGTATAAGTATTACCGCAGCTAAAATGAAGCTACGACTTGTACCATTATCTGATAGAGACTTTAAAGGCACTTCTGCTACCCTTCCGCATAGTAAGAAGAATATAGGAATGGCCCATGTCATTCTCAAACACCAAGCAAGTGCTGCACCATTGATTCCAAACCGGCCAATCAGAAAGAACACAACAACAACATATATCGGCAGTTCAACTAAATGATATTTAACTACTATATCTGGCCGTCCAATTCCTTGAATTAGCGCAAATGGTATATATCCGATTGAATTGAGCAACACTCCAATACCGATCAGCCGAAAAACGATAGCGCTTTCCTCAGCAAATTCGTTCCCTAACCATACTCTCAGAATATCCTCACTAAATATCAACAATAATACAGTAAGAGGAACCATTACAGTCAAAATATACTTCGTTGATCGCATTACAATAATATTGATCCTATCTTTTTCGTTACATGAGCTTAGGCTGCTGAAGGTAGGAAATAGGACACTCGCAATGGAAGCAGGTATAATAAGTAGCCTATTTACTACATCAAAGGGTACTGTATAAAAAGTTACAGCACTCATAGTTAGGAGGGCCCCGATTAAAAACCTATCAAGATAAACAAAAATAGGGATAACTAGATTAGATATCATTACCCACCCACCAAAAGAAAATAGGCTATAGAAACGCGCAAATGAGATCGAATATTCTCTTAGATTAGGAACAATACGAAGACCCATTATAAGAAAAGCAACTAATGTTACGACCCTGGCGAGCATAATCAATGCAACGATGCCAGGCAGGCCAAATCCCAGGTGCAGCCCAACCAAAGGGAGAATGAAAGTTAAAATGCTGGATGGTATCCTTACCGCATTTACGAGATCGAACCGCTGGGCCGCCTCCAATACGCCGCTAAAGGAACTGGATACCAGGACCAGCGGGATGGAGAGAGCAAGCAGGTGAAATGTATCCTTAGCTTCCCCCAAAAGCTCCGGAGGAATCTTCAGGACGTTCTCCACCAGCAAGTCCGTGATCCCTAATAATACAAGAGCGCCCAGAAAACCTAAAGCCGCCTGAAAAGTAACAGCAGTCCATATGATCTGAGGGACTTGATCATCTTCACCTCTGCCCAAGGCCGCGGCCACGTATTTGGTCGCGGCCCTTCCAAGCCCCAGGTCGAAGATTGTGAAGTAGCCCAGGACCACCCAGGCCAGCGAGAGCAGCCCGAACCGATCAGTTCCCAGCCCATGTACGACCATGGGTATGGTTACTACCCCTACAACCAGAGGCAATGCCTGGCCGATCAAGTTCATGATGGTGTTGCGGGCAATCAGGCTGCCACTGATCTCGACTTGATCAACTTCTCTTCCATGCCCAGGATCGCACGTGCTGCCCTTATCGCTTGATCTCCTCACTTAGCCATCCCGCCACTCTTGCAGCACTTTTGTTACCTTGCTTATAATCATTTCTTCACTTGTACCGTGACTTCTGATAGGATATAATGCATTCATTCTCTCGATTGGGAAAACCGGAATAATTACGTCTGAATTTGTAGGAAGAAGCTGGCACTATCTCCTTGCCCTTTCCTGTTTAACTCTTCTGACATACGTTTAAATCTCTTTATGTCATTCTTAGAAAAAATACTATCCTTTTTATTTTCTGAATAGGACCCATTCGATCTCAGCGGAATATCTTTCAGGTATTGCTCGCTACCCCAAAATAAAAACTCACTGGAATTGAATATTACATTGGACACTTTCATGCCGGTTTTCTCAACTAGCAATTTAAAACCATCTGGAGTGTATAAAAAGAAATGACGTGGAGCGTCTATTTGCACCCAATTAACTCCATAGTGGTCCCATACGAACTTCGTTTTTACTGGCATGCTTATTAAACAAGTTCCATTTTTGTTTAATAAGTTACTAACCTTAAAGAGAATTTCTGGTATGAAAATGGTTCTCGCAAAGGTCCATTTTCATCCACATGGGTGACCTTGGGTCATGGGTGTTTTTTCGGATTTGACATATGCTCAAAGGAATGATTAAACATAATCAAATCGAATTTTTGGCTTTCTGGTATTTCATGAATATCAGCCTTGAAAATCTTAAGATTCTTTGTAGAAAATCCCGATTCGATGTAAGGATCAATTCCGAATAGATCTTTGAATCCTGCACTCCTTAAAGAATACAGCAAATGTCCTGCGCCGCAACCAACATCCAAAATCTTTGAGTCGTAATTAACCATAGCCAGTCGGATGCAATCCATGATTGGTGCAGGATATCGAGCAGAAAGTATCTTTCCAATAAGGCTTTTCTTGAATAGAATATATTTATGTAGTTCATCAATAAAATAATTTTTTAAAAAATTTCTTTTTGTTTTATCGCTTTGAAATGAATAATAATTTTTGGGATAATATTTACTTATATTTTTGGGAATTTCTTCTATCTGAAGACAACCACATCTCGAACATTCTGTATATGGAAATTCCTCTCTAAAGCCGAACATCATCTCCTTTATAAAAAATGTTTTATTATTTGAGCTATTTCCACAAATTTGGCATATCATAATAATCTCTCTTAATTTCCTGATCCAGTATTCATCCTACGTAAATTTCCCACTGCATTTCGATTTACATTCTATCGCATAAGCCCCCATCCCGCGACTCCTAAGGGTTTCCGCGACCCAAAACTCATAATTTTCATACTGGTACAGCCTCCGCTATCCCAGCCGCCCCCTCTTATCATCTCCATCAATTCAGATGGCGGCTTCATGTTCCCCATAATTGTTATCCTGATCACCGGACCGCCCCTCTAGCTTATAAGCTTTTCTTCATCTGTCCCTGCCCACACCAGCCTCTCGACCTCCCGGCACTGTGCCCGAGCGCTGCTTCGCCCTTGGCGGTCGTCCCGGATCGTGCCCTCCGTGCGCACCACCAGGCCGCTGTGGGTGAGGAGGTCGAGGTAGGGGATGATGGTGTGAAAATTCAGGCCGGATTTATAGACAATGCTGCCAGACGAACGATCCACCACAGAGCCACAGAGCCACAGAGCGCACAGAGGGATTCCCGTAGAGCTTACATATCAAATTAGTTTTGATTATCCAATGGTCATTAAAAAAGTCTTTAAATTAATTATCTTTTAGATGCTGTTGAGCATCAACATCTCCACTTCTTCCAAAACCTCCAAGATACCTATCTCCCTCGATTCGTCGATGCTATCTGCAAGATGTTTATGATGCGGAAAAGTCGAAACGTTGTGATGAGGTGCATTATCATAT
>Ga0067045_1030419_pt1 | contig 15360 bp, 18 predicted proteins | sample TerdegcTABiofilm_FD_59184 | JGI IMG/M metagenome (GOLD analysis project Ga0067045, IMG submission 59184) | Combined Assembly of (Gp0054472, Gp0054536) Wastewater bioreactor microbial communities from Singapore -Terephthalate degrading...
CCAATCCCGGAGCCGCCCCGGGAACCGATGTACTGACGGCGGCGTCGGGCCAATACTACTACGCCGCGTCCAGCTACTCTCCGGAAGCTTTGGCGGCGGCGCTGAAATCCTTTCCGTACCCGGGCTCGGTTACCGTCGCGACCGTCAACGAGGACGGCACGCCCAACTTGGCCGTAGCGATCCCGGCCCTGAGCGCCGACGGGAAGTACCTCACCTTTGGACTCGCGGACAATCGTACGAAGACGAACATGATCAAGCGCCTATACGCCGTCGTCTGCGTCTACGAATACAATCCCCGAGCGGAAAACAAGGCGGACCGGAACAAGGGCGCACGGATCATCCTGTCCTACCCTGGAGACGAGGAGAACAAGTCCTTGAACGCCGGCAAGGAACGCCCGGCCTTATTCATGAGGATCGTGAAGATTCTTCCGTTGGGTTGATTCCCTCTCGGCCGGGGCTGCGAAACGCCCCGGCCTTGCCCTTTCCTCTCCTCGGTGCCACAATATTCCCATGGACAAGACCTATATCGTGATTTCCGCCGTCGGGGCGGACCGCGTCGGGATCGTGGACGACCTGTCGGGCATCGTGGCCGAGGCGGGCGGCAACATCGAAGAGAGCAAGATGTCCGTCCTGGGCGGCGAGTTCGCGGTGATGATGCTGGTGGCCGCGGAGGAATCCGCGGCGGTCGCCTTGGAGTCCCGGATGGCCGCGGCCGAATCGTCCCTGGGACTCCGGATCGGCGTCAAGCGCACCGCCGAACAGCCCCGGCCCGAGGGAGGCCGGCCCTACTGCGTGGAAACCGTGTCCCTGGACGGCCGGGGTATCGTCCACGCGGTCAGCGCGGTCCTGCGCAAACGGGGCATCAACATCGAGGAGCTGGAAACCCGCACCGAGAGGGCACCCTTGACGGGAGCCCCCCTCTTCCGCCTTCGGGCGGACGTGGTGATCAGTCCCGGGATCTCCGTGACCGCCTTGCGCCGGGAATTGGAGGAGCTTCAGACCGGCCAGGACCTCGATGTGATCTTGACGCCCCTGGTCCCGGCCCGGCTGGACTAGAGCTCCGCGCGTGCGGGCCGGTTTCGAAGCGGCCCGCGCCGCCGCGGCCTCCTAGGAGGACCATGTTCCACCCCAAGACCACCGAATGGGACGCGCGGATGAAGGAGATGTTCGACCGCATCGACTCCATCCTGGAGGACCGCTACCACGGCTCCTGGAAACTTCGGCGCAACCGGCCCGAACGGGGGGAGACTTCGAACCCCGAGGCGGACGGCCTCTTTAACGTGGGGGTGTTCTTCACTCCCGGGTTCGGGAGCCGCCTGGGCCGGGGCTACCTGGTGGAGATCGTCTTGGCCACGGAGGAGGCGGTGCCTCGGGCCAAACGGGACGAGATCGAGCTCTTCGTCCGGGATCTGCTTCTGGAATTCCTTCCCGTCTACTTCCCCGGCCGCAGGCTGACCGTGGAGCGGGACGGCTCGATGTACAAAATCCGGGGGGACCTGGGCCTGGGCGGGGTATGACGGGGTGTTGAAAGGCTCGAAGCCTTGATTTCCCCGGTGGTTCTCGCTACTATATAGCTAAGCTTAGCCAGGCTAATTTGTCGAGGCCGCCATGTCCCAAGTAAACGTTTTCCAGGCAAAGACGGAGTTCTCCAAGCTCCTGGCCCGCATCGAGGACGGGTCGGAGGAAGAAATCGTGGTCGCCCGGAACGGAAAACCTGTCGCACGGCTGGTACGATGGGAAGGTCCGGATATTCGGAATCGGATCGGGATAGCCAAGGGCCTTTTCCGTGTGCCCGAGGATTTCGACGAGGATAATTCGCTTATCCGGGAGCTCTTCGAGGGCGGGCCGCGATGAATCTGCTCCTGGATACCCATGTCGCGCTCTGGGCCATCACGGACGACCTCCGCTTGAGCGCGGAAGCCCGGAGTCGCATCCTGGATCCCAAGATCCGGGTGTTCTACAGCGTCGCCTCCATGTGGGAGACGGCGATCAAGCATTCCCTGAAACCGGATCGAATCCCCGTCTCGGGGGCGGAATTCCTCCACTTCTGCGAGAAGGCGGGATACGAGGGTCTGCCGCTCCGGGATCGACACGTACTGGCACTCGAATCCCTGCCGCATCTACATTCGGATCCCTTCGACCGCATACTCGTCGCCCAAGCCCGGGCGGAAGCCTTGCTTCTCCTCACCCGGGACTCCGTTCTGGCCGAGTATGGCGAAAATATCCTGTTGATCTGAAGGCCGGGCGAACTTCGTCTTGATTTCCCCGGCCGCGCACTATACTGGAACCATGACCACCTCGGAATTCCTTTCCATCGAGTGGGGCGGGATCGAGGGACCCCTGATCGAGCCTCCCCGGCTCTCCCCCGTCGTGGCGGATCCGAGTTTCCTCTTCCCCGAGGAGACGCCCGGCGGGGACTGGGAACTTTTCGCCCACTCCGCCTGGGGGATCCATCGGTATACCTCCCCGGACGGAGCGAGGTGGACCGAACGGGGCATCGCCGTCCACAACGCCATGCGGGCCTTCGTCCGCCCCCTGGACGGGGAGGGAGCCTGCGGAGACGGAGAGGCGCCGGCCCGAGCGACGGAACCCCGCTTCGGCCTCTACTACGAGGCCTACCCGCCCCTGGCACTGCCCCTGACCGCCCTGCCCTTCCGCCGGCGCTGGAGATCCCGGATCGCCCTTTCCACGAGCTCCGACCTGGAGCGATGGCCCCCCGGCCGGACCCTGGTATCCCCCCTCCTTCCTTGGATGCGGGACCGATCCCTAGGCTTCGCGGTGTCCAACCCCTGCCTGGTACGGGACTGGACCGACACGTATCGGCTTTACTTCTCCGCGTCCCTGGCCTGGATCGAGGACTGCGGCTTCTGCGAACCCCGGTACATCGGCCTGGCCCGGGGGGCCTCCCCGGAGGGACCCTTCACGCCCGAGACGGAACCCGTCATCGACCCGGCCCGGGATCCGACGCCAGGAGTCCTGGGCGCGGGGGCGATCAAGGTTCTCCCCCTGTCGGACGGCTACATCGGCCTCCAGAACAAGATCTACCGGGATTCCGGCGGGCGCTCCCGCTCGGCCCTCTTCGTCCTGCGCTCCGAGGACGGGATTTCCTGGGAACCCGCCCGTCCGGAACCCCTGATCGCCCCGGATGCGGGCTGGACGGCCTCCCACGTCTACGCCTGCGACTGCCGGTTCCGGGAATCCGAGGGCCGCTGGTACCTCTACTTCAACGCCCGGGACGGCTGGCGGATCAGCGAGGGCCGGGAGAGGATCGGACGGATCGTCGGAACGGCGGTCTAACCCTCTAGTGTTACGAAGCTTGTGAACGTGGAAGCGGCTCGGGCTCCGTCCTTCCGAGCGCCTCGGAGTCCCCCGGGTCCGGAACCGCAGGAACTGCCGGAATTTCCGCCCGGCCGGGAGCCCTGAACGCGAATTCCGCCGGGCTAAGGGCCCCGGTTCCGTGCCAGAGTGGCCTCATTGAGACACCAAGGAGGTCTGTATGGCGGAGACGATGGTTCTACGGGAAGTCGGCGAGGTGGAGCGCCGGGACGGGCGGACCTGGGTGAGGATCCGACCGGAATACCGGGAAGCCCTGCGGGGATTGGAGGAGTTCAGCCACTGCCACGTACTGTGGTGGTCGGGCAGCGACTTCGGCATGGGCTTCGACACCCGGTCCGTGCTGTCCGGGGACCTGCCCTACGCCCCGGGCAGGACCGCGGGGGTCTTCGGCTGCCGGGGACCCTTCCGGCCCAACCTGATCGCGATGACCGTCTGCCCGATCCGGGGCGTGGACCTCGAGGCCGGCCGGATCGAGGTGGCGGCCATCGACGCTTTCGACGGGACGGCGGTCCTGGACGTGAAGCCCTACTACCCGAGCGTGGACCGGGTCCGAGACGCCCGGGTCCCCGCCTGGCTCCCGGACTGGGGTGAGTGGGTGCCCGAGGGCGGATTCGGGCTGGACGAATAGGGCCGCCCGCCGCATACTGGCGTCCATGGATAACGCCCAGGTGATCCTGGAGACCGCCCGCTGGATCGAGGGGCGCCTCCGGGAGGACCTGCCCGTGCCCGCGATCGCGGCCAAGGCGGGCTACTCCCTGCACCACTTCACCCGGCTCTTCGCGGCGGTGATCGGCATGCCGCCCAAGGAGTACGTCCTGAGGCGCAAGCTTTCCGAGGCCGCCCGGGATCTGGCCGGAGGCATGCGCGTCACCGACACGGCCTACGAATGGGGCTTCGGGGACCCGGATAGCTTTTCCCGGGCCTTCCGTCGCGAGCTCGGATGTTCCCCAAGCGCCGTCCGGCGGGGTGTCCCCTTCCCCTATCAGGAGCCCGCCGCCGGACGGATCCCCGGCCCTCCCGTGGACGCGGAGCCTGTACTGGAGCGCTTTCCCCCGGTCTTGCTGGCGGGTTGGCAGGTCCGCATCACGGGCCCGGGGGACCAGGTGGGACGCCTGTGGGCGGGCTTCCTGCCCCGGGCGGCCTCCATTCCCCGCCGGGCCCGGCCGCTCCGACTCCGCCAGCTGGCCACATGGACCGAAGACGCCGAGGACTGGGTGGACATCCTCGTGGCCGCGGAGATGGAGACCCTGGACGCCCTGCCTTTGGACCTGATCGGCCGGGCGGCCCCGGGGTGCGAGTGCCTTTCATTCCTGCACCGGGGATCCGCGGCCCGGGTCGGAGAGAGTTACGCGGCCATCTACGGAACCCTTCTGCCATCCCTGGATCGGAAGCCCTCCCTGCCCTTCAACTTCGAATACTACTTCGAGGACGCTGGGGATCCTTACTCCGAGGACTTCCGCTTCAAGATCTGCGTGCCCGTGGCCTAGAATCCCCGACGCCTCACCGGTGTACGTACGCCTCGAACCGTGGTACAAAGGGTAAGGAGGTAGGAATGGGATTCCTGGCCAAGATTCGTATCTCGATCTCCCGGACCATCGGGTTCCTGAGCCGACGAGCCTCCACGATCCTGGGTTCCCTGCGAAAATCGGGTTCTCCGATGGCGGATCGCCTTTTATCCGACGCCCTCCGGATCGCGGAGCTTCCCTCCCCGACCGAACGGGAAGAGCAACGCGCCGCCTTCGTTTTAGAGCGCCTGCGGTCCCTAGGCTTGAATCCCCAGGTGGACGAGGACGGCAATATCCTGGTTCGGGCGACCTGCCCGGATCCCGAGGATTCCCGGCCTATCCTGGTCTTGGCCGAGCTGTCCTGCCCGCGCTGGCACCCCTTGGAAAGCCTATCCCGGCTGGACGCGGACCGGGCATACGGAGCTGGGCTTTCCGACTCTCTCGGTCCGGCAACCCTGCTTTCCCTGGCGGAAACCCTCCAAGCCGGGGTTCTAACCCTCACCAGGGACGTCCTTTTGCTCTTCGCCGCCCGTCCCCTGGATGATCCACGGAACTCCGTGCTCCGGCTCTTGGCCGAGGATTCGCAAAACCGGCCCTTCGCGGCCTTGAGCCTGCGTGGTCTTTCGTTGGGCACCGTACGGACCAGGACTCTGGGGACCTATCGAATCGAAGTCCGGGTCCGTACCGACGCGGAGATTTCCGAAGCGAACCAAAAACCGGGACCCGCGGACCGCGGTCTTAGGACTGCGGTGGACGCGGTCGTCACCCTGGCAAGAACCCTGACCGGCATCACCTGGGACGCGGAGCAGAAGACCACCTGCACGATCCGGCGCATTGAGGCGGGGGCGGGCTTCGGTCACGAACCCACGGAGGGACTCCTGGATATCGAGCTCGAGTCCTCGGACGAGGCGGTCTTGGAGATCGCCATGAAGGCCGCGACCGCCACCGCGGAGTCTATGGGCCGGGAAGCGAAACTCCAGACTCGGGTGACGATCGCGGGGTATGTACCCGTGGGAGACCCGGCGCCGGGAACGGTTCTTTCCAGACTTGTCATCCAGGCCTTGAAGGATCAGCGCATCAAAGTCCGGGAGGAATCCGGTGCCGATACGGCGGCGTTCTTCTCCTCCCGGGGAATCCCCGCCGTATCCCTGGCGGTGGCCAGCGGACGGGAAGGGCTGGATCGGGACGAGATCGACGTGGCCTCGATCGATACGGGCCGCCGCCTTCTTGTGTCCGTGATCGATCGCGCCTGTCGGGAGATTCTATGAGCCGGCCGTCCGACGACTCCCTCCTGGAGCGGACCTGGCACCACTCCCGGTTTTCCGACATCGGCCGCCTGGTGGACCTGAAGGAAAAGAAGGGGCTGACCGTTTCCCTGGCCTTCCCGACCCTGAACGAGGAGGCGACGATCGGCAAGGAGATCCTGGTCATCCGCACGGAACTGATGGACCGGTACCCCCTGCTGGACGAGATCGCCGTCATCGACTCGTCCTCCAAGGACCGGACCCGGCAGGTGGCCGAGCGCTACGGGGCCCGGGTATTCGAGTCCAAGGACATCCTGCCCGGCCGGGGCACCTTCCGCGGCAAGGGCGAGAACCTCTGGAAGAGCCTTTATGCCCTCCAGGGGGACATCATCGTCTGGGTGGACGCGGACATCGCGAACATCGCCCCCAAGTTCGTGTACGGCCTCGTGGGCCCCCTGCTGGAGGACGACTCGATCGGGTACGTGAAGGCCTTCTATGAACGCCCCATCCGCTCCTCCTCGGGTATCCAGGCATCCGGGGGGGGCCGGGTCACGGAGATCCTGGTCCGGCCCATCTTCTCCCTTTTCTATCCGGAGCTGGCGCGCCTCGTCCAACCCCTGTCCGGGGAGTACGCGGGGCGGCGGGAGCTCCTGGAGACCCTCCCCTTCAGCGTGGGATACGGGGTGGAGCTGGGGCACTTGATCGACGTGTACCGTAAGTTCGGGATCGGCGCCCTGGCCCAGGTGGACCTGGACCTGCGCATCCACCGCAACCAGACTACCGAGGCCCTGGGTCGAATGGCCTACGGGATCCTGACTACCTTCCTGGACCGGGCACGGCGATACGGCGACGCCGAGGTTCTCCGCGAGCTGGGGGACCGCCACATCGCCCTCAAGGTGGAGAAGGAGTCCCATACCGTGGCGGCCACGGAGATCTCCGCCGTGGAGCGCCCTCCCATGATCGAGGTTCCCGAGTACACCCAGAAGTTCAAGGAGTCCGGCCGGCGCTGGGCGGGGCGGAACCTGGAGGACTCCGGGGCTTGAAACGGCCCCTGCCCCTAAAATGTGCCGACCGCCCTCTTCGGGGCGGCCGCCGCAGCCATACCGGATAACTTACTTCTTCACGCTGTAGAAAGCCTTCCGGCAGGCATGCAGCGGGGTCGCCTTACGGCGGCCCCGCTTATAGGTTTCGGGGCTATGCCCCGAAACCGGCTCGCAACCAATCGCCTCGTACTCTTTTCTGATGTGTCTATTTCTTGACCGAGTAGAAAGCTTTCCTCCCCGCATACTCGGCGATGCCCTCCATGGCGTCCTCGATACGCATGAGCTGGTTGTACTTGCAGACCCGGTCGGTCCGAGACATGGAGCCGGTCTTGATCTGGCCGGTCTCCCGGGCCACCACGAGGTCCGCGATGAAGGTATCCTCGGTCTCCCCGGAGCGGTGGGAGACGACGGCGGTGTAGCCCGCGCGCTTGGCCATCTCGATGCACTCGATGGTCTCCGTCACCGTGCCGATCTGGTTCACCTTGATCAGGATGGAGTTGCAGGCCCCCATGTCGATGCCCTTCTCCAGGCGCTTGGTGTTGGTCACGAAGAAATCGTCCCCGACCACCTGGATCCTGCCGCCCAGTGCCTTGGTCATCTTCACGTAGCCGTCCCAGTCGTTCTGGTCCAGGGGGTCCTCGATGGAGACGATGGGGTACTTGCCGACCCACTTAGTGTAGATCTCGATCATTTCGTCCGCGGAGAAGAGCTTGCCGGGGTTGGACTTCCAGAACTTGTACCCCTTCTTCTCCCCCTCGTCGAAGAGTTCGCTGGAGGCGCAGTCCAGGGCTATGGCGATGTCGTCCCCGGGCTTGTAGCCGGCCTTCTCGATGGCCTTCATGATGTAGTCCAGGGATTCCTCGTTCCCGATGTTCGGGGCGAAGCCGCCCTCGTCGCCCACGGAGGTGTTGTGCCCGTCCGCCTTGAGGAGGCTCTTCAGGCTGTGGAAGACCTCCGCGGTCATGCGCACCGCCTCCCGGAAGGACTGGGCGCCCACGGGCATTACCATGAACTCTTGGAAGTCCACCTTGTTGTCCGCGTGCTTGCCGCCGTTGATGATGTTGGCCATGGGCACGGGAAGAAGGGTCGTATGGGCCCCGCCCAGGTACTTGTACAGGGGGGTCTCCAGGAAATTGGCGGCCGCCCGGGCACAGGCCATGGAAACGCCCAGGATGGCGTTGGCCCCGAGCTTCCCCTTGTTCTCGGTGCCGTCCAAATCGATCATGGTGCGGTCGATGTCCACCTGCTCGGTGACGTCCAGGCCGATGATCTCCCCGGAGATGACGTTGTTCACGTTCTCCACAGCCTTGAGCACGCCCTTGCCCAGGTAGCGCTTCTTGTCCCCGTCCCGGAGCTCCACGGCTTCGTGTTCGCCGGTGCTGGCGCCGGAAGGAACGGCCGCGCGGCCGACGGTTCCGTCCTCCAGGACGACATCCACCTCGACCGTGGGATTCCCGCGGGAATCCAGGATCTCTCTAGCCTCGACGTATTCGATCACGCTCATGGTACGCTCCTTATGCATATAGGGGGATGGGGCGCATGGCCTGTCGGGGCCCGCCCGGTGTACGTCTTGAGGAAAAGCCTAACGAGTAGAAGGAAGACAGTCAACAGTGGACGGTGGTGACGGACGGTGGTCGGGAGTGCCGGTAGGATGCGGCGCATGTCCACGCCTGGGCGACGGGTGCTGCCGCCGTGTTACTCCCGCTTCCGTCCACCGTTCACGGTCCACCCTTACGCGCTTCACGAATGTACCGCTCCAGCAGATCCTTCACCTCCCCGGGAGTGAAGGCACGAAGGGCCCCGGCCATGCCCGGAAAGGGTTTGCGGATCCCGGGTCGTGAAAAGCCCCGGATATACACGCAGGACGTTCCGTCGACGATCACCGGCAGAACGTACCAGGACGAGAAGGATTCGTAGAGGTTGCCGGAGGGGTTCGACAGGAGGCGGGAGCGCTGACCGAAGCCCCCGTCCTGCAGGTGCTCCTCCTCGTACTCCAGTACGAGGTCGTACCGGACCTTGATACCCAGGATGGACATCCCCACGTTCTGGGCGACCCGGATGCGGCCTCCCTCCCGGGACTCCACCCGGGCGGAGAAAAGACGGGGGGAATACCGGGGCTGACCCTCGTAGTCGGTCAATACGCGAACCATAGCCTCGAAGGGAACCTGGAAGACTCCATGGAGTTCGGACCACCCGGCTATTCGGCTCTCTCCGCTGTCCGGATCTTTCCAAAGCTCCGCCTCCATCTCGGTAACGATCGGTTTTTCCAGGAGCGCCCGAAAATCAGCGCCGGGCGCCACCCCCCAGCGGTACTCGTCCGGCGTGCCGGGACCCGCGGCGCTTGCCAGGCTCGAGGCGGCCAGGAATGCCGCGGCCCAAAGGAGGCGAAACCTGCGGGGGGCGCGGACGGGTCGATCTCGAGGGTATCCTGCCATGGCGCGTGGGGACCGGTCAGGCCTTGCCGCCGGTCATGAGATCGAAAACCCGCTCCAGGTCGTCCAGGGAAAAGTATTCGATGGTGATGGAACCCTTTTTCGAATCCCCTTTTACCTGGACCTTGGTGCCGAAGTACCCGATGAGCTTCTGTTCCAAGTCCCGGAGGTCCGGGTCCAGGGTCTTGCGGACCGTCTCCGGCTTGCGGGCCGGAGCAGGCCGCTTGCCCGCGTTGAAATCCGCGGCTAGGGCTTCCGCCTCCCGGACGGAGAGCCCTTCCGCCAGGATCCGCCGGAAGAGGCTCCAGCGGTCATCGTCGGAACCCACCGCAAGCACGGCACGGGCATGCCCGGGGCTCAGGTCCCCCCGGCGCAGGGCTTCCAGCATCTCCGCGGGCAGCTTAAGTAGACGCAGGGCATTGGCCACCGCCGGTCGGCTCTTCCCGACCTTCTCGGCGACCTCTTCCTGGGAAATCCGAGCGGTTTCCATGAGGGCCTTGTACGCCTCGGCCTCCTCAACGGGGTTGAGATCCTCCCGTTGGATATTTTCGATCAGGGCGATCTCCAGCTTCTTCTCGGGGGTAAAGGATCGGACCACTACGGGGACTTCCCGGAGTCCGGCTTTTTCCGCGGCCTTAAAGCGCCGTTCGCCCGCCACGATCAGGTAGGTCCCGTCCCCGGAATCCTCCACGATCACAGGCTGGATGATCCCGTGCCTGCGTATCGAGGAGGCCAGTTCCTCCAGGGCGGCCTCGTCGAAGGTCTTCCGGGGTTGGAGGGGGTTGGGAACGAGCTTGCCCAGGGGCACGCTCCGCAATCCCTCGGGCACAAGGGGACGGTGCTCCCCTTCCCGGCCCTCCAGGGCCTCCAAGCGGACCTCGACCTCGCTCTCGGGGATCAGGGCTCCCAGCCCCTTGCCCAGTCCGAACTTAGCCACGGGAAAGGACCTCCTCGGCCAAGCGCTCGTAGCTCTTGGCCCCTACGCAGTCCGGATCATACAGACATACAGGAAGCCCGTGGGACGGGGCCTCCGAGAGCCGCACGTTTCGGGGGATGATGGTCCGAAAAACCCGATCCTTGAAGTACTGAGAGACCTGCTGAACCACCTGCTGGGCCAGCTTGGTACGGGAATCATACATGGTGAACAGGATCCCGCCGATCCGCAGACGGGGATTCATGCTCTTCTGCACGAGGCTGACGGTCTGGAGAATAAGGGTGAGCCCCTCCAAGGCGAAGTACTCGCACTGCAGAGGAATCAGGACCTCATCCGCCGCGTTGAGCCCGTTCAGGGTGAGAACCCCCAGGGATGGAGGACAGTCGATCAGGATGAAGTCATACCGATCCTGGACGGGACCGAGGGCATGCTTGAGATAATCGTTCCTGTCTTGCTTGTCCACCAGCTCCACCGTCGCACCCGAGAGTTCGATCGAGGAAGGCGCCAGATCGAGCTTTTCCACCTTCGTCGGCACGATCACGTCAGCCAAGGCCAGAGACCCGGAGAGAACCTCGTAGATGCCCCGGGAACCGGTTTTGCCCCCTACCCCGCTGGTCAGGTTCGACTGAGGATCGAAATCCACGAGGAGAACGCGCTTTCCGGCCCGGGCCAGGTACGCTCCGAGGTTTATGGCCGAGGTGGTTTTCCCGACCCCGCCTTTCTGGTTGACGAAAACGACGGTTCTGGCCATCAGAACATCCTTCTCCCGTACCGTCCGAATTGGGTGCAGCCGCTCCTCGATCCCTACCGAATCCCGGAACGGCGGTTCCGCATTCTACCATACGCGCAGGGAACCGTGCTACAAAGCCCACCGGCTTGACCGGACTCGCGGTATATCAGTACTGTACCTACATAGGGCGCGGCTCCCGGTATGGTTACAGCCTTTCCGGCTATAGGGCGCATCGCCGATGGCGTGTCCAAGAAGCCCATCGCGAATTGGACACCCCGAATCCACGAGATCGAGGTATAGCATGCTCAAGGAAAAGGTACAGAAAGCCATACAGGATGTCCGCCCTTCCCTTCAGGCGGACGGAGGGGATATCGAACTCGTTTCCGTATCCGACGACGGAATCGTAAAGGTCCGGCTCAAGGGCGCCTGCGGATCCTGCCCGATGGCGACCATGACCCTCAAGAACGGCGTCGAGAATTACCTCAAGAAGGTGATTCCGGAGGTTACCTCGGTAGTACAGGCCTAGCGGGGTCTAGAAAGAGACCGGGGACCCGTATCAACGCCGCCGAGGTTTGTCGATTCCCCATAGAAACGCAAGGTGAACGGAAAAAGATAATAAGGTTTGAAGGAGCTTCGGGTACTGCCGTGCCCTGTTCTGTTTCTTTCGAGCCGCTCCCAGAAAAAAGGCTGTCCAAAAAGCCTGTTCGTCTTTTTGGACAGCCGATTCCTTGATGGTCGATTTTTGTTTAACGAACGTTGTCACTTCACCCCGTCATCACAGGCGTCGTCCGGCTGGTTGAACCGGGCGGTTTCGGCGGAATAGGCCTTGCCGCAGAGGTCCATGGGGATCTCCTCCATTTTGTGGCCGCAGCAATCGGGGGCGGAGTTCGTGTCCTTCACGATCGCTTCCTTGCCGCAGTCCTTGCATTTATACGCCTTGTCTGCCATAGCTCCTCCTCTTCAGCCGTCGCTGTCGAACATTGTTCCTACTATCAATGTACTGCTTCGGGGTCGGGCCGTAAAGCCATGCCGAGAAGCCGGTTACCCGGAACGACCGTCTGCGGCTCAACGATGCTGGCGAGCCAGCTCCGAGATCCTATCCGCCATCCGGTCCAGGGGTACCTGTTCCGTAACATGGCCCAGATCAAAGGCCACCTTGGGCATTCCGTAGACCACGCTGGAACCCTCGTCCTGCCCTAGAGTGATGCTCCCTTCCTTGTACAAGGTCCCCAGCTCCCGGGCCCCGTCCCGACCCATGCCGGTCATGATGACGCCCAAGGCCCGGTTACCGAACTCCCGGGCCACGCTCGCGAACAGCACGTCCGCGCTGGGCCGATGCCCGTTTTCGGGGGGGGCGTCGGAAAGCCGAGCCACGGCCGCGAGGCTCTTTTTTTCAACCAATAGATGCTTGTCTCCGGGGGCGATAAGGACCCGGCCCGGTTTCAGGATATCACCGTCCGAGGTCTCCTTGACGTCCAGAGGACAAATCCTATCCAGGCTTCGGGCGAATTCCTCCGTGAATCCCGGAGGCATGTGCTGCACCACGACCACCGGCGCCGCCAGGTTCGGATCGATCCGCGCGAAAACCTGGCGAAGCGCGTTCGGACCGCCCGTAGAGATTCCGATAGCGATCAGGTCGATCGGGCCGGGCGCCCGGGAGGGAACAGGCCGGCCCGAAGCCTTCGGTTCCCGGAGGGCGGAGGGAACCGGCCGGGCCACGCCAGCCTCTTTCCCCAGCATCAACTCCGGGTACTCGAAAGGATACGCGGCAGGGGTCTTCCCCTTGCTGTTTTGGTACCGGGTACCGTAGACCAGCAGAAGCCGGGCGAGCTCACCCGCGACCGTGTGGATGTCCGAGGATACCGAGCCGGAGGGCTTGGTGATAAAATCCGACGCTCCCAGAGCCAGAGCCTCCATCGTGATCTCGGCCCCCTTCCGGGCTACCGCGGAAAGGACGACCACGGGGACATCGATGCCTAGACGGCGCCGCTCCTTAAGAAACTCGATTCCGTTCATCTCGGGCATCTCGATGTCCAGGACGATCACATCGGGATTGCACCGCGGGATCTTCTGCAAAGCGAACAACCCGTTCATGGCCTTGTCCGCCACCCGGAGGCCCGGGGTCGCCTCGATCATCTTGGAGACCAGATTTCGCATCAGCGCGGAGTCGTCGACCACAAGGACATTCACGGGATCCGGCACTCTGATTCCTCCAAGGATGTAGTGCGGCGCGCCCGAGCAGCCGGGCGGCTTGAGGTTGCATCCATTATACCTTGACGTCCTTCTTGTAAAAGCACGCCCACTCGGTCTTCACGAACTCGAACCGGGTGTTCATCCCGAACAACGATTCGCTATGACCGATGAAAAGAAAGGACTTCGGTCCCATCGTCTCGTAGAAACGCTCCACAGCGGCCTTCTGGGCCGCCTCATCGAAATAGATGAGGACATTTCGACAAAAGACGATATCCATGTTGCGAAGCCCGGAATCGTTTTTTAGGTTATGATAATCGAACCGGACGAGCTTCTTGATCTCATCCCGGATCTGCCAACCGTTGGGCTTCCGCTCGAAATACTTCGGCAGGTAAGGCTCGGGAACCCCGACAACACGGGAATCCGGGTAGAATCCTTCCTTTCCCACCAAAAGCGACTTGAGGCTGATATCGCTGGCTACAATCTCGCAGGACCACCCAGGGGGCAACACCTCCCGGAGCAAGATCGCGATCGTATAAGGCTCCTCCCCCGTCGAACAACCCGCGCTCCATACCCGGATCTTGCGGTCCGAGGATGCCCCCCGGATCCGAATCAGTTCCGGAACAACGAATTTCTCCAGGGCATCGAAGTGCGGTTGATTCCGGAAGAAGCGGGTCAGGTTGGTGGTCACCGAATCCAGGAGGATTTTTAGCTCCTCCCGGTCCTTCGTGATGAGAGCGTAATAATCCCGAAGACTATCGGACTTCTTCTCCCGCAGACGTTCGCGGAGCCGGCTTTCCAGAATAGAGCGATTGGTTGCCGAGAAATGGATCCCGCTCTCGTCGTAGATCAGCTTTCGGTACAGCTCGAACTCGGCGTCGGGTAGAAAGTCGGACATAAAAACGCCCTTCCGTTCGCCGTTATACCGCGGCGATCCTGAATGGTTCGACGCCGATGAATCGCTCCTCGGCCCTCTCGTCCGGGTACCTCAGCCCATGAAGAATGTCCCCATGAAAGCTTGTTCGTGGTTCCCATCACCCGTTTACCTGCAGGACAACCTGATAACAGTGACCTGATAATAAGAAAATCTAGTGCCCGGTTTCAGCGGGTGTCAATATCTAGTGTTACGAAGATTGTTACTAGATCCCTAGGAGGGCTAAGGCTTGTTCGATAGAACAATAACCTCCGTTCATAGACATCAAAAACTCCGTAGCACCTACCAATTTGGGACTGATAATAATTCCTTGATAATCATAATAATTCGATTTTTTGAGTTAATGGGATATAGTATGAGATATGGCCACTAAAGATGTAAGGCTATCTGTACGAGGAATCGCCGCCGGCTTCGGAGATGAAGCTCCTCTTGTCGTTTTACAGGACGAGCCCCGTTCCTCCTCTCTTAGAATTCCCGTCGGCCCGTACGAAGCCAGCTCCATTATTTTAGAAGTGGAGGGAATAGCTACCTACAGACCCCTAGCCCACGATCTTTTAGCAGCCTTTTTCAGAGATCATGGCTTCCTCCTGGAATCCGCCTATATCTACGACACCGTTCCCGACGGAGACGGAGGAGAACGATTCCTGTCTCGCATCCGATACCGAAAAGGTTTTCGGAGATGGGAGAAAGAAGTGCGTCCTTCTGATGCCATCGCCCTTGCTCTTCGTCTGGGAGCTCCCATTTTGGCACCTCAAGAGTTCCTTGATCGTCGGGAGGCAAGTAGAAGTTCTCGGTTTGATGATACTCGGTTGCCTCTGTATTTACAGATTCCTGTTACTGTTACGAAGCCTGTGAAGACCCCCGGGGGCAACGCAGCCGAAACCTAGGCCGCAGCATACGCCGGAAGGTACTCCGGCCTGTTCTTCAGGGGCGTGGGATACTCCTTCCTCCAGATCCTCCGTTGGGATTCCGAAAGCCGAGTCCGGCTCAGGAAGGCCCGTTGGCGGAACAT
>Ga0067045_1030418_pt1 | contig 15353 bp, 14 predicted proteins | sample TerdegcTABiofilm_FD_59184 | JGI IMG/M metagenome (GOLD analysis project Ga0067045, IMG submission 59184) | Combined Assembly of (Gp0054472, Gp0054536) Wastewater bioreactor microbial communities from Singapore -Terephthalate degrading...
ACTAAGGGCTGGGGAGGTCGTATCAATTTCAATTCCCGGCGTTACCTTGGAAGATCAAACAATACTCTCCGTTTCATATGAAATTAATGATCCGCATATAGCCAAGGTGAAGCTTGAATCTACTGCAGCAGAGGACTTTTACTCAACATTTGCAAATCTCTTTGCAGAACTCAGAAGGCTAAAAGTTGAAAATGTGCTGCAGCTGCAGGAAACTTCAACAGACTACAAGGAAACAACTGAGACCCCATCAATAACGCTTGCTGAAACTATAATTGACAATGCAACAGGATACACTGCAAAGTTTGATGATGGTAAATCCAAATGGGACGTGAGTAAATGGACATAACTGAACATATTAGAGGGGATAAAAATCCCTATCTTGGAAAGTTTAGGATTGATGAATACAACATTGAACGGGATAAAATCATAAGAGGATCATGGCAAAAGAATCTTATCACTAACAAATTGAAAGCTGCACTTGCTGACGTGCTGACTGGAGATTATGATGCAAACAAACACGTTATTGGAAAACTTGCAATCGGGACCGGTACAACAACACCGGCGGCGGCAGATCTTTCTCTTGCAAATCAATTAGGAGCTTTGAAGTCGTATGTGCCAAACAGCCTCCACAACAATACTTATTCAAACAAGGCCGAAGGAACTTTTTATTTTGACAGTGCGGAATCAAATTATTACGGCACATGGGGCGAACTTGGACTATACACAGCCAATCAAACAGATCTCCTGACCCACTCATTAATCTCACCAACTAAAACTTTTGACAACACAAAAACAATGACTGTTTATTATGTAATAGAATTTTAGGAGAATTAATATGGCATTTACTAAAAAAGTTGCAGCCGGGCAGGACCTGGCCTCAGCAGATTTCAGACAGTATTTTGGGGATTTCTTTTCAGAAGGGATTAAAACTGGGTTTACCGTTTCAGTTGATAGCGGCTTATCCGTTAACATTGCAGCTGGGACAGCTTATGTGAAAGATGCCGATGGTGGCATGTTTAGAATTGTTTCTGATGCCGTAGAGTCCCTGACCGCTACAGCAAGTCAAACTAACTATGTCTATCTGCATTCTGATAATGGATCTAACTGGCTAACAATATCAACGTCTGCAACAGTGCCGGATGAGGCGATGCTTCTTGCTACAGTTGTTGCAGGAGCGAGTTCAATTAGCTCAATTACAAACGTTACATCTGGATTGCCATCTTACGTTCCCCCCGGAGTAATTGTTGCATGGAGCGGGGTATTGGGAAGCATTCCCTCTGGATGGCTCCTTTGCGATGGAAACAATGGAACTCCCAATCTTATTGATAGATTCCTGCAGGGAATAACAACAGCGGCATCTAATCCTGGGACAACCGGCGGAGCGCACTCAATAACAATAGGTACAAATGGATTCTATGCAGATGGTCAGACAATGAAGCAGTGTACCCAGGGTGCAACATTCAACAACAGACCGAAATACTACGAAGTGGCATGGATCATGAAGGCTTGATTATGAGAGTCTATACCTGTTCAAGGTGCGGTATCTTACTTGCCAATCCAATTGAATTGTCGGCAAGCTATTGCTATGATACTAAAAATGAAAGAACCTTTTTAGTTTGTAAGAAGTGTAAAAGAAAAAGGGATAGAATTATTTGGTGATACTTACTAGTATTATTAGTTTAATCTCCATTCTCTTTTTGGTAATCAAATGATTGCTTTATTAAAAACATTGCGTAGTCAATTTGATCAAGAGATTTTAGTTTTATTCTGACATCCCCGTTTCCCCAATGGCCCTTACCTGTGATATCTATGCCTATCTTTTTAGGATCGTTAATTGCTGCAAAGGGCATGTTGAGTGTCATATTAAGACAATCGTCATGGGGTATTATATCCAAAAAGTTAGATATGGATTTGTAAGCTATATATTTCTTCTTTATTTCTCGTCTGACAGAAGAATCAATATTTAATACTCTCTTATTTAATTCTTCAAAGAGAATCATCCTATCCCCATCAAGGGCAGAGTAATCATCCAAAGTGTATTTTACTACTTCTTCGTCTTTCCTCTGCATTTTATTATACTCCTCTAGTATGGCTTTGTCTAGTTTTGGAAATTCCCATATTTCTGTAGCAATTTTTACTAATTTCTTTGCTCTTTCTTGAATAGTAGTTTCGTTCCAGTGTTCGATATTTGAAAGGTCTTTGTTTAGGCTTAATTTGCTATCCTTAAATCCTCCTTTCATTTCCCTTTTCTCCCTAAATGGCCTATCACTTAGTTCAGAATTATATAACGTAAGTGTCAGATTTCCAAGTGTATGGATATATTCCTCTTGTACTTCTTCCCATTTTTCTCCTAACTCCTTTTGCCACTCCTTAGAAAGATTTTCATTTTGAGGCATTATATGCTCTATCGTACAAGCTTCTATATCCACAATCTCTTTGTTATCATAGTTTTCAAGTTTTCCCAAAAGATAATTCCTGTTTCTAATGTTATAAACGTCTTTTATAGCCAACTCCCTTGTAAATTCCTCATCTGTTGGAAATCTTCTGTAGGAGTCTTTTAATAAGAGCGAAGCCTTGAAACTTTCAAGGTAGTTAGATATACCTATTTCTTTGTATATTGTTGCAAATGTTTTATTCAAGGAGTTTGTGGGTATGCCACATATTGCCCTTCTAAAGACATAACTTTCAACTAACTTTAATATTTCAATGAACTCTTGTCTAGTTATTATTCCGTTTGAATAGTCATCATAAACTTTTAGAAGGAGGGGGTAGGATACATCTACCTTAATGTTTTCTATATCTTGAAATATTTTATGTAACTCTTGATCTTCCTCTTCCTTCAATAAAGCCAGCTTAGCAAAATATTTAGAATACTTGTATACATCTTGGACTAGTTCAAGTATATTTTCATTATAGCTATTCCTTGCGTGTTGTTTGAAAGTATTGTAGACTGCCCCTACATTAGGAATTTTACCGTCCATCTTTATAGTTAGATAGTCTCTCATGAATCTATCAAAAAAGTTTCCCCGATCTCCATATATAAAAACAGATTCTGTCGGATACCAGTATTTGTTATAAAGTTCATCTTGTTTTACAGGATCGATGCCCATCAGAATGTAGTTCCTAATGAGATCAGTCTGGGTAAGGTCTTTTCCAGTAGAATTTAAACTTTCAAATATCATTTGAGGATTATCATTTTCATCGAGTGCAACATCGATTATCATGAGTTTAGAAATTGCTTCATAGACGTTTTTTAAATCTGCCTTTTTGAGTAAGCCTTCAAAATAATCATAATTATTTTTTATATTTCTAGAATAATTTTCTTGAAGCTCATTTCCTTCAATTAGACTTGTTAATGTTTCTCTATCATATTTTGTTAAATGTATCTTGTATTTTAGCTGACCTTCTTCCATATCATTGATCAGATATAGGCGTATCAATTTTTCTGGCGTAATAGTTTCTTCTGTGCCTTGGTCAATTATTATAATTTTGAAATGGTCTCTTTCCATCGCTTTTGTTAGTGCAAGAATCATTAGCGAAATAGTTGTTATCCTTTGCTGACCATCTATTAGGTATAGCTTTTGAACTGAACCCCCTATGGGGGCATACCCCTTTTGCACGTATACAACAGATCCTATAAAATAAGGTTTATTATCGTTATAATTATTGATATCCTCCCAAAGTTGCTTACATTCCTCTAAAGTCCAGCTATAAGGCCTTTGATACAATGGAACAATAAAATGTTTGGCACCATTTAATAATGGAAGAAAAAAAGCTTTGTCTACGTTCATAATAATTCCTCAAATATCTTAATCACACATTTTTTGAATAAATAGAATTTAAGGTTAACTCAAAATTTGAAAATAATATACAGAGGCGTTAGTTCTTTTTATCCTTTCACTTCATGCAATATGGATTTCTCGATTTAGTGCAGAAAAAGTTTGTTGACGGAAGAGAATGAGAGATAATACTAAAAGAAAGAATAGAAGAATAAAAGAAGAGCATGAATTGATTTAATTACATATCCGCCCATAATTCTGGTAAGTATTCTATGTAGCAAAAAGATTGGGGGGGCGTAATAGATTCCAAATGTTTTGGTTTGGAGAATATCTCTAGCTCTTGAATCTCTATGGCAAACCCTATATTCTTTTGATTAAAATATTTGAAAAAGTCCTCTTTTTTGATTCCAGAAGACTCTTTTAGATTCTCCCATAATGTTTCAGGGTTGTCTGAGATTATCTTGCCCACCTTGAAAAATCCAACAATTTTCTTTTCGGGAGCTGTTGAATAGATATAAATATTTTCAATATCGTTTCTTTTGAAAATTGTCCTTCTAAATTCATATTTTTTATTGCCACTAATAATCTCATTTACATATTCGGGTTTAATTGATAGTAAAACGTCCATCTATTCCACCTTCATTTTTAATAATTTGATATCCTTCATCCTTAATTCTAGTTATTGACATGGGTGCTTTTTTCAGAATATTATTTTTTATAAGAAATGTGAGGGGGATTGGATTTTTTAAATAAGTTTGTAATAAAAAAAGAATAACTAAAACTGGTTTTTTTGACATAGTTTCAATTTCATCAAGAGTATAAACAGATCTACTAAACACTTTGCTGTAGATATCAAAAGAGTCTTCCAAGACTTCTATGTCGTCTACAATACCCAGCGCGGAGATATAATGTTTGTCGACAGATTTATAAAAAAGCAATATATCTCCTTTTGAAATATTTCGATAATTTGAATGACATAAATAAGCTTTTTTAATTGGATTTCCTTCCGTGATAAATTCTCCTGAATGTTCACTGAGTAAAGTTTGTCTGCTTCCTTCGATGAATAATCTATCGCAGTATTTTGGCCTTATTGGAACTACAAGCTTTTTTATGTCTTCGGAATCTTTAAACATAGGGTAAAATCTTTTCGCGATTTCTAGAGGGGCGAATTCTTTTACAATGTTTTTATCAGGGTTTAACTCCTTTAGATAAACTTCTTCATCTCTTCCATATGTATTCTTATACCCTACGTTGGCGAAACCGTATTCTTGTATTAAATCTACTAACGTATCTTTTGTTTCAGAAAAGTGTGTTAGGTATAGCTCATCAATTCCTTTCTTAATACAATAATCTATTGAAAGCCTAATTAAGAGTTCCCCAATCTTCTTTCCTTCTTTAGAAACTTTCATCGTGCATATCTTAAATCTCATTTTTCCTGGTCGTGGGGGATTAACATGGCTGAGAGATTCTTTTTCTTCTTTGTAGATGAGTATAGCGCCGATACTATTATTATCGGTATAATGCACCCAGCATTTTCTATTTTCAGATTTTATATTTTTAATCCAATTATCAAAATCTTTGTAATCATATCTCAAACTTTCAAAAATAGGATCTTTGAAATTGATGCTGTTAACTGTTGTTTCTATCAAAGAAGGGGGCTTAGATATCTTTACTCTAGACTCTTCTTTAGAAAAATATGACAATGCCTCTCTTATAGTTAATATTCTTTCAGATAGCTTAAGTCTTTTGGCTTTTTTTATAATTCCTAAATCCTCAGAAATTAAGATATCTGCCATATTTTTATAGACAGTATAAATTAAATAATTATCAACATCATCATTTATTTTAGAAGGCTTCCCGACAATCTTCATGAAAGAATAATCTTTGTTCGGGTCTAAATAATGGTCTAATGTCGGATAGGTCTTAACTTTTGATAAAATAATTTCTTTCTTATTCTCGTCTTTATTCTTACAGAATTCTTCAAGGGATTTTGGATGATTAAAAACTCTTTCTTTGTTCAAATTAAGCAATTTAATCAAGTTTTGTAACTCTGGAGAGATAACAGAATAATCTTCTCTTTGGATGAAAATATTTGTATCCAGTAAGATTATCATATTATCATATAGTTATTGAAAACTATCATTTAAAAATTTTTTGGTAGAAATTCCTAACCGACATAGTTAGTCAATTCTAGTAATAGTAAAGAAGAGAATTTAAAATTAAAATTATCACTCTTCAGCCCAATCCTTTGCAAGTAGCTTTGCCTGTTCTAAGACAGTTTCTGTGGCCTTCTTTTGTTTATCGGGCGGGTATCCGTATTTCTTTAGAATTCTTTTTACCATAACTCTCATCTTTGCCTTGACATTTTCTCTATAGACCCAATCAATTGTGACATTTTCCCTAACTGCCTTTACTAGTTCTATTGCAATTGCTCTTAGGACTTCATCGCCAAGTATCTTTACTGCACTATCGTTTGTTTCTAGAGCATCATAAAACGCCAGCTCTTCTTCTGTAAGGCCTAAATCCCCTCCCTTTCTAGAAGCATCTCTTATGTCTCTAGCAAGCCCTAGTAATTCTTCAATTACTTCTGCAGCCTCAATGCTTCTATTTTGGTATCTCCTAATGGCATTTTCAAGTCTTTCAGAAAATAATCTTCCTTGGACTAAGTTACTTCTGCTTCTTGTTTTAATCTCATCATTTAATAACTTCTTCAATAGTTCAAGAGCTAGGTTTTTGTGCTCCATTCCCTTTATTTCTGAAAGAAACTCCTCTGATAAAATTGAGATATCTGGAGTTTTTAGGCCAGCAACTTCGAAAATATCGATTATCCCCTCTGGAATAATTGCATTAGAGATGATCTGCTTTATTGCCGAGTCGTATTCTTCTTCCGACTTTGTCCCGACTTCTAGTTTTCTAATACGGGATTTGATTGCTTGGAAAAGTGCAACTTCATCTGCTATTTTTGCTGTATCCTCATGAGGCACAGATAGTGCAAAAGCCTTTGATAATTCAGTTACTACTAGACAATACCTCTCTGGCCCATTTTCCTGCTGCAGAATGTGCTGATGTGCTGCTGTAAGAATTGTCATTTTTTGTCTTGGAGTGGCTTTGAAAAATTCTTTGTAATTAAATCCGTAGAAGAAGTTACACGTAGCCTCATACTTTGAGTTCATAATGGCCACAGCTTCTTCTTGATTGAATACCGGTTTGCCACTGCCTCCACTTTCTGTGTAATCTGCTAGGGCATTCTTTAGCTCTTGAGCGACACCCAGGTAGTCAACTATAAGTCCCCCAGGTTTGCCCGGGTACACCCTGTTTACCCTTGCTATCGCCTGCATAAGGCCATGACCTTTCATTGGCTTATCTAAGTACATCGTGTGAAGACAAGGTGCATCAAAGCCAGTTAACCACATATCCCTTACAATTGCAATTTTTAATGAGTCCAAAGGATCCTTTAACCTATCCCCTAGTTTTCTTCGTCTATCTCTGTTTCTGATATGTTTCTGCCAGTCTACTGGATCGCTTGCAGATCCAGTCATAACGATTTTTATAGTTCCCTTGGTATCATCTTCATCATGCCACTCTGGCCTTAACTTTATAATTTCATTATAAAGGTCAATACAGATTCTTCTACTCATGCATACTATCATGGCCTTGCCTTGAAGTGCCTTCTGTCTTTTTTCAAAATGGGATACGATGTCATTTGCAACTAGAGTTACTCTCTTGTCACTTCCTACTATTGCCTCAAGCTTTCCCCACTTGCTCTTTAGCTTTTCCTTTCTTTCAACTTCTTCTCCTTCTGTAACTTCCTCAAACTCAGAATCCAATAGTGGCTTTTCTCTTTCACTCAAAGATAGCTTTGCAAGCCTATTTTCATAATAAATTTGAACAGTTGCACCGTCTTTTACTGCCTGTTCAATATCATAAATATCAATATAGTTTCCAAATACCATTGGGGTACTTCTATCCTCTCTTTCAATTGGAGTCCCAGTAAATCCGATAAATGAAGCGTTAGGTAGGGCATCTCTAATATGTTTAGCAAATCCGTCAATGAAATCATATTGACTTCTGTGAGCTTCATCTGCTATAACTACTATGTTTCGCCTATCCGATAAGAGAGGGTATGCATCCCCTTTCTGCTCAGGCAAGAATTTCTGGATTGTTGTAAATACTATTCCCCCAGCTGCAACTGAAAGGCATCTTTTTAGGTCATCCCTATCTTTAGCCTGAACTGGAGTCTGCCTAAGCATGCTTTTACATTTTGTAAAGGTTCCAAAAAGCTGATCATCAAGATCATTTCTATCGGTCAGTACAACAATTGTGGGATTGTTCATCGATAATACAATTTTTCCCGTAAAAAATACCATCGATAGGCTCTTTCCAGAGCCTTGTGTGTGCCATACAACTCCACACCTCTTGTCTCCGGCAGGGCTTGAAGCCTTAAGTGTCGATAGTACGGCTTTGTTTACTGCATAGTACTGGTGGTATGCAGCTATCTTCTTCTTAGTTCCCTTCTCCTCATTTTCAAAAACAGTAAAATTTTGAATAAGATCAATCAGAACTTTCTTATTGCACATACCTTGTAAGATTACCTCTATCTGTGGGACTGCATCTGATGCTTTATCTTCTCCATCAATAGTTTTCCAGGGTAGCATCCACTCCCAGGGAGATGTCAATGATCCGGCCTTAGCATAAGAGCCGTCACTTGCAAGTATTAATTCATTATATTTTAGTAATGAAGGGATTTCTGCCTTGTAGGTCTGAATCTGATCGTAGGCAGTTTTTACAGTTGCCTCTTCATCAGCTGGATTTTTTAGCTCAATTAAAACTAGAGGCAACCCATTAACAAAAAGAACTATATCAGGTCTTCTTGAGCAGTTCTGTTCTATTACTGAAAATTGATTTACTGCAAGAAATCTATTGTTATCGGGCTTATTAAAATCAATGAGCCAGACTTTTGTCCCAACTATTCTGCCCTCTTGATTTCTATACTCTACGTCGACTCCATTTATGAGCATATTGTGAAACAGCTCATTTGTTGCAATCTGATTTGGAGCCATTACTCTTAAGACTTTTTTAACTGCATCCTCTTTAGCATCATTTGGCAGATTGGGATTTAGATCATCAATTGAAGATCTTAATCTATCTACTAAAACAACTTCATCATATCTCTTTCTTTCTGGATTTAATCCATCAGGAGAGATGTCAGGGCCAAATACATAATCATAGCCAAGCTCAATAAGTATTTCTATGGCAGCTTCTTCTACTTCTGATTCTGTCATTGCCTTCATTGGTGTGCCTCCAATGGCACCCTTATCTCGCCACTCATGAGTTTTGGGAGGAGAGAGTCTCTGATTTCAGATATGTTTCTTGATTCAATCTTGATTTGAATCATTTTATCTATAATAGGATTCAAAATACTATTCATTTTTGAAATAGTGGGCGCATTTGGAATTATAACTAAAGAATTTTTTAGATGACCTCTCTGTATATGCCCCATTGTAGTGGCTTTTCCTTCAGCTATACGCTTATATTCTGGCAAATAGTGTAGAGTCCAATAATAATAGAACCACTTTGGAACTAATTTTGAACTTACCTTGAATAGATGTTGATTGAGAGCTCCCTTTCCATATCCCCATATAACTAACTCAAGGCTACCTGACCAAGAGAAAAGAACGTCTCCATCATTAATAACATAATTTTCAGGGATATTTCTATTAGCTTTATCAGTTGTATCAGTTATCCCTTGTTTTAATTCTCTAATTTTTATGACTGGCAAATATTCCCTATCCGAATCAGAAGGATATTTTTGTAAAGCTAGGCCGTTCAAATATTCGGCAATTTCATCTATTGGTTTAACTTCCCAACCTTTAGGAATCTCTTTGCCAAGCTCTTCTGAATAGATCATCTCCCCACCGGAGGAGCGGTAAGGATTTCCATTTTCATCTGGGAACTCAAAGTCGATAAACCATCTCTTGAATAGTGCCTGGCCAATCTCTTCTAGAGTCTTGTTCATCTCGTTATTTAGCTCGATTTTGTCGTCAAGATTTGACAATACTTTGGCAATGGCTTTTTGTTCTTGAAGTGGTGGGATATATTCTTGAATAGAATAAACATCTTCACGATTTAGGCCAGGGACCGCACTATGTGAATTCATTTTGTTTAGATTAAGTGTCTTTAGAAGATAAAACCAATATCTAACATCTCCTTTTTCTTTTAGTTTTAAATAATAGGTAGTATCAATAGGCCAAAAATTATTTTTTGAAAAAGTAATTTCCCCTACAGAACCTTTCCTTCCTACAATAATTCCGGGGCTTTCGACCAAATAATTATCATTCCAATCTATGATACCATTTGATCCATAAACAGGAAATACCCCTTTTCTTCTAAGTCGCTCGGGCAATCCTTTACCATAAACAAGTTCAATAACGCTACCTAATTGCCTTAATTTCCAATCTTTAGGTATTCTACCTATTTCTGTTTCTTTGAAGTCAATCTTCTCAGAACTCATAACCCAACCCTGAAAGATTTTTCCTTATCTCCTCTTCCAACTCTTTAGATTTAGTAAACTGCTCTGAAAGCTTTTTTGTAAGCCTTTCCATCTTTTCATCAAATGGCTCGCTGTCTTCTTCCTCTTTCTCTGTTCCAACATATCTCCCCGGAGTTAAAATATGGCTGTGCTTTCTTATTTCTTCTAAAGTTGCTGATTTACAAAAACCAGCAATGTCTTTGTACTCCACACCTTCTCCTCGCCAGGCATGATAAGTAGACGCAATTTTAGAAATATCCTCATCAGTTAATTCTCGATGCCTTCTGTCAATCATCTCACCCATATTCCTAGCATCTATGAATAAAACTACTCCTTTCCTATTTCTAAACTTATGATTACTTCTGTCCCTAGAGATAAACCAAAGGCATGCAGGTATCATTGTGTTATAGAACAGCTGACTTGGAAGTGCCACCATGCAATCTACAATATCAGCTTCAACTATATTTTTCCTAATCTCTCCTTCTCCCGATATATTTGATGACATTGAGCCGTTTGCTAAAACAAATCCTGCAACACCTGTTGAGGCTAAATGATGAATAAAGTGTTGTACCCAAGCAAAGTTGGCATTCCCCGTGGGCGGAACACCAAACTTCCACCTTACATCATCTCTTAACTGCTCTCCCTTCCAGTCACTATCGTTAAATGGAGGGTTAGCCAAGATGAAGTCTGCCTTAAGATCTTTATGCTTGTCATCAGTGAAGCTATCTCCCCAGCCAATATTTGCATCAATTCCTCTAATTGCAAGATTCATCTTTGAAAGTTTCCAGGTTGTTTGATTGCTTTCCTGACCGTAAATAGAAATATCACCAATCCTTCCGCCATGAGCTTCAACAAACTTTTCACTTTGAACAAACATTCCTCCAGAGCCACAACACGGGTCATATACTCTCCCCTTGTAAGGCTCGATCATTTCAACAAGCAGCCGTACAATGCAACGAGGAGTATAGAATTGGCCTCCCTTTTTCCCTTCTGCATCTGCAAACTGGCCCAAAAAATACTCATATACCCTTCCCAAAAGATCTTTACTTTTGTTTTCTGTATCTCCAAGGCCAACGTTTCCAATAAGATCTATAAGTTCTCCAAGCCTTTGTTTATCAAGAGCAGGCCTTGCATAGTTTTTAGGCAGAACTCCCAACAACGAAGGATTTCCTTTTTCTATAGCTTCCATTGCCTCATCAACTAAGAGACCAATTTCAGGCTTTTTGGCGTTGTCTAAAAGATATTCCCATCTGGCTTTCGAAGGAACCCAGAATACGTTTCGTGAGAGGTACTCATCAACATCTTCAGGATCAGACAATCCTTCTTTATCATTTTTCAGCTCTTCATAAACTTCTTTGAAAGAATCAGAAATATATTTTAAGAAGATTAATCCTAACACAACGTGTTTATATTCGGCTGCGTCCATGTTGTTCCTGAGTTTGTCTGCAGCTGCCCATAAAGTCTTTTCTAAGTTATTAGTTGATCCATTAACTTTTGATTGTGCTGCCATATTATCGCCTGATTAAGTAATAAAGTCTAGCTATAAAATATTCTTTTCATTTATAATTTTATAGGTCTTAAGAAATCCATGAATCTAAATATCGGAACTTGTTACCATAGCCACCCCATATGAAGCGCTAGTACTTTCTTCTTTTAATAAAGTTCCATTTTTTAATATCTGGACGGTTAAAATATTATTATTGTCCTCCATTTTCTGAATAACGACAGATGGAAAAATTCCTTCAATTTCATAAGATCTAGGGCCAAAACCTTCAATGGATTTTGAGCCCGAAGCATCTCCGATTGAACCGTGCCATTCTCCACTATATACTATCCTAACTTCATATTTCTCCTCAAGTACTGTGGATATGGTATTACTGGCCAAATCACCTGTGTAGGCGAAAGCAACTATCCCATAAGATGCTGTAGTTCTTTCTTCTTTGAGTATCTGCCCATTTTTTGATAGCTGTACAATTAGTTCCCCACTGTCTGAATAATTTTGAATTGACACAGACACTATATTCCCTATTACATTGAAGGATTGTATTCCAGTTCCATCTACCGATTTAGAATTGGAAGATCCACTTCCATCAACAGTCATTATTGAGCCTCTCCAAGGGCCACTAGATATTATTTTTAAAATATATACGCTGCTTTGATCTGGAGTGATTGATTCAGAGTCAAAATCTAACGAAATTATTGCTGCAACTGCTATAAGCATAACAAAAATTATCAATGGGATAAAGGCAAGTTTTAGAAATCTTTTATTGCTCTTTTTTGCCTCATATGGTAAAGATTCATCTTGAGAATTATACAAACAGAAAACGCAAGTATCGCCAGTTAAAGGCCTCCCACATTTATTGCAAAATTTTTTTTGTGGATTTGTTTGAAATATTTCTTTAGTTTGAAGATTGTCTTGTGTTTTCAATTTCTTTGCATATAAGACTACATCTTTTAAAGGACCCTCAAAAACTAATTTATTGTTCTGATATAGTTGGTAAGTATCATAACTTATCTGTTTGATAAAATAATTATCTTTTTCCATTCAATTAATATTGTCTTTTCCATATATATAAGAATATGGAAAAAAATAGGGAAAATAGGGAAAAATAATCCTTTTCCAGATAGTATTAAAAACTCCGCTAATGAATCTAAAGGGAGGATCATGACATGGGTGGAAGAGTCAGTGCCAGTTACAAAGGAGAACATAGATAATATCCTGAAATATCTTCCTTTGTTTGAAGACAAGGCCAATAAATTCTTTTTTGAAGCCCCTCAAGACGAACCTGGGGTAGTCGTACTGCCTTTTTACCTTCCTACAATCGTTGGGCTAAAGTTCTACGAGGACCTCTACAAGGAAAGATTTGTAACTAAATTTAGGTGGATGGACTGGATTGCAGAAGCAGGGGAATATTCTGCCAGTGATGAGAAGCTATCTAAGGCAGACCTAAAGGATGTCCGAAGGCTCTTTACAATAATAGTAAGGCAGGACAGATTCTGTGAGGGCCTGCTTGAAGAAACAATAGAAAGCGGATTGGTGCTGAAGATCCTTAGAAGATTAAAAGAAATAAGGGAAGAGATGGAGTAGGCCCTAAAATTAGAGCCAAACATATCAAAACTTATTCTTCTTACTCTCAGCCAGATATGTCATCAAAAGTTCCTTCAATGCAAAGTCAAGAAGCTGAATAAAAGTTTCATTTTCCGTATCCCCTAGTAACTCTAAGGCTATCGATTTTGGCTGTTCGAAATAGTATTCTGTGCCGTTACTTTCTTCTACCCTGATGTTCCATCCAGTATTTCCTCCGTCTGTTATCCTCAAGTAAGTCTTTCCGCCATGCCCGCCATCACCGCCACAGGGGCAGTTTGATCCTACGTTAGCTTCTAGAATATTGCAGCTAAAAAATTCTTTATATTTGATTGGAAAATCATAACCCATTTAATCACAATTATTTTAGATAAAGAAATATCTTAAGGAAGTTAGGAGAGGGTGATTGTATTTTCATGCGGGTTAAATACAAACATGCTTGGCTAATCTCTTAAAGGAGAAATACGATATTTTATACAAGGCCCAGAAAAATACCCTCATCCCATAAACTCCCCGGTTTATATCTGGGCCTTAAAATCAAATTATCCATTTTTTAGTATCCAGGCCCGAGTCATGCAGTCATCCTCTTGAAGCCCCCCTACGGGCCTTTCCTTTAGGATTGAAATTAGTTCAATATACTCTCTTGGCCCTAAAAATAGTGCTAATTCTATTTTTTATTCTCATGTACCAGTAGAAGAAGGCTATGAGGAAAAGTATCCATATACTTCCTAAGAAATAAGGTATTTTAGTTGAATCTGAAGATTTGTAAAGCCAAAGTATCAAGTTAATGCATGCAAATAATACTCCCAAAGATAGATTAATTATGGCAAATTTTTTTTTCTGTTCTATTGTGTTAATAGGGGGGTAAATTTGGAAGATATGAATTTTTCCTTGCTTATAAAATCTAAAGGCATTGAAAAGTAGCAAAAAACTAACAATTCCTATAGGAGAAAAAATTAAAAATGAAAAAAATTGATTTATTATTCCCCCCAATACATCACTCCCTTATTTCATCTTCTTTTAACTTGCTTAGGGCATCTTCTTTTTTCCAGTATCTATAGAAGTACCATATTATGGTTAGGGGGATCAAAGAGGTAATAGCTCCGCTCAATAGAAGTGGAATTGGATTGGCAAAGTTGAAATATGATTTGATTTCGATTGCTAGAAGGATAAATATTATGATTATACCTATTCCAGTAGTTACTATTCCTCCTCCAAAAAAATAATTCGATTCGGCTCTTTTTGCTTCTTCGTCCGTCCATTTTGTTACAATCCCCTGATAGTCTCCAGTTTTGAAATATACTACCCCGTTTCTTATTCCCCATATACCTATCAAAATTAAAAAAAGAGGAACAAAGAAAAAAATTAAGTATTCTATCATCTAATAAACTCCACGATTATTGGGATTATTTTTTAGGACATTATACTTATACTCAATTTTCCATATATTTAAGGATATGGAAAAAAATAGGGAAAATAGGGAATATATTTTTCATTTAATACCTGGCCCTAAAAATAAATCAAAAAATAAAAATATGCTCTCGGTCAATCGTATTATATCATGAATCCCAAATTATGCTGATGACAAGCAACTGGAATTATGGTGGGATAGATGCGCCTACAGTGGCGCTAAATATTGCAGATCACTCCGAAGATATGGAGGAAATAAAAGACAGGATTAAAAGCGAGATATTAAGGGCGCAAAAAATCGTCTTCGGGGAAAAGGTAAGGGGGTACCACAGGAACTACGTCAAGAGCCTGGCGGTAGTCCTTAAGATAGCCGAGAAATGTGAAAGCAAGGAGGCGTTCATAACAACTGTAGAAGATGTTCTTATTGATAAGCTAAAGGAAGCTGAAGTTTAACAGTTTTATTAAATTTTTATTCTATCTTTCCCTTAGCTCTTTTTTTAGTTTCTCTAGCTCGAGTAACTTTCTTTCAACTTCGTCTAGCTTCTGCCTG
>Ga0067045_1004304_pt1 | contig 15352 bp, 11 predicted proteins | sample TerdegcTABiofilm_FD_59184 | JGI IMG/M metagenome (GOLD analysis project Ga0067045, IMG submission 59184) | Combined Assembly of (Gp0054472, Gp0054536) Wastewater bioreactor microbial communities from Singapore -Terephthalate degrading...
CGCCAAGCAGATGATGCTGTTGGCGCGCGATCACTCTTTGGGGCCACGCCCCCTGCGCAATCTCAACCAGATTGCAGCCGCCATGGCCAACGAGAAGATCAGCTTTCGGGACCTGCAGAACATCGTGCTGGAGCGCGTGGCCGAAGACCAGGCCACGGAATCGAAGCGTCAGAACGTGCGCGAACTCAAGCAGCGCCGGGAGGATGTGACCACCTGGTTGGACAGTCGCACCCACATGGCCGATATCTTGAAACGCAAACCCGACGCTGACCGGATGAAGGAACGCATCGGCCGCATCAAAGGGGTTCACATGGAGCTGTGCTCGCTCCATGTGGCCGTCAAGGCAGCACTCGCCCAGGCGGCAACGGACCAAGAGCGGTTGACCAGTGGGCGCAAGTCCCAGGCAGAGGCCTTCGATCAGGCGCTTGGTGCTTTGGGCAACGAAATCACGGAGGCCGAGCAGAAAAAAACCGAAGCCTATAACGCGTGGCAGCTCCTCAATGCAGCGTTTGAGGGCGTGACCAGTCGCCAGAATCACTTCGACCGGATCGATGCGAAGACCCTTGAGGCCAATGAATCCAGGGAGGCCGCACTTCGGCAGCAGACGCGGGACAAGGAGAAAGAGCATGAGCGCCTCACCTCTGCATCGGGTTCTCTCCTGACCGAATACGAAAGGAGCTGTCTCGAAATCGAGCAGTCCGCACAGCGTCAGCAAAATGAGATCGCTGAGCGCAAAGCCACAGCACAAAGCGCGGGGCTCAAAAAGCGTTTGGCCCTCGGTGAAGCCAAGGACGCGGACTTGCAGGCGCTGGAGGAGCCCCCCAGGCTCGCCGAGATCGCCAAGGAGCGCACCCGCCTGGCCACCCGCGAAGGCGAGATCAACCAACAGATCAAAAACCCCGCTGCCACGCCGGAGACCCTTGTTGCACGAGAGGAGGCAGAGGCCATTCTCGAAGAGCGCCGCCTGGATTACGACGCAGCCAAAGACGCAGCTTCTGAACGTGCAAAGGATGAGTCACAGGCTCGCCGCGAACTCGAAACGGAAATCGGGGCATTGGAGGATCTTGAGGCCAGTCAGAAAGCGCTGCTGGACCACATTGATGCCCTGACCGCCCAGGTCACCCCGGAACCCGGTTCCTTGCTCGCCTTCATCCGTGCAAGCGACGACCCTGTATGGCCCCATGCCAGCAAGCTGATCGCGGAGGCAGTGATCCACCGAACCGACCTCTCACCAGTGATGCTGGACATCCCAGCCGCACAGAGAGGCGAGGAGGGGGCCGTGGTGGTGGGCAATGCCACGGTGAGCACTCAGGAGCTACCCCTGCCTGAGTGGTTCTCGATGGATTCGGTGCGCCACCAGCTTGAAACGGCAAAAGGCCAGATCGCAAACATCAACGCGTCGGTGGACAAAGCTGCGGACCATGCAGAAAAAGCCCGACTGAAGCTGAAGCAAGCCGGTACCGACCATGGCAGCGCGGTAGCTACCCTTGGTTTGGCGAAGTCGGCCTTTGATGCTGCGGTCACAGACAAAGGACGCCTCGACAGCCTTGTGAAGACCGAGCGCAGCGCTGCTGAGACCCAGGCTCGGAAGGACCTTGATGGCTTGAGGACGGCTCTGAACGTGCTTGTCAATGAAGAACGAGCCATCCGCGAAGGCGTAAAGGATAAGCGTGAAGCGATCAACGCCGGGTACAAGCGCCAGGCTGAGGTCCTGGAGGCCGAGTCGAACAGCGAGATCAACAAGCTGGATGCCGAGTCACAAGAAGTTGAAGCGACCCTGCAGACCAATCTGACCAACGCACGACAGGACTACGAGCGCAAGCTGGCTGGCATGGGGCTCGATACCGTGCGCATCAATGCCGTGGAGAAAGAACTGAAAGGGCTGCGGGACCAGCTTGATGCGATTGCCAACAACCGGCATGAGGTGGCCGCTTGGAAGAAATTCTGCAAGGACGAGCTACCGCACTTTGAAACGACCCGGCGCAAGGTGGGAGAACTGCACACCGCTTATCTCAAGGCGTCACAGAACCTTGGAGGTCTGGAAACCCGCCGAAATGATCTGACCAAGGAGGCCAAGGAGGTGCTTGAAGCCCTCGACGGGCAGATTTCAACCGCCGCCAATGACGCACAGCGCTTGGAGGAATTGCGCGCCCAGAAGCTCAAAGACTATCTCGACTTTGTGCCCAGCAGCGCCTACACCGGGCGATCCATGCTCGAACTCGATCAGGAGGTGACCCGCAAACTCCGCACGCTGGTGGATGAGGCTGCGGCCCTGCGCAGCGAGGTCCTGTCCCTGCGCAATGAGTTTGAGAAGAAGGAGGGCGGGCCCAATGACTGGCTCAAACTCAAGCGCAAGGAGCTACCTGACCGGCAGACCCGTCTGGAGCACGAGTACCTATGGCTCGAAGCGGAGCAGCTGTGCGACTGGTTCGAGCGCACTGAAAGCGGGAGTTTCATCGAGCAGCTCACCCACCAGATGAACGGCTTCTTCGAAAACGCCAGTGTGTTCGTGAGCCGTCTGGACACCTTCGACCGCTTGGTGGCGACTTTCAATACCGAGCTGAGCAGGGCGCTGGCCACAACTGAGCACTTCGAGCGCTTCAAGAATCTGAGCGTTCGGGTCACATCGAGCGTGGGCCAGCAGGCGTTCCTCACGGTGCTGCGCAAGATGCGGGACAAGAGCCCCATGATTGCGCTCACAGGGCGCTCGTACTCCCGTGTCGGCATGGAGCTGCCCTCGGATGAGGATGTCGCCCTGGTGCGTGAGTACAAGGACATCCTTCGCTCCGATGGTGGGGTGCAGGTGGACCTGAATGAGCAAGTGCGCCTTGAGTTCAGCCTCTATGAGAACGGCAAGCGTTCCGTCATCAGCAATGAGGAGGAATTCCACGCGGTGTCGTCCAATGGCAACTCCGCCCTCATCACGGCCATGTTCCTCATGGGCTTCGTGCAGATGATCCGGGGCTCCTCACCGGTTCGGTTGGTATGGGTGACCGACGAACTGGGCCGGTTTGACGCGAAGAACGTTGGCGCGTTCCTCAAGACCCTGGCCCTGAACAACATCGACGTGATCAGCGCCAGCCCCAGTGTCGATCCGGCGCTCGCGCGCCACTTCCCGCGCCTGAGCCTGTTCGAGAATACCGGGGCGATCTTTACCAACGAGACCCACGAATTGGAGGCAGAGCATGAACTCGCTTAAATCCGCGCTCAAGCTGCTCGCCAAGGGGGAGTTTGTCTGCCGTTTTCGTTTTTTGAGCGAATATGAGGCACTGGCGACACCGGATGGCCAGCAGCAGGCCCAGGAATGGCTGTCGGCCGTGGGGTATCGGCTGGCGCGTCTTCACGACGAGGGGGCGTTCTTCATGGCCTATGACGAATCACCAACCACCGACACGCGTGCTCGCATCCGGGAGGAACTCAAAACGGTGCGCCACAGGCTGATGCCCTATGTGGGGTTTTTCAACCTCCTGCGGGAGGCGCAGGGAAACAATCCTCAGCTGCACGCGGGCTATGCGGTGTGGTTGACCGAGATATGCGAGGCGGTGCGCAACTCCTCGGCACTGGAGCGGCGTCTTTCCGACATGCGCGAACTCGCAGATGGCCGCGTGACCGATGGCGGTGCGACGGTCTACCGGGTGCAGAAGATGTTCAAGATCCTGGAGGAGGCGGGCTACCTTCAGCAAACCAACGAGGTGAGCAAGGGCTACACCTTCACCGGCAAGGTCGACTACCTGCTGCAACTCATTGCCTTCATCAACGAAAACACCCCCCACATCTCTGATGAGCAGGTGGTGGACCAGATCGACCCCCAGGCGCGGCTGGAAGAGGCTGAGGCTCCCGAGGCGGGGGCGGCATGACCTCCTCACCGACCAAGGATGTACTGAAGACGCTCTACCAGCAGGCCGAGGTGGTGGAGCAAACCCGGCGCGAAGGGATCATCGTGCCGGTACAAGATGCCCCCGAGGTGTCCGTGGGGGCTCTGCGGCAGGCCAATGCCCTGCGCCCTGCGGGGGAGGATGGGTATCGGCTGCACCCCAAGCTGCGCGACTTCCTGAACGACCACCTGCAGCTCTTCCCGGCCTACCAAACCCTGGCCGAGATCGGCTCGCGCATCGCTCAGGCGCACCAGCTCTGGAACGATGTGGACGATCTGNACCGCGCCAAGGACTACGGAGCGGTGGAGAACATCGTGGAGACCATCGAGTCCACTGTCTTTGACATCGGCGACAGCGTGGAGCGCAACCTTTTGTACCTGCACACGCTGCTGTCTACTCGCTACGGCAACGTGCGTACGCTGGAGGCGAAAAAGTCCCAAAACAGCTTCTACCAGCGTGAAGCCAAGACCTTGGCCCAAGACATGTCGCGCATGGCGAGCGTCTTTGCCCGCATCGAGAACGAGGCGACGGTGCGCGGCATGCCCGAGTTGGCCAAGTTCATCCGGTTGAACCTGCAGGCCCATTTGCCGACCTGGCAGAACGCCATGGCCGAGATGCAGGCGCAGCTGTCACGGGAGATTTTCCGCTTGAGGGAGGTGGAGCGCAGTCACAAGCAACTCGCGCGGCTGGATCTGCTCATGCGCCAGCAGCCCTCATGGCTGGGGTTTGAGCTGGACCCCTCGGTGGTGATCCCGGATTTCCTGCTGGCTGCGCGCCTGCCGGATTTCGCGCCGCAGATCGAGCCCCAGGACAGCGACCGCCAGTTCGTGGAAGTCATGGTCAAGGAGGTGGCGTCGCTCCCTCCACAGCCTGTAGAGCCCCAACCCAAGGAGATCAAGCGCTTCAAACGTGTGGTGGATGAACGGCCCGTGAAAAAGAAATCCGATGCCGCGATTGCGCTGGACAGGCTGGCCGGTGCTGCCAAGCGCGCAACGGACAAGTTCTCGCTGGCTGAATGGCGCGAGACCGACGACCTTGCCAAGACCCTGAAGCCCCACGTCTGGCTGGGCTTTGCCGTCCTGGCACTGCGGGAGCAGAAATACCAAGTGGATGTGGTTTCGAGCCCCGCGCGCCCTGGTGAGAGGTTCCGGCACCGGTTCCATGATGCGATGGTCCACCCGGCACCGGTAGCGGGGTCTGCGAAGGCATGAACCAGCAACAGGTGGCGTTCCTGAGGCGGCTGATCGAGACGGAGCCGCCTTTTAGACCATATAGCGCGACCGCTGAATACTTCCTCCATTCCGAGGGTATCGGGAAGGTGCAAGGGAGGAGGGTGGTCTACACCCAGAGAGACTTTGCAGCGGCGCGCATTCTTCTCACTTCGCGTGGCTTTGAGATATCCCGCCAGATGGAGCCGGTTGCGCGCAGTCAGGTGCAGCCTGGTGAATCCGAGAAATGGGGCTCCCTGCGCGTCTCTGAGGGCCTGGTGGCGGTGGTGCCATTGGGCCTGCCGGGAGTTCAGGTCCCCACGGGCAGCATGCTGTGCATGGATGTGCGGCAGGTGCTGGCCTTGCCCTTTGAGGTCCTGGTGTTCTGCGAAAACCTGGAGCCCATGCTGCGGCTGCACGAATACCAGTGGCTGGCGGGATTCCTCAAGGGGCGCCCCGCGCTGGCGCTGTTCCGGGGGGCGCCGGGGTACTTCCGCACGGACGTGGCGAACGATCTGCTGGTCCAGGACCACCGTCCCGTGCTGGCGTTCTTCGACTTCGACCCCAAGGGGCTGTCCATGGCCGCGTCAGTGCCACGGCGCGAGGCATTGTGTTTGCCGCCGCTGGACTCCCTTGAGGTGGCTGTTAAAGGGCAGCGGCGCAAGGATCTGTATCTGGGGTCCGTGGAGGTGTCACGACCTCATCTGGAAGCCCAGCCTGCAGGTGGCGATGTGGAGCTCGCTTGGGGGCTCATGAAGCGGGTGGAGATGGGGCTGGATCAGGAGCATTTCCCCGGTTTATAGGCTTTCGCCATTGGTGCCCGCTGCTACCGACCAAACTCAAGGCTCTTTTACACTGACTGCGGTCAGTCGATGGAAAGTCAAATGAACCCTGAGAAATGGGTGTTGGGTAATGTTCTACGGCATTCCAACAGAACAGCGGGCACATGGTGGAGGCATCTGGCAAGTATTACAACCCTCATGTTCCTTTTTGTGATACATGGGCGTCGGCCAAATTCCTATCGGGAATTTATGGCCGAAATGTTTTTCGTAGTCCTTTTCTAGGGTTTCGAGTCTCTTATTTTTTTCTCCAATAACTATTTCGATATCTCCCTGGCCTTCAGCTTCAACATCGGGTAGATGATGGATAAAGAATCCAGCAACGTCTTTGCAAAAACGCTCGTAGTCTTTGGTGAAAAGAATGAAGTTGTGCCACATGGCATCGACTTTCGAACCAATGATGTACTGCTTTTCAGGGTAAACGATACATAGAGTCAGCCAACGTTGCAACTGAGTGAGGACAAAAACAGCTTCCTCATCAGTGGCTTTATGCTCTTTTTTATAACTCTTAATTACCTTGCTGAAGTCATGCGCAACGATTGCTTTCATAACATTGACAGCTTTTTGTTCCACGCTGATTTGCGATGAGTTCATTTTTGCTCCGCCCAATTTTCTTGTTCAAAAAGTATGCTGACGGGCGCCTAGTTGATGAACTCATAATCCAGGCGCACGTCGCAAACGCTCTGTGGGTTTCCTAACGCTTCAGGATTTGTCGTTGTTCACTGATAGGCTCACACACAGCATCTGACTCGCTGGTGCAAACAGTGCAAGCGCCATCATCGTCTGCAAAGCAAATTTCCCTGTAGCCGTTTGGAGGGGAGTCGCAGGGGCCCATGTAGCACATTGAGCCTGGGGTCGCAAAGGCTTTGAAGCGAGTTTGTGGTTTTGCACCTTTTGATTGCAGTCCGCTTCTTTTGTTGCGATCAGCGATGTCCTGAGGTGTCGTCGTAAGGGTGTTGAAGCCTGTTCCCACGTAATTCATGTCGCGGATGACATAAGCTGGAGCCAGTCCTTTTTCAACATCGTCACAATCTTGCGAGGTAACTGGAAAGTCGTTGCGCCTAGATTTCGAGAGGGTTGAGGCAGTAACAGCCAGTACACCATTTACCTCAATTGTTCGCTCGGACTCGCTGAGAATCTGGCTGGCCTGCCGTTTTTCATCCATATTTGCATCTAGGTCACCATCAACTATGACTGATCCGCTGAATGGAACTTCCAAAGAAGTTTCGAACAAAATCAAGTCAACGCGCGTTCTCGTCATTGGAGGAACGTCCTCCAAAACTTGCGAGGTGTAGTTGATGGTTGTGTTAGATGATTGGCTATCTGTTCTGTCCAGGCTTGTAGTCTGGCTTACGCTGGCACCAACGCTTGCGCCGAATCCACTCGGAAGTTTGTAATCAACGCGTGCATTGACGCCAATCGTTGATGACACACCCTTTCGAACTTGCGTTGAAACGGTTGATTGTGATGTAAATGAGAAATTCTCATTTATCTTTGATTTTTCCGTTTTTGAGCAATTGATTTTTTCAGCTTGCTTTATGAAAGTCTTGGGTGGAAATTGAATTGTCTGAGCTTCCAGGACCTGCATTTGGCTGACTTGAATTACTCGGCCATTCGTCGCAATAAGCGGTTCAATAGCAATCGACTCCTTTCTTGTTACTTTGTCAAAGCATCTTGGCTCGTAGCACATGGGAGTGGTGCCGCTCATGCCTGCTGATTTTAATTCAATAGGGTAAGACATTTTGTCTACGGGGCTTGAGCATGGTATTTTCCGTCCCATCCCACCTCCGCAGACTGTTTCAACAGTCTCGGTAACCTTCAATTTCCTTGCTCCAGGTTTTGTTGCAAGTTTTTTGGTTATTTCTTTCTGTATATCTGTCAGAACTATATTTTCAGCCGCGTTTGCATTTGTGATTAAAATGCAGGCGACAGGAAGTAGTGCTAATCTATTGACTAATTTCAAGGCGGTCATGGCATTCCCTCTCAAAAAGAAAGGAAATTCTGAGTAGCTTTGAAATGGGGTGCAAGCTTTTTTTGCGCAGTGATCGCGCTGAGGACAGACAGTTGGATGCGATTTATGAAGGCCGATCCTCCATCGCAGCTACAGCCCCAAAAGCGTTCCCATGCGAGCTTCAAGAGGCATAGCAGAGGGTGCTGATTTCTCCAGTAGCACTTCTGGCGGTGACGGAGATTGGGAGGGCGGATTCAGAACCAATCGCCGGAGCGTTAGATTTTCATGTTCTAGCGCTCGATACCTTTCATTCAGGATTTCAATTTCCGCCTGGCGGGATTCATACCCCTGGTTCCATTCCAGCGCGAGTGCATCTTTGTTCTGGCGGGCGCGTTCATCCTCGGCCGCGCTCAGCAGGAACTCGCTTTCCAGCAGCAGGCCCGATCCCAGGCTGCGGATGACGGTTCGCGCTTTGTCATCGATCACCTGGACGGGCCCATCTTGCGCATCGGTCTTGCGCGCCAGGGTATCCTGCATGAGCCGATCCAGGGCGTATTGGTTCTCATCGGGACCCCGAATCAAATCCTTGGCCAGGATGACGCGTGCGAGGGATGGCCACAGTTCATGGCGCCAAATTTCGAAGTCCAGACGGTGCCAGCCCTTGGGTGACACAAAATAAACCTCGGGCAGATCGTCCGGGTCGGCCGTAGACGCTATGGCGAAATGCACCGCCAGGTTGCGCACCTCGACCCCAAAAAAGTAGGCCCCTTGCGTGGGCTCTGGCTCCAGCTCTACGGAGGTATTGGCCACGACCTCATCAGGTTGCCAGTTGGAGGCCAAGATCGCATTCAATGGGAAGTGGGCCGACCTGAACTGGGTATCGCCATCCCCGTTGAGGAAGATCCGCCCGTCCAGGCCAAATCCTGCGTAGTGGGCGTCAGGGTCAGCCTGAAGCATGGAGACCAAGCGCGTGGTGTACCCCCGCAGCCTCATCCATTCTGGGCTCTGGAAACGGGACTCTTTGTCACTGACGGCAACCGACTTGCCGCTCCCCAGGTTCAAAACCGCCGCATCCAGTTCCGGTTGAGTGCCAACCCCCTGCAGAGCCAGGGTGATCGCCATCATCAGACCGTCAACCTTCTTGAAGTACCGGTTGTCCTCGTGCTCGCGGCGCAGCTTGAGCTTGCGCTCCTCGCGCTTCTTTTTCTCGCGCTTTTGGTCCTTGGTCAGCTTGGATGCCATGGGGGGGCTCCTCAGGTGTAGCTGGTGGGCAGGTGGGATGGCATGTGCCCGATCACCACGCGGTTTGTGTCCTCGTCCCAGCAGAAGTAGATGCGCATGCAGTACCGTGGATCTCGGGCGCTCCCCTTGCCAAGGTGCTGGTCCAGAAACCGCCGTCTCCCGCCCAGGCGGATGAAGTACAGGTCGCCCAGTTCGCCGGCAACACTCGGATCAACCGAGCCCCCGAAGTCGATCCCCAAGGCTTCGGCTTTGACCTTGAAGGCGTTCCGGTCGGCCTTGCCCGTCTTGACCTCGGTGTACTCGCTGGCCAGCAACTCCAGGCAGGTGTACAGGAGGTCCGGGTTCTCAAAGGAACTGCGCTTGGTGGAAGACACAGCCCGCTGCAGGATCGTGATCCGGTGCGCATTCGCCTCGGCGTACTCGGCAATGTCCTTGAGCCCCCACTTCCTGGCCGTTGCAGTGCTGCCTGAGGCCGCAGAAGGGGCTTCAGCCGGTGGGGGAGGGGTGTAGGTACTCTCGCGGGTGGGCGCGGTCTTGCTGAGCGATACGGCCAGGTGCTTCCAGTAGGCAACATCGGCCTCTAGACGCGCAACCATGGCGGCATCATCCCTGACAGTCGTCACTCCGTTTGGGTTGCTCCCTGCAGCTACCAGCTCGCCGAAAGCTGGATACCGTGCTTCGACGAGTTGGGTGCCCACCTGAGGGCCAAAGACCTCCAGCCAGAGCGTGTCGAGGAGTTCGATGGCGCTGGCATCGCCCATGCAGAGCCGCCGTCCTGCAACTGGTTGACCGCTGCGCGCGGGCACCAGGAACACTTCCCAGAGGCTGCGCGCGGTCATATCGACCACCTGGGCGGCGAACCATGCCCCGGTAGGGTCCGTCCACCACTGCACGCGCAGACGATCTCCACACATCGAGCCGATGGTGTCCGGCGCGGGCGGGCGGATGTGATGGTCCTGCTGGCCAAGCCATGCCCAGAAAGACGCGGCCACAGGCTGGTGCTCGCCTGACAGGCTGAACACCTCCCCCAGTTGGCCCGATGAATCGGCTTGTGCTTGCATCTCCATGCTGGGAATTTGACCACGGGAACGGGGCTTGAGCGCCCTATCTCGGTCCTCACCTGGCGTCAAACCCCACAGGGGGGCCGTTGAGATTCCATGGCTTGCACGCAACGTTTTGCGCTGTACCCCCTATAGGGTTATGAAAAAAGTTGCTTCATCGGAAAACTGTGTGCATGCATTTCGACGCAACAGGAATCGTCATGAACACTTTTTTGAAACGCCTTCTTGCCCGAGCCCCTGGTGATGGGGTGCGCGTTCTCGTTTTTCTCGGCATCGTTGTCATCGTGGGGGCCGTGGTGACGGATCGCGCGATCAGCAAGGGCAATAACGTGACCCTGCAGGTGGCGAGCTTTTTGACGCTCACAGCAACCAATCCCGTTTCTCGGGATGCAGAGACGCAACCTTCCTCTGCAGGTGCAGCAGTGCCCCTGCAGCCCGTTCGCTAGGGCTGGTGCGAGGTGTCGCGCGAAAGAATGTGTCCATCTAACCCAGCACGGCAGCGCTCAAAAACTGGGCTGCGGATCATCCCCTGTGATAGAAATTGGATGACTTTTGTCATCGCGGATCGTGCGCGACAGACTAGCCTTGGCAAAACACCATGAGGGAGCCCCAATGACAGCAGAAGTGACAGCGCTTGAGCCGGTGCGCGCGGGTGATACCGTGGTCTCACGCGAGGTGGCCGCTTTGTGGCCCAACCTGTTCGGGCCCGGTGTCTTTGTGCCGCTGAAGATCGGCATCGACAAGATCCTGGCCATCGACGCGCAACGCCGGGGCTCAGCTCTCACGCGCGCCAAGATACGTCTTTTCCTGGGATGGCATGTGAGGCGGGCCCCATACCTTTTAGCTGTGCAGCAGGGCGGTCCTCGCCACAGTGTCAAAGGCGCGGCCGAGAACGCACGGACGGTTACTACGGCCAACGCCGCATACGCCCACGAGAAGCTGCAGGCCCTGTTGGAACGCAACAATCTTCCGTCCACCGAGGATCTGGACGGCGAAGAGGGCATGGCCTGGTGGAACGGGCTGGATCGCCGGGAGAAGGCGAAGTGGATGAAAGCCGCTGGTGATACTGGAGTGGCTGCCGATGCCTGGAACGCCTTCAAATTCGCCCTTTCCACCCTCAGCGAGTCCGCTGAGCGTGCTTGAATCGACCAGATGGCAGGATCTCCCCCCTCCGGCGCAGCGCCAACAGTCATCGACCTTCTGCCGCGCGAGCGCCTGTTCTACCGAGACCGTCTTCGCTCAGCGCGTTACGCTGCCCTGGCAGATGCCGAAGGCTTTGAGGAGATTTGCTTTGCCCTGGAAGCTCTTGGGCTGCGTCTTCTTGGCAGACAGGAAGCGCTGGGGCTCTACAGGGACAAAATCGCTCTGCAGGCGAACAGAGCGCTCGTCTTTTCAGAACTCCCCGGAGCGTTCCCGCTACGTTTCAAGCCCTTTGCGGCTCTTTTCTCGATTGTTCATGCCGCGCGCAACGACGCCATGCATACGGGCTCCTACGCGCGCCATGCAACCCAGGCTGCAATCGAGTTGTGTATTGGTTTGGAGGAGGCCCTGATGGCTGGTGTAGAGCGAACGGTGGAAAACCTCATGGTCTCGTCACCTGTTGCCTTGGAATCCTGGCAACCGGTAGCACACGCGCGGCAACTCATGCTGATGCACTCGTTCTCGTTCCTGCCGGTGCGGTTGGATGGGGCCTGGTGTCTGGTATCGGAGCTGGGGCTCGCCAAGTACCTCAGCCAAGGGTCCCGGAAAACCCGCCTTTGTGAGTCCATCGCGGTCGCAAGGAGCAACGGCATGCAGGTGCGCGAAATCGTGCCCGAGGAGCTTCTCAGGGCAGGCATGACCGTTTCTGATGTGCTGGCTGGTGCGCAGGTGCAGGATGGGCCGATGCTGTGGCTTGTGGTGGACGATCAGCAACCAGATCATTTGGCCGGTGTGCTTTCGCCCTTCGAGCTGATGTAGGGGGTGCTCGCGGCGGGGTGCTGCGTGGGGCACGATCTCCCGAGGCGAATCAATCGGTGTCGGCGAGTGCGTCCTTCATGGCCTTGGTTCCAAAAGAGGGGGCATAGGAATTGTCGAAGTCGAACTCGAATGCTTTGTCCCGGTAAAACATCAATCCGGTTACGACAAGGTTCAGTACCGCCTCAAAGCGCTGCAGAGAAGTGACTTGGGGGTTTTCCCCGGCGCCGAAATCTTCTGGTTTGAGGAGCCTCATGGCCTTGTCCAAGCCAATGCCTTCCAGGGCGCGGAACGCGTTCAACAGGGCCGTGAGTTCTGGCATGGAGCCCGTGAATTTGGTGCGCCAATACCCGTCACCCCGCCATTTCAGTTGTGAACTGACTACTTCGTTGCCAAATCGGCAAACGGCACGAGGGGGGACTTTCTTGTTGCCGATGTTCTCCAGCCTGATCGCCCACCCTGTGCCGACCATGCTCGCCGCGAAATATCTGGAATGGCCGTCCATGGGCTGGAAGGTCCACATCCCATCGGGATTGACGACCCTAGCCAACAACGAAATTGCAGGGCCCTCACAACAGGCTTTTGCAGCTTCTTCTGCGCTCGTCAGGTCAGGGACTACCCACCACGCTCTTATGCGCTTGTAGACCTCCAGCGGCAGGGCGTGTCGCACTTCTTCAATGGATTCGAAGTCCCACTTTTCCAGGACCATCGGCCTCAAGTAACCCTCACGGAGGGCCATGAAGTTCAGGGGGCTGGTTCCATCCGTGGTTGCGCGCCCAGTGAAGCCGATGATGGCTCCCCCCCTGCTGTCAACGATGTAGGCGACAGACCGCTTGAGCTGCTTTGAGAGCCGGTCGAATGCTTCGATTTCCTCGGGGGTTGCGTCGCGTTCCATCAATGACAACTGAGCGAGATCGAACCCGGCCTTGTAAGCTGCGCGCGCATCAGGCCTCGACCTCAAAGCGGTAAGCTGGTATTCGGTCATGGCATTTCGAAGATTCCCCCGGTTTCCCGTCGGTTGCCGCACCAATGCCACGCATCGAGGATGCTCAAGACTCACATCAAACAATGCGTAGTAGCCGTTGACGGTGGGCTTTTTAGGCCGCTCCTCCTCTTGCGCTTTTTTCACTAGGCTCTTATGCGTGCGCGACTCATTGAGAGAAATCGCAAGCGCTTGAAATGCCTTGGCGGGGGCTTCCTTGAGTAGTGGGTGAAGATAACGCGAGATGGTCCAATTGGCGTCCTTCAGTATTTTCTTTGCGTGTGCGGCTGCGTCAAAACTATCCTCCATGTGGAAGTACCAGAAGTAGTCGGCCGTGGCGGCTGCTATTTGCCAGTCGGGTGCCCAAAAACTTCCGCGTGCTCTTGGCATCTGCTGGACGTAATCCTCGCTAGCAGCGAGATAAGATTCGGGGGGGCTTATACCGGACCGCTTATATCGAAAGATATAGACATATGGAGAATCAACACCCTTAGCTGGCATTCCGCAATAGTCAAGTTCTCGCTCAATAAGTTGCCTTGCTAAGGGGACAGTTGAAATTGAGGACTTCCGGCCTCGCGCACCGTTGTCCGCAGTCCCTTCTGTCAACTCCATTATGGTTTGGACAATACTGATTTCAAGAGGAACGATATTCAGTTCGGACGCGTACAGCTCCAGTCGTTCGTCCCATCCTTTATCACCCGAGTCGCATTTATCGAATGACGCGTAAGGGGCATTCCCTAAATCCAAGTACGCTTCTTGTCTTTGCTCGTAGGCGACCCTGAAAAACTGAATGCTTTCTGGGGGTAGCTCTTGGTCTGAGTAAATCATGACAACTGGGGCGTCACTTTCAAGGAAATCCCCAGACGTGGCAATGCGTAGAACGTCCTGAATCATCTGAATCTCAGAGATCACGGTCGTTGTGCCAGCTTTGACACATATGCCAATGATGAATGGACCGTGAGTCTTTGAGTTCACCCAGGCGCCGGAGACCACCACGCGTATTACTTCAGGCCGCTTGGACAGTGCAGGAATGACTACCTGCATGTATGCCAAGAAAGCTTTGATCGACTGTTTGGTGACCCTGCACCCTACGCGTCCGTGCGCCCAAACACGATAACCTGTTCTGGTAAGTGCCCAGGTTTCTATCCCTTCGCTGTCTAACTGTCACATCCCGGACGATTGCATAGACTCCAAACGCTATCCACTCTTCATGGCGCGAGCGGTTCTAAAGGAGTTGATAGAGTCCTTGCAATCCACCCGGGGAGTGAAGCCATGTTGATAGCCCTGCACAAGAACGCCCGCACCACGCCTGCCGTGCGCGCCGAGATCGCAGCCAGCGATGAACCCGCCAGCGTCCTGGCCCAGCGCTTTGGGATCACCGAGCAGACGGTCTACAAGTGGAAGAAGCGTGATGTCTTTGGAGACCGCTCTCACACTGCCCATAACCTGCAGACCGTGCTCACACCTGCGCAAGAGACTGTGGTGGTTCACTTGCGGCGTACCTTGCTGTTGCCTTTGGATGACCTGCTGGCCGTGACACGGGAGTTCATCTGTCCCCATGTCTCGCGCTCCGGGCTGGACAGGTGCTTGCGCCGCCATGGAGCGGGCAACCTCAATGCTCTAAAGCCCCAGCAGCCTGCGCTGGCCTACAAGGCCTTCAAGAGCTACGAGCCAGGCTACGTGCACATGGATGTGAAGTACCTGCCCCAGATGCAGGATGAGAGCAGCCGGCGCTACCTGTTCGTGGCCATCGACAGGGCCACGCGATGGGTGTTCGTGCAGTTCAAGGCCAACAAGACAGCTGCCAGTGCACAGGCCTTCCTCAAGGCATTGCACAAGGCCTGTCCGATCAGGATCAACAAGCTGCTGACCGACAACGGCAAAGAGTTCACGGACCGTCTGTTTGCCAGAAAGGAACGCGAACCCAGCGGCAACCATGAGTTCGATCAACTGTGCCAGGAACTGGGCATAGAGCACCGATTGACCAAGCCCAGGACGCCCAGAACCAACGGCATGGTTGAGCGGTTTAACGGCCGCATTGCGGACGTTTTGAAGACCCACAGGTTCAACAGCCGCGAAGACATGGAGCAAACCCTGCTGCGCTATGTGGCCCTGTACAACCACCAGTTACCGCAGTCAGCGCTCAAGAGCAGTACGCCGATGCAGGCGATGAAAGAGTGGTACCAGACCCACCCGCACCTGTTTCACAAGCGACCATATGATCGTACGGGATGCGAC
>Ga0067045_1004525_pt1 | contig 15352 bp, 16 predicted proteins | sample TerdegcTABiofilm_FD_59184 | JGI IMG/M metagenome (GOLD analysis project Ga0067045, IMG submission 59184) | Combined Assembly of (Gp0054472, Gp0054536) Wastewater bioreactor microbial communities from Singapore -Terephthalate degrading...
CCAACGCCCCGGGCACCGACTTCCCGATCCAGAACCTGCCGTTCGGCGTCTTTCGCCGCAAGGGTTCCGGCGAGGCCTTCCGGGGAGGCGTGGCGATTGGCGACCAGGTGATCGACCTGGCGGCCATCGCGCGCGACAACGCGGTCTCGGGCCCGGCCGCGCAGGCCGTCAACGCCTGCACGGGCGAGGCGCTCAACGACTTCCTGGCCCTGGGCCCAAGCGCCTGGCGCGCGCTGCGCCACGCGCTGTTCGACCTGCTCAAGACCGGCGCCAGCGGCCCGGGCATGAACGCGCTGCGCGCCAGCCTGGTGCCGCAGGCCGAGGTGGAAATGCGCCTGCCGACCCGCATTGGCGACTACACCGACTTCTACACCTCCATCCACCACGCGCGCAACGTGGGCCGCGTGATGCGGCCGGACGACCCGCTCACGCCCAACTTCCAGTGGCTGCCCATCGCGTACCACGGCCGCGCTTCCAGCGTGGTGGTCAGCGGCACGGCGTTCCGCCGGCCCATGGGCCAGGCCATGGCGCCGGGTGCCAGCGCGCCGGTCTACGGCCCCTGCCACCGGCTCGACTACGAGCTGGAGATGGGCTTCTACATCGGCCCGGGCAACGCCATGGGCACCCCGATTCCCTTGGCCGAAGCCGAACAGCACATCTTCGGCATGTGCCTGCTCAACGACTGGTCGGCACGCGACCACCAGTTCTGGGAAATGGCGCCGCTCGGCCCCTTCCTGGGCAAGAACTTCTGCACCACGGTTTCCCCCTGGATCGTGACCATGGAAGCGCTCGCGCCCTACCGCGTGCCCTTCGCGCACCCGGCCGACGAGCCCCAACCCCTGGCCTACCTGGACAGCGCGGCGAACAGTGAACGTGGGGGCGTGGACGTGCAGCTTGAGGTGCGGCTGGAAGCGCGCGAGCACCGCGAACGCGGTATCGCGCCAGACCGCCTTTCGGCCACCAGCTTTCGCCACCAGTACTGGACCATCGCGCAGATGGTCGCGCAGCACAGCGTGGGCGGCTGCAACCTGCAACCCGGTGACCTGCTGGGCACGGGCACCATCTCCGGCCCCACGCAGGCCGAGGCGGGCGCGATCGTCGAACTCAGCGTGGGTGGCACCCGCGACGTGCCCCTGCCGGGCATCGGTGCGCAGCGCCGCTTCCTGGAAGACGGCGACACCGTCATCCTGCGCGGCTGGTGCGAGAAGCCGGGCGCGGCGCGCATCGGCTTTGGCGAAAGCCGGGGCGAGGTGCTGCCCGCCATCGGCTGAGGGAAGCCGAGGGGCTGAAGCCCCCGGCGTCCCGTCCGTGCGCCGGGTCAGGCCTCCTCGGTCTGGCCCTTGCCGGCGGTGCGCAGCTGCATGAACTTGCCCATGCCGACCACCAGCACGACACCGGCGGCCGCAGCGACGTAATGCAGCCAGGGGTGGGCCATGGTGTAGCCCTGCACCAGGTGGTCATTGACGATGGTCTCACCGCCGACCCAGCCGATCAGCGCGGCGCCCAGGGTGACGATGACGGGGAAGCGCTGCATGAGCCTGATCATCAGCGAGGAGCCCAGCACCACCAGCGGAATGCTGATGACCAGGCCCAGGATCAGCAGCACCATGTTGCCCTGCGCCGTCGCCGCCACGGCGATCACGTTGTCCAGGCTCATCACCAGGTCGGCGATCAGGATGGTGCGGATGGCGGCCATCATCGTGCCGGTGCCCTTGTGGTGCGCCTCATCGCCCTCGTCGCCGCCGCTCAGCAGCTGGTAGCCGATCCACAGCAGCAGCACGCCACCAATGACCTGCAGGAACGACAGCTCCAGCAACCGGGCCGCCACCACCGTGAGCACGATGCGCAGCACCACGGCCGCACCCGAACCGAACATGATGGCCTTGCGTTGCTGCTCGGCCGGGAGCGAACGGGCCGCCAGCGCGATCACCACCGCGTTGTCGCCCGAAAGGATGATGTTGATCCAGATGATCTTGAACAGACCGACCCAGAAGTCGGTGGTGCTGAAAAATTCCATGGGCACTCCAGCGTTTCAGGTTTGAAGAATGAAGGCACTTTAGGAGCGAAAAACGGCGCCCGTCATTCGTGGTTCTGCGTAAACTTTCCGCGATTCGCGGGTCGAAACTTAAGCCTGTTAAGGCTGGCGCGGGCGAGAGGCTTTGCGGGCACAATGCCAGCGGCGCGAGGGGCGCCTTTTTCACCACAACACAACAACGAGGAGACCGTGCCATGGGCATGTTCAACTGGACGGAAAAACCGGCTTCGACGCTCAACAACGGGGGTGTGATCGCGCCCGATGAGCGCCTGCCCTGGCCGCAGACGGCGGTGATGGGCGTGCAGCATTTGATCGCCATGTTCGGCGCCACGGTGCTCGCCCCCATCCTGATGGGCTTCGACCCCAACGTCGCCATCCTCATGAGCGGCATCGGCACGCTGATCTTCTTCCTGATCACCGGCGGCAAGGTGCCCAGCTACCTGGGTTCGAGCTTCGCCTTCATCGGTGTGGTGATCGCTGCCAGCGGCTACGCCGGCCCCGGGCCCAACGCCAACATCGGCGTGGCGCTGGGCGGCATCATTGCCTGCGGCCTGGTCTACACCGTCATCGGCGCCATCGTGCAGGCCGTGGGCACGGGCTGGATCGAGCGCTTCATGCCACCGGTGGTCACGGGTGCCGTGGTCGCGGTGATCGGCCTGAACCTCGCCGGCATTCCCATCAAGAACATGGCGCCCACCGGCTTCGACGCCTGGATGCAGGGCATCACCTTCGTCTGCGTGGCGCTGGTGGCCGTGTTCACCAGCGGCATGATCCAGCGCCTGCTGATCCTCATGGGCCTGATCATCGCCAGCGTGATCTACGCCGTGCTCACCAACGTGATGGGCATGGGCAAGCCGCTGGACCTCTCCGGCATCGCCAATGCCGCCTGGTTCGGCATGCCCAACTTCAGCGCGCCGGTGTTCGAGATGAACGCGATGCTGCTGATCGCGCCCGTGGCCATCATCCTGGTGGCGGAGAACCTGGGCCACATCAAGGCCGTGACCGCCATGACCGGCCGCGACCTGGACAAGTACATGGGCCGCGCCTTCATCGGCGACGGCGTGGCCACCATGGTGGCCGGCAGCGCAGGCGGCACCGGCGTGACCACCTACGCCGAGAACATCGGCGTGATGGCCGCGACCAAGATCTACTCCACCGCGATTTTCCTGGTGGCCGGCGTCATGGCCGTGCTGCTGGGCTTCAGCCCCAAGTTCGGCGCGCTGATCCAGGCGATTCCGCTGGCCGTCATGGGTGGCGTGTCCATCGTGGTGTTTGGCCTGATCGCCGTGGCCGGCGCCAAGATCTGGGTCGACAACAAAGTCAACTTCTCCGACAACAAGAACCTGCTGGTGGCTGCGATCACGCTGATCCTGGGCACCGGCGACTACACGCTGAAGTTCGGTGCTTTCGCGCTCGGTGGTATCGGAACGGCGACTTTCGGCGCGATCGTCCTGTACGCCTTGCTCAACCGAGGCAAGGCCACGCCGAAAGCCTGATCACCGGCGCGTGCGCTCGGGGGCGGCCTTGTCCGCCCCGACCTTCGGCGGTCCACTCACTGCACCGCCGATCTTGGACCCGATGACGGTGCCGATGCCCGGCAAAATGGCGGTGCCCACCGCGGCGCCGGCCAGGGACCCCCAGGCAATGTCCACCTCCGGCTCGCTCGTCGGCCCCTTCGCGGCGAAGGGCACGCTCACGATGCCACCGCCAATATCCAGCTGCCCTTGCGCATCGATCTGCTTTCGATGCAGCGTGGCCCGGCCGGTGGCACTGTAGTTGCCTGCCACCGCCCTCACCTCGGTGAACTCGGTCCTCATGCCCTGCTCGGTGTTCCGGGTGGCCATGACGCCGCTGAGGCTGTCCAGCGGCGTCTGGCCGGCGCGGTCCTCGCCGAGGGACTTGATGGCGTTGTCCAGATCGAGGCGCAGGATCTTCGCGCGCTCCACTTCCAGCACGCTGCGCGTGCGCAATGCGCGGAACAACTCGACCACCGTATTGCCTTCGGCGCGCAGGTCCGCCTGGCCCGACGCAAGGCCGCTGACGAAAGAGCGCCGGTGAAATGCCTCCATCAACGAAGCCACCTCCACGCGGCGGGGCGCGAGTTCACCGGTCAGCACCAAACGGCCATCGACCGCCGTGGCCAGCAGCGCCTGGCCGTTCGCCGAGCCGCCGCCAGCCAACACGCGCAGCTGGTAGCGGTCCGCCCCGTTGTCGGTCNGGCCGTCGCGCTGGGCATCGAGCGAGACCGGCGGCTCCACGCCAGGCCGGCGGATCTGCAGCCGGCTCGGCCGGCGGTCCTCGTCAAAGTCGATCTCGCCCTCGTACATCACCGGAACGCCACTGTAGGAGGTGTAGGTCAGCTCCGTGAACGCCACCGTGCGCAGGGCCACGGTGGCCTCGCCTTCGCCCATCGCCTTGCCCCGGTAGGCCGCCAGGGCCTGGCGCGGCACCACGGCGCCGTCCACCTCCAGACGGTCGATGACCAGTTGCTTGCGCAGCAAGGGCAGCAGTTGCGGATGGATCGCGATGCGGCGCACCTCGATCGCGTCCGTCTGATGGGTGCGAGCGTCCAGCACCTCCACCACCGGCACGCCCCACACGCGCCAGCGCACTGCGCCCACCACGAGCTTCTGGCCCAGGCGGGCCTCGAACTCGGCCTCCAGGCGACGAGCGAGCTGATCCTCGCTGGGCACAAATGCCCAGAACGCCAGGCAGGCGGCAACCAACAGCGCCGCGAGGGCAACTGCGGCCAGGGCCCAGCGGCGTGCGAGTGTCATGGGTAGGGATGCTCCACCCCGGATGGTGCTTGCGCGCAGGGCCGCCGTCTGTAGGCATTTGCCGCCTTCTGCGCGGGAACGCGCCGTCTCCTATAGTGGCGCCACCATCAAAGGAGCCCGATCTTGCCTATCTGGAAGAAGCCCATCTCTGTCGAAGAACTCACCGCCATCCACCACGACACCGCCGTGCAGCACCTCGGCGTTGAATTCCTGGAAGTCGGTGAAGACTTCATCCGCGCCCGCGTGCCGGTGGACACCCGCACCAAACAACCGTACGGCCTGCTGCACGGCGGCGTGAGCGTGGTATTGGCGGAAACGCTGGGCTCCTGCGGCGCAGCCTACAGCTGCCCCGAAGGCCACCGTGCGGTGGGGCTGGACATCAACGCCAACCACCTCAAGGGCGCCACCAGCGGATGGGTGACCGGCATCACGCGGCCGGTGCACATCGGCCGCACCACGCAGGTCTGGCAGATCGACCTCACGAACGACGCGGGTGAACTCACCTGCGTCTCACGCATCACGATGGCAGTGCTGGGGCCACGCTGACGCCGTCGCGCCCCTCACAAGTCCAGGCACATGATGGACACCGTTTCGCCGTTGACATCGGCTTCCTCCACCGCCTGCCAGCCCAGCCGGGCGTAGAGTGCCTGCTGGTCGGGCGTGTAAAGGTACAGCGCCGGCAAACCCAGTTGCCGGCTTTCTTCCAGGCAGGCCCGTGTCAACGCGGTGCCAATGCCCCGCCCGCGCGCGGCCGTGGGCACAAACACCTCGCCCAGCCAATGCACCTTGTCGGTGTGCTCGGGCAGTTCAAACAGCTTGACGCTGGCCGTGCCCAGAAAGTCGTCGTCAACACCCAGCGCCACCAGCGTGAAAGGCGCCCGCCCGAGCTGCGCGCCTTGCGCGAGGCGCTGCTCAATGTCTGGCAACGAAGCCCACGGGGGGAAATCGCGCCACGCCTCGTGCAGCCGCAGCGCGATATCGGTGATCAGTTGGGGGTGGCGGTGCAGCGCATCGATGCGCATCGCTAACTCCGTTCGCAACGCCCTTGCGACGTGGCCTGCCCCCGGAAGTCGCTGGTCCAGGTCTGGGCAGCCGTGTCGATCTGGATGCGCTCGTTGTCGATGGCGGTGAGGATCACGGCCTCCTGCACCGTGAAGGTGTAGACCGGCACGCCGTCGATCTTCACCGCGTTCACGCGCTTCTTGTCGTAGCCGATGCTCACCGTGCGCGTCCAGGTGGTGCGCGCCGGCAGGTAGACCGCCTCGCAGACCAGCGTCACCTCGGCGGCCTTGTCTGCCGTCCTGTTCTTGCCTTGCGCCACGGCGGGTGCCGCCACCACGGCGGCGGCGATGGACAGCGCCCACAGCCCGGCGGTTTTCATGAGGCGTCGGCTTTCGCCAGACGCTCGCTCTTCCAATACACGTCGTCACCCCCGTTCATGCGATTGAGCACGCGAGCGAGCACAAACATCAGGTCGCTCAGACGGTTGAGGTACTGGCGCGGCGTTTCCTTCAGCTCTTCGGCCTGGCCCAACGCCACCACGGCGCGTTCGGCGCGGCGCGCCACCGTGCGACACACGTGGGCCTGGCTGGCCGCGCGGTTGCCGGCCGGCAGGATGAATTCCTGCAGGCGCGGCAGGGCTTCGTTGTGGGTGGCCAGCGCCTCGTCCAGCGCGAGCACGGCCTCAGGCTTGAGCAGCTCGAAACCGGGAATGGAAAGCTCACCGCCCAGGTTGAACAACTGGTGCTGGATCTCCACCAGCAGCTGGCGCACATCGTCGCCCAGCTCTTCACACAGCAGCACACCAATGTGGGAGTTGAGTTCGTCCACGTCGCCCATGGCGTGCACGCGCAGGCTGTCTTTGGAGACGCGGGTGTTGTCGCCCAGCCCGGTGGTGCCGGCGTCGCCGGTGCGGGTGGCGATCTGGGTGAGTCGGTTGCCCATGAAATGCCTCTTTTTGGGGAAGTGAGGCACCGATTGTCCCTGAGGTCGGGCGCCAGACCGGAGCCCGTAACCGGATGAGGGGAAATGTGTCTGAGGCAAAGGTGTTTTGTAAGACGCAACGGCAGGCAAAAGCACTTGGCCCGCGCGGGCGATCCGGGCGTAATGCGGCTTCGTTCCCCGTTTCAAAGGAATCCACCGATGTCCCGCTTTCGTCTTCAGTCCCCATTGTCCATCTCGGACTTCGAGAAACGCAGCGTGCAGCTCATGGCCGCCTGCGCCCTGGGACTGGCCGGTCTCTCCAGCGTGCAGGTGGCACCACCCACGCGACAGGCCCTCACCGTCTTCACCCCATCCTCCCGCCAGGCCGACGCGCCACGTCCCATGCGCCTGAACCTCCACACCGCCCTCTTGCCCGTCCGCCGCTAGGGACGAGGCGTCAGGGGCCGCACAACGCGACCCCCAAGGCTTAAACTGGTCGGCTGCACCCACCCAGCTGCCCGGAGACAAGCCCATGAACGCCCCCACCGCCCTCAGCCATCTCGCCCCCGAAGTCCACCAGCGCGCCGTCCCGGCCGAATTTCTCGCGGCCCTGCAGGCGCGCTTTGGCGCGCAGTGCTCCACCGCCCTGGTGGTGCGCGAGCAGCACGGCCGCGACGAATCGGTGTACGAAGTGCCGCCGCCGGTGGCCGTGGTGTTCGCCGAAAGCACGCAGGACGTGGCCGATGCCGTGAAGCTGGCCGCCCAACACCGTGTACCGGTGATTCCCTTCGGCGTGGGCTCCTCGCTCGAAGGCCACCTGCTGGCGGTGCAAGGTGGCATCAGCATCGACGTGAGCCGCATGAATGGCGTGCTGTCCATCAACGCCGAAGACCTGACCGTGACCGTTCAGCCCGGCGTGACGCGCAAGGCGCTCAACGAGGCGGTGAAAAGCGAAGGCCTGTTCTTCCCGATCGATCCGGGTGCCGATGCCTCCATCGGCGGCATGTCGGCCACGCGCGCATCGGGCACGAACGCGGTGCGCTACGGCACCATGCGCGAAAACGTGTTGGCACTCGAAGTTGTCACCGCCCAGGGCAACGTCATTCGCACCGGCACGCGCGCCAAAAAGAGCAGCGCAGGCTACGACCTCACCCGCCTGATGGTGGGCAGCGAAGGCACGCTTGGCGTGATGACCGAGATCACGCTCAAGCTCTACCCGCTGCCCGAGGCGATCTCGGCCGCGACCTGCTCGTTCCCTACCATCGAAGCCGCCGTGCGCTGTGTGATCCAGGTGATTCAGCTCGGCGTGCCGATCGCGCGCTGCGAGCTGATCGACCACAACACCGTGCGCATGGTCAACGCGCACAGCAAGCTCGGCCTGCGCGAAGAAAACATGTTGCTGATGGAATTCCACGGCTCGCCCGCGAGCGTGAAGGAACAGGCCGAAACGGTGCAGGAGATCGCCAGCGATTTCGGTGGCAACGCCTTTGAATGGGCCGACACGCCCGAAGAGCGCACGCGCCTGTGGACCGCGCGGCACAACGCCTACTTCGCCGCGATCCAGAGCAAGCCGGGCTGCCGCGCCATCTCCACCGACACCTGCGTGCCGATCAGCCGTTTGGCCGACTGTCTGCTTGACTCCGTGGCAGAGGCCGACGCAGCGGGCCTGCCCTACTTCCTCGTCGGCCACGTGGGCGACGGCAACTTCCACTTCGGCTACCTGATCGACCCGACCAAGCCCGAAGAGCACACGCTGGCCGAGGAACTCAACCACAAGCTGGTGGCGCGCGCGCTGAGCCTGGAAGGCACCTGCACCGGTGAACACGGCGTGGGCCTGCACAAGATGGAGTTCCTGCTCACCGAGGCCGGCGCCGGCGCGGTCGACATGATGCGCACCATCAAGCGCGCACTCGACCCCGACAACATCATGAACCCGGGGAAGATTTTTTCGCTTTGAGCGTGGCGAGATCGGAGCTGTCTGCGGGCGGCCAGCGCAGCTCCTCAGGTGAGCGCTCCGGCAGCGGCACGAGCTGGCGCAGTTCCTTCCCTGCGAGATGGGTGCCACGAAGCTCCTCCAGCATTTCGCGGGCACCTCCGTAGGGTGTGAACACATCGATCAGCCAAGCTTGTTGGCCGCTGTTCCAGTCCGGCAAGGCCAGCCGATGCGGCGGTTGGCGCCAGCGAGACGCGGCCCCCTCCGACAGGAAGGCCCAGGACGCATAGCCGACAGGCGCATCGCCGCGCATGAAGAGCCTGGCCTGCCCGAGCATCAGGGGTGGCAGAACGCGCCACTCCAGATCGCCCAGCAAGCCCGTGCGCAGCGCAGATTGCTGCAGCATCAGCCACGCCACCGCCCCCAGCATGGGGATCTTCTGCAGTGTGTTGTTTGCCTGGGCAGTGTCCGCTGGCGAGTTCATGCTGCCGGAGGCTTGGGTCGGACCATCGGTGTCCGTGAAGTCAAGGTGGGCGAATGGCCGGCCTCCTGGCGCTCCACCTCCGAGCACGAGACGTCCACCGCAGCTTGCTGGATGCTCACGGCGGGATGCGTGGCACGGGCTGCAGCGAGAGCGAATGGTCAAGTCCCTCGGGATGACGACGGTGCGTCGTTCAGGGCGCCGGGCGCGCCTCCAGCACCGCCACCTGCGCGCCGAGCCGGTCCAGCAGGCGCAGGCGCGTGCCTTGCATGGCCCACTGTTCGGTGGTGGCCAGCGCGAACATGAAGGCGCGTTCGCGCTCCATGTCGGTCGAGCACACCTGCAGTTCGCGGCGTGGGCCGCGCAGCATTTGCAAAGCCTGCCCGTTCAGGGTGTAGGTGCCAATGAGCTCATTGCAGCCCCCGGAGCCGGTCACACGGCGGCCGTCGGTGTTGAGCACGAAGTAAGGGGTCTTGGCCGGGTCCTGCGCTGGCAGGGGCTGGCCGTCGAGCGACACCAGCACCCAGCGCACGTTCTCGATCTTCGGCGCGGCAGGCTGCGCGCGGGTGTCGACGGGGCGCAGCAGCACGTCGGCGTGGGTCTTGCCCGAGTGGCCGAGCACGAGGTAGGCACTGTCGGTCACGTACAAGGCTTTGCCGTCCACCAGGATCTCGGCGCGCACCGAGTAGCTGCCCTTCTCCTGCACCCGCCGCTGTTCCACGGGCAGGCTGAAGCGCAGCGGCTGCGCGCCGCCGGCAGGGCCAGCGAAGTGGGCCAGCGTGACAGAGCCGCCATCAGCCCGGGACACGTCGGCCACCGACACGTCGAGCACCGCGTTCGGCGGCAGGGCGACCTGCCCGTCGAAGCGGGCCGTGCCGGTCACGGTGTAGGACGGCGGGTTGGTGACGGGCGTTCCACAGGCCGAGAGCAGCAGGCCGGTGGCCAAGGCGCCGAGCAAGGGGCGGCGGGACACGCGCTGGCCGGAGAGGTTCGAAATCGTCATCGGGAGGCTCCTGAAAAATTGGGATGGTGTGCGGGACAGCCACCCCATTGTGCTCAGAAGTGCCCGGCAGACCTGTGAAAGCCTGCAACCGGCCGTGCCAGAGCGTGGCGCGCCGCCGACGCTGCGGTCTCAGGCCGCGCTCAGGCGGAACACCGCCACCGCCCTGACGAGGTCTTCGGCCTGTTGCCGCAGGCTCGTGGCCGAGGCAGACATCTGCTCGACCAACGCGGCGTTTTGCTGCGTGGTCTGGTCCATCTGGAGGACAGCCTCTCCCACCTGCGACACGCCGGCACTCTGCTCGGCGCTGGCACTGCTGATCTCGCCCACCAGATCGGAGACGCGGCGGATGCTGCCCACCACCTCCTGCATGGTGGTGCCGGCCTTGTCGGCCAGCGTGACGCCGCGCTCCACGCGCTCCACGCTTTCGCCGATCAGGTCCTTGATCTCTTTCGCGGCCTGCCCGGAGCGCTGCGCCAGGTTGCGCACCTCGCCCGCCACCACCGCGAAGCCCCTGCCCTGCTCGCCGGCGCGCGCGGCTTCCACCGCCGCATTCAAGGCCAGGATGTTGGTCTGGAACGCGATGCCATCGATCACCGCGATGATGTCGGCGATCTTGCGCGAGCTGTTCTCGATGCCCTTCATGGTGTCGACCACCTGGTTCACCACCTCACCGCCCTGCTGGGCCACGTTGGAGGCGCCTTGCGCGAGCTGGTTGGCGGTGCGTGCGTGTTCCGCGTTTTGCGTGACGGTGCTGCCCAGCTGCTCCATCGATGCCGAGGTCTGTTCGAGTGCACTGGCCTGGCTTTCGGTGCGACGCGACAGGTCGCTGTTGCCCGAGGCGATTTCCGCGCTGCCGTTGGACACGGACTCGGCGCCCTGCCGCACGGCTTGCACAGAAGCAGCGAGCCGTTCGGTCATGGTGCGAAGCTTGGCCAGCGCGCTGTGCGTATCGCCCTCGCGCACCCGCATGGACACGCCGAGATCGCCAGCGGCCACCGCGTCGGCGATGCGCTTGAGCTCATCGGGGTCTGCGCCCAGCGAGTGCACCACTCTGCGCAGGTAGATCGCCAGCCCGGCCAGCCCCAGCGCGACGACCACCACGGACACGACCACGATGTTGCGGTCGAGCTGCGAGAGCGTCTCGATCTCGTCGATGCGGAAGGCCAGGCGCTCGCCCTGGCGCTTCTTCTCCTGGGCCAGGGGCTTCAGCAGGGCGTTGCGCGCGGGGATCGTGTGGTCCACCAGGTAAGCGAAGGCCTCTTCCTTCTTGCCTTCCTGGATGAGCTTCACGTTGGCCTCGCCGATGCGCCAGAACTCGGTCATAAGCGCCGGCAGGGGCGCGAACGCCTGGTGCCCGGCGTCGTCGATCATGCCTTCGCCGAACACCTTGAGCGCATCAAGCAGCAGGCGCTTCTTCTCGCCGATATCGGCCAGCGTGGCGCCCAGTTCCTCGGGGTTGCGCGAAAGGATCGCGTGGCGCACCTGCAGCGAGGTGCGGGTGACGTTGAGCTCCAGCTCGGCAATGATCTGCAGCTGGGGCACGTTGGTTTCGTTGATGCGGTCGGCTGCGGCCACGACCCGGCCCATCATGATCCAGACCGTGGCCGCGAGGGCCAGCAGCAGCACGACGAGCGTGGCATTGATGAGCAGCAGCCGCTGCCCCAGATTCAAGCGTTGCGACATGGGTACCTCCTCAGGTGGCCCAAATCGAGAGGCAACTTTCAGAGCAAGGCAAACGCCACAAGACCGGGCCAGCTCAGGTTATGCGGCTGTCAAGTGGCGCAATGCGGGGAAAAGCCAGGAGAAACGGGCCCGTTTCTCCTGGCGCAGGACAAACGGCGTCAATGCGCCGATGTGCCGCGCAGGCGCTCGATGATGCCGTTCAAAGCCTCCAGCGAACCGAACTGGATCGCCACCTCGCCCATGTCCTCGAAGCGGCCATGGCGCTTCACACGCTTCTTCACCCGCACCTCGACCTCGGCGGTCAGCAGGTCGGCCAGCTCCTCCTCGACGCGGCGGATGTCGCGCGACTTCTCTTTCTTGAGCTTCTGCGGCGCGAGAGCGAACTCCGCGCCCAGCTTTTTCACAAGGCTCTCAGCCTCGCGCACCGACATCTTCTTCGCCGCGATCTGGTTGCCTGCGGTGATCTGGTGGGCCTTGTCCAGGGCGAGCAGCGCGCGCGCGTGGCCCATGTCGAGGTCGCCCGCCATCAGCATGGTCTGCACCGGCTCGGCCAGCTGCAGCAGGCGCAACAGGTTGCTCGCGGCGCTGCGCGAGCGCCCAACGGCTTGGGCCGCTTGCTCGTGAGTGAGTCCAAACTCTTTCACCAAACGTTGCAGGCCGTGCGCCTCTTCCAGCGGGTTGAGGTCTTCGCGCTGGATGTTCTCGATCAGCGCCATGGCGGCTGCCGATTCGTTCGGCACATCGCGCACCAGCACCGGCACGCTGTCCAGGCCCGCCAGCTTGGAGGCGCGGAAGCGCCGCTCGCCGGCAATGATTTCGTATTTACCGGCGTTCGGACCATCGGCCAGCTGGCGCACCAGGATGGGCTGCATCACACCCTGGACCTTGATCGACTCCGCCAACTCGTACAGAGCGCCCTCGTCCATGCGGGTGCGCGGCTGGTACATGCCCGCGACCAGCTCGGTCACGGGCAGGCTGCTGGGCGCGCCTTCGGCGGCGGCGGGCGCAGCCGCGCCCTCTTCCACCTTGGGGCCCAACAGGGCTTCGAGTCCGCGGCCGAGGCCCTTGGGTTTCTTCGTGACCATGGGTCTTCTTCTTTCGAATGTCAGAGATTCATGAGTTCGGCCAGCACGGCGTGGCCAGCTGGCCAGTCGCCCAGGCCGGATTCGGCGTTGATGTGCCCCGCTTCGCCCAGGTCGACGAAGCGCGAGCCCCAGGCCATGGCAAAAGCCTGGGCCCGTTCAAAGCTGCAATAGGGATCGTTGCGGCTGCCCACCAGCACGCTGGGGAACGGCAGGCGCTGCATCGCTATGGGTGACCAACTGGGCAGGACCGGGCGCATCTCTTCCCGCTCGGCATCGCCCGGCGCCACCAGCAGCGCAGCCTTCACCCGCTTTGTGTTTCGGGAATGGGAGGCCCAGGCCGCCGTGTGCAGGCAGCCCAGGCTGTGGGCCACCAGCACAGCAGGCTCATCGCAGCCCAACAGCACCTCTTCAAGACGGGCGATCCAGTCACCCCGCTTCGGCTTCATCCAGTCGTGCTGGTCCACCCGGCGGTAGCCGTGGGTGGCTTCCCAGCGGCTCTGCCAGTGCTCGGGGCCGCTGTTCTGCCAGCCCGGGAGGATGAGAATGTTGTCAGGTTTCACGTGGAACACACTCCGCTCAAAGCTTGCCGATGCGCGCAACCATCTCCTGCGCAAAGGCCACGAAAGCCTGGCTGCCCCGGGCTGCCGGGTCAAACACCACGCCCGGCAGGCCATAGCTCGGAGCTTCGGCCAAGCGCACGTTGCGGGGAATCACGGTGTCGAACACCTTGTCGCCGAAGTGGGCCTTGAGCTGGTCGCTCACCTGCTGCTGCAGCGTGATGCGGGGATCGAACATCACGCGCAGCAGGCCGATGATGGCCAGGTCTTTGTTCAGATTGGCGTGCACCTGCTTGATGGTGTTGACCAGATCGGTCAGGCCTTCCAGTGCGAAGTACTCGCACTGCATGGGCACGATCACGCCGTGCGCCGCGCACAGACCGTTGAGAGTGAGCATGGACAGGCTGGGCGGGCAGTCGATCAGCACGAAGTCGTAGGTATCACCGACCTCGGCCAGCGCAGTCTTCAGTCGCTTTTCCCGCCGCTCCACCTCCACCAGCTCGACCTCGGCCCCCGCCAGCTCGCGGTTGGCGCCGAGCACGTGGTAGCCACATTTCTCCGAATACACCGCCGCCTCGGCCACCGAAGCCGACTCCAGCAGCACGTCGTAAACCGACAGCGCCATCTGCCGCTTGTCCACCCCCGAGCCCATGGTGGCGTTGCCCTGGGGATCCAGATCCACCATCAGCACCCGTTGCCCCACCTTGGCCAGGCCAGCCGCGAGGTTGACGGTGGTGGTGGTTTTGCCCACCCCACCCTTCTGGTTCGCCACACAGAAAATTTTCGCCATGGTGCTGCTTCTTATTTGGAGAGGGCCAGCTTGATGCCGAAGCCGATGAGGAACACGCCCGCCAGCTTTTCCAGCGTGCGGCCAATGACCGGGTTGGCGCGCATGCGTGCGGCCAGGAAGTGGGTAAGCAGCACCGCCACCAGGCCGTACAAAAGGGTCAGAACGGCCACGGTGACGGCCATGGCACCGAAAGTGATCAGACCCTGGTGACGGGCCGGGTCCACAAACAGCGGGAAGAAGGCCATGTAGAACACGATGGCCTTGGGGTTGAGAAGGGTGATCAGGGCCGCCTGCTGGAAATACTGGCGCGGGCGGATGTTCAGCACCGGGGCATCGCCCGGTTTGGCGGTCACCATCTTCCAGCCCAGCCAGGCGAGGTAGGCCGCGCCCAACCACTGCACCGCGCTGAACGCCGCCGGGTAAGCGGACAACAGGGCTGCCACGCCGGCCACCGCCAGCCACATCAGCACCTGGTCACCGGCAATCACACCGAAAGTAGCAGCCATGCCACCGCGCAAACCACCTTTGCTGGTGGAGGTGATCAGCGCGAGGTTCCCAGGCCCGGGAATGAGCAAAAAGAGGACGATGGCGGCCACGAAAGCGCCGTAATCTGCGATGCCGAACATGGAGGAACCCCGAGAAGTGGAGGGTCGAGTTTAAGCGCCCGCCACGCGCTGGCTGTGATGTTCAGGCAACAGCTGCCGGGCCCGGACGCATCCAGACGATGCAGCGCTCGGCGTCCAGCCCGGGCACCTGCAGCTGTTCCACGTGAAACACATCCACTCTTGGGGCGGCGGCGTTCAGGGCATCCAGCTCGTCTGCCGGGTGTTTGCCCTTCATGGCCATCCAGACGCCGTCCGCGTTCAGGGCACTGCGCGACCAATTGGCGAAGTCGATCAATGAGGCAAAGGCACGCGAGCACACCACGTCATACCCCTGTCCGGAGAGCGCATTCAGGCTCTCCACCCGTGCGTGCAGGCCGCGCAGATTGGGCAGCTTGAGCGTGGCCGCTGCCTGCTGGATAAAAGCCGCCTTCTTCGCCACGGTGTCCACACAGGTCACCTGAATCTGGGGGCAAACGATGG
>Ga0067045_1030420_pt1 | contig 15350 bp, 16 predicted proteins | sample TerdegcTABiofilm_FD_59184 | JGI IMG/M metagenome (GOLD analysis project Ga0067045, IMG submission 59184) | Combined Assembly of (Gp0054472, Gp0054536) Wastewater bioreactor microbial communities from Singapore -Terephthalate degrading...
GCCCGGCCAACGTGCTGGGCATCGAACTCAACCCCTACGCGGCCGAGCTTGCGCGCGTGACCGTGTGGATCGGCGAAATCCAGTGGATGCTCAAACACGGCTACGCCATCCGCCGCGACCCCATCCTCGCTCCGCTGGATCACATCGCATGCCGCGACGCGCTGCTCAACCCAGACGGCAGCGAAGCCGACTGGCCGCCCGCCGACGCCATCGTCGGCAACCCGCCGTTTCTCGGCGACAAAAAAATGCGCGCCGAGCTCGGCGACGCCTACACCGACACCCTGCGCAAAACCTACGCCGGCCGTGTGCCAGGCGGGGCGGACTTGGTGACCTACTGGTTCGAGAAGGCGCGCGCGCAGATCGCGGCGGGTAGGGCGCGAGCGGCTGGGCTGGTGGCGACCAATTCCATCCGCGGCGGGGCCAACCGCCGGGTGTTGCAGCGTATACTGGATACCCCAGCACAGGAGCACGCCGATGAGCGGGGCCAGCTTCGACACCCACGAATTCATCCAGACGCTCAAAGCGGCCAACTTCACCGAGCAGCAGGCCGAGGCGCTGGCGCGAGCCTACAAGGCCGCTCAGGGCGAGCAGAGCCTGGTGACCAAGGAATTTCTGAAGGTCGAGATCGCGGAACTGAAGACCGACCTCATCAAATGGATGACGGGGGCGCTGATCGCCCAGGCGGCGGTGATCGCGGCGCTGGTCAAGCTGCTTTGACCATTTTCGACGCCTGGAGCGACCAGCCCTGGTTCAACGACGGCGCGGCGGTGCGCGTGTCGCTCGTGTGCTTTGGCCGCCACGATGGGCCCGTGCGGCTGGATGGGCGGGAAGTGCCAGCGATTCACGCCGACCTCACCGCGGCGCAAGAAGCGCAGGCGGGGCTGGATTTGACGCGGGCAGCGGTGCTGGCGGAGAACAGGGCTACGGCCTTTGTCGGCACCAGCAAGAAAGCGAGCTTCGACCTTCCTGGACACATCGCGCGCAGGTGGCTCGCGCTGCCGAACCCAAACGGCCAACCCAACTGGCATGTTGTCAAACCTTGGATCAACGCCAGTGATTTGGCGCGTCGCCCTTCCGATACTTGGATCGTGGATTTCGGCGTGGCTACCAGTGAGCAGGATGCCATGCTATACGAGGCTCCTTATGCCTATGTCGAGCAGCACGTCAAGCCAGAAAAATTACAAGTGCGAGCCGAACACGAAAGGCGTCACTGGTGGTTGCACGCGCGCACCGCGCCTGAAATGCGAAGGGCGCTCGAAAAAGTGGCACGGTATTTGGCGACGCCTATCGTGGCCAAATATCGTTTGTTTGTTTGGCAGCATCGGGCAGTTTTGCCGAGTCACGCTGTGTGTGTCATCGCCCGCGCCGACGACACCACCTTCGGCATCCTGCACAGCCGCTTTCATGAGCTGTGGTCGCTGCGGCTTTGCACCTGGCTCGGGGTTGGCAACGATCCCCGCTACACCCCCACCACCACGTTCGAGACCTTTCCGTTCCCGCCCGGCCTCACTCCTGCCGACACCGCGCACCAGCGCACCGAGGCGCTCGCGGGCGGCGCGCGCATCCCCGCGGACCTGCCGCCCGCCGTGCGCGTGCACGCCGAAGCCATTGCCCGCGCCGCGCATCGGCTCAATGCCCTGCGCGAGGCGTGGCTGAACCCGCCCGAGTGGGTCGATTGGCAGCGCACGCCCGAGGAAGAAGCCGCCGGCTTTCCGCCTCGTCCCGTGCCCAAGCCGGGGTTTGCCGCGCAACTCAAGGCCCGCACCCTCACCGCCCTCTACAACCAGCGCCCGGCGTGGCTGGAGCAGGCGCACGCGGCGCTGGATACGGCAGTCGCCGCCGCCTACGGCTGGGCGGACGCCGCGCCCGCGATGCGCGACGAAGACATCCTCACCCGGCTGCTCGCGCTCAACCGGGCGCGCGCCGGCGAGCAGGCCGCCTGAACCGAGTTTTTTGGGGTCAGGTCTATCTTCGTAGCATGCGCCGGTATGGATTTGCTACTTTGCTAGACCTGACCCCGTTCACGGGTAGACCCCGTTCACGGGTATGGATTTGCTACTTTGCTAGACCTGACCCCGTTCACGGCCGCAGTTCCAGCACTGGGCGAATTGTGCGCCGTGGCGTTCGCCGCATCCGGGGCATTGCCAGCGGCGTCCGCGCAGCGGGGTACGCAGCTCGTCGAGCAATTGCCGGGCGCGCGGCAGGTCGGCGTCGTCGAGCACCCACACGGCCGGGTTGCACTCGTCGGGCGGGATTTCACCGGCGATGCTGCTGAGGTAGCGGGAGAACACCGTCGCGCGCACTCCGGCGGCGTTGAGCGCGTCGGCCCAGAGCGTGGCGATGACCAGATTGGGGGCGACGTCCACACGTTTCATCGTGGCGGCGGCGACGTGATTTCGGCGTAGATCTGGCGGTACAGCGCCAGCCGTGCCGGGGTGATGGCGTGCGGGTCGGTGGTGAAGACGCAGCCGGGTTCGTTGCGGTGGGTGCAGTTCTGGAACCGGCACTGCCCGTTGCGCGCACGGATTTCGACGAAGCCGTGTTGCAGTTGCGACACCGTCAGATGGTGCAGGCCGAAGGTCTGGAACCCGGGGGAATCCATCAGCGCGCTGCCCGGTGGCAGTCCGGGCAGATCGTACAGCCGGGTCGCCGTGGTGGTGTGTTTGCCCGCCGACAGCGCGGTGGAGAGCTCGCGCGTTGCCGCCTGCGCCTGCGGCGCGAGCAGATTGGTCAGGCTGGATTTGCCTACGCCGGAAGCGCCCAGCAGCAGGCAGGTCTGGCCCGACAGCAGGGGGGTGAGCGCCTGTCGCGCCGCCTGGGGCGCGGTGTGCACCGACAGTTCGATGACGTCATACCCCAGGTCGCGGTACAGCGCCATGTCGGCGCGCGCGGCGTCGGCCTGTGGCAGATCGCATTTGTTCAGCAGCAGGGTCACCGGGATGTCCGCGGCGTCGGCGGCGACCAGCGCGCGCCCGATCAGCCCATGCTGGATGCCGGGATAGGTGGCGGTGACGAGCAGCACGCGGTCGATGTTGGCGGCGAACACTTTGCTGCGCCACTGATCCTGCCGCCACAGCACATTGCGCCGCGGCAGCAGGTCGGCGATCGCCAGCGGCGGCGTGCCGGCGGCCAGCAGCACGCGGTCGCCGCACACGGCCTCGGCGCGTTTGCCGCGCGGCAGGCAGGGCAGCACCGTACCGTCGTCGAGCTGCGCGAGGTACTGCCGGCCATAGGCGGCGACGATGCGTGCGCCCAGCGTGGCGGCGGGGTCTTTGCCCTGCGGCCGGGCGGGGCGCTGGGGCTTCGAACGCGGTTTGGCGGGACTGCCGGGCACACCCATGCGGTTTTCAGCGCATCGCGCCCTGCGCGTACACGGCGTCGGTCTTGGCGGCGAGAATCAGGTCGTTGCGCGTGATGCCGCCGGCCGAATGCGTGCTGTACGCCACGGCACAGCGGTTGTACTGCACCAGTAGATCGGGGTGATGGTCTTCGCGGTGCACCACCCAGGCCAGCGCGTTGACGAAGGCCAGCGTCTGGTAGTAGTTGGAGAACGTGTAGGTTTTGCGCAGCGCGCCGTCTTCGCTGCGCCAGCCGTCAAGCCGCTGCAGCGCGGCGGCAATGGCCGCAGCGTCGAGCCGCTGGCTGGCGTCGAGCGGTTGGCAATGTGCGGCGAGCAGATCGTCGGGGGGCGTGGTCATGGCGGTTCAGGCCGCAGCCGGGGAGTGCAGGGCGGGAGAGTCGCTGGCCGGCAGCGCGCCCAGGCGTTCGAGCCGCTGCAGCGCCGGCGGGTGGCTGTAGTAGAAGCGCACGTACACCGGGTCGGGGGTCAGGGTGCTGGCGTTGTCGCGGTACAGCGCGACCAGGGCCTCGCCCAGCGCCTTGGCGTCGCTGTGCTGTGCGGCGTAGGCGTCGGCCTCGAATTCGTGTTTGCGCGACGTGGCTGCAGCCAGAGGCGAAAAAAACACCCCAAACACCGGCAGCATCAGGCTGAACAGGATGAGGGCGAGCGCGTGGTTGGGAGCGAACAGATTGGGCATGACCCCCAGGCCGACGTAAAACCACACCTGATCGGCCAGCCATCCGAGCAGCGCGAACCCGGCCAGGCTGAGCGCGAACATCATGCCCATGCGTTTGATGATGTGATGCCGCTTGTAATGCCCGACTTCGTGCGCCAGCACGCCCTCGATCTGCACCGGGGTGAGCTGCTGCAGCAGGGTATCGAACAGCACCACGCGGCGCGCCGCCCCCATGCCGGTAAAATAGGCATTGGCGTGCGCGCTGCGCCGCGACCCGTCCATGACGTACAGCCCGGACAGGGCAAAGTTGCAGCGCTGCATCAGCGCCTGCGCGCGGGCTTTGACCTCGCCGTCGGGCAGAGGCTGGAATTTGTTGAACAGCGGGGCGATGACCAGGGGGTAGATGACCATCATCAGCAGGCTGAAGGCCGTCATCCCGGCCCAGGCCCACAGCCACCACCAGCCGCCTGTGGTTTGCATGATCCACAGCAGCAGCAGCGCCAGCGGCAGCAGGACCACGGCGCTGACCACGGCGTTTTTCACCAGGTCCAGGACGAACGACCGCGGTGTCTGCCGGTTGAAGCCAAAGCGCGCCTCCAGCCCGAAGGTGCGGGCCACGTCCCAGGGCAGGTCGAGCAGCGCGCTGATCACGGCGAACGCCACGAGCAGCGCGAGCTGCCCGCCCAGGGCGGTGCCGAAGGTGGCGCTCACCCAGCCGTTGAGCAGCTGCAGCCCGCCTTCGAGCGTCCACAGCAGCACGACCACGGCGGAGAACAGCGTGCTCCACAGGCCGAAGCGCAGCTTGGCGACGGTGTAATCGGCGGCCTTCTGGTGCGCGGCAAGCGCAATGCTGGCACGAAACGGCGCGGGCACGGCATCGCGGTGCGCCAGCACGTGGCGCAACTGGCGTTGCGCCAGCCACAGCCTGAGCGCCGTGCCGCCGACGAGCGCGACGACGAACAACACGCTCCAGGCAAGGGCAAGGTGTTGCGGGCTCATGCGAAAATCCTTGGTCGAGCAGCGATCGATGGATCGCAGATTATTCCACCCGGCGCCGCCTTGCTGCGTGGCGCCGCCTTTTCCCTACTCAACGCCGCCCATGTCCGAATCCGCCGCGCCTGCCACCCCCGTTCTCGCCTGCCACGACGACAACCTGATCTGGGTGGACATGGAAATGACCGGGCTCAACCCCGACACCGACCGCATCATCGAAATCGCCGTGGTCGTCACCGACCCGCAACTCACCGTGCGGGTCGAAGGCCCGGTGTTGGCGATCCACCAGAGCGACGAGGTGCTTGCCGGCATGGACGCGTGGAACCAGAACACTCACGGCAAGAGCGGGCTGACGCAGCGGGTGCGCGAAAGCACCGTCGACGAGGCGCAGGCGGCGCAAACCCTGCTCGCCTTCCTGCAGCAGTACGTGCCGGCGGGCAAGAGCCCGATGTGCGGCAACACCATCTGCCAGGACCGCCGCTTCATGGCGCGCTGGATGCCCGAGCTCGAACGCCATTTCCACTACCGCAACCTGGACGTCAGCAGCCTCAAAGAGCTTGCCCGCCGCTGGCGGCCCGAGGTGGTCAGCAGCTTCAAAAAAGTGCAGGCGCACACCGCGCTGGCCGACATCCAGGAATCGATCGACGAACTGCTGCACTACCGCGAGCACTTCCTGCGCGTGCCCGCGGCGGGGTTCGATCCGGAAACCGCAGTGGGGTGAGGGCTGGCGCTCGTCGCCCAAGGGCGTCAGAACCCCTCGCGCAGCGCTTAGCGCTTCTGGGCGATCTCGACGGCCACCGGCGTTGCCCCGCACGACCAGACCCGCACCGATTGGCCGACCGTTTCGCGCAGCTGCTGCCGCACCCCGTCATGGGCTCGCAGGCATTGCGGTGCCGGGCGACCGGCGCAAACATGGGTGAGCCGGCGCCAGCGCTCGGACTCGTCGATCCAGAAGTAATCCGGCCCGGCTACGCGCAACGGGCCGCGGCTCACGACCAGTTGCTGTGGCCGGGCGCGGCATTTGTCCAGCGCGGCGTCGCGGACCTCGCGCTGCGGCTGCGTCAGCGCAAGCGCCCAGGCACTTAGCAGCAACACCATCGCCGCGAAAAATCCCGCGGCAAGCCAAGGGCGGGTCACGCTGCGGTGCTTCGGGGGCAGGGCTGAGTTTCATCGCCAACCCGATCTGGCGAGTTCGTCTGCCGCGCCGCCGATCGTGAAACGCTGGGTCAAGATGGCGGGTCGATCAGGGCAAATCCCGGTGGCCGACAGGCAATGCTGCATCGAACATGCGGCCGCAGGCGGATGTGCTCGTGAGGCGCGTCCCTTGGCTCGACTGAACCATAACCACAGGATGTTCCATGCCCACTTCCCCCGCATTGACAGCTGGCCAATCGGCCGCTGATCCATCACGCAATTCGACCACGCAGATCGCGCTGGCCAGTTTTGTCGGCACGGCAATCGAGTTCTACGATTTTTACGTTTACGCGATCGCCGCGGCGCTGGTCATCGGCCCGGTGTTTTTTCCTGGTGATTCGCCGACTGCGCAATCGCTCAACGCCTTCGCCACTTTCGGCATCGCGTTTCTGGCGCGGCCGATCGGCTCTTTCCTGTTCGGGCATTTCGGCGACCGTTTCGGCCGCAAGAGCACGCTGGTCGCCACGCTGCTGCTCATGGGGATATGCACCACGCTGATCGGTCTGCTGCCCGGCTATGACCGCATCGGCGAACTTGCGCCCTGGCTGCTGGCGTTGCTGCGTATCGGTCAGGGGCTGGGCCTTGGCGGGGAGTGGGGCGGTGCCGCTCTGCTGGCGACGGAAAATGCGCCCAAGGGGCGGCGCGGGGTGTTCGGTATGTTTCCGCAACTCGGGCCGTCGATTGGATTTTTGGTGGCCAACGGGCTGTTTCTGCTGCTCGGGTTGGTGCTGTCACACGAGGCGTTTCTGGGCTGGGGCTGGCGCATACCGTTCCTCGCCAGCGGGGTGCTGGTGTTGGCTGGCCTAAATGCGCGCCTGCGTCTGACTGAGACACCCTTGTTCACGCAAGTCCGTCCGGTTCGGTTACCGCTGGCCGCACTCCTCGGTCAGTATCTCAATCCGTTGATTCTGGGCTCGTTGTCGACTGTGGTGTGTGCGGCACTTTTTTACATCAGCGCCGTGTTCGTGCTGAGCTATGGCGTCGGCAAGCTGCAAATTCCGAAGCCCGCGCTGCAGGGCTGGCTGATGGCGGCCATCGTCCTGATGGCCGTCGGCACGGCGATTTCGGCCTGGCTGTCCGATCAGTTCGGCCGGCGGCCAGTGTTGGTGCTGTCGGGCGCGGCCGCGGTGCTGTGGGGTTTTTCACTGGCACCGTTGCTGGGTTCGGCGACGGCCGAGGGTGCGGGAGTCTTCCTCTGCGGCGCGCTGTTCCTCATGGGGTTGACCTACGCGCCACTCGGCGCGATGCTGCCGGAGATTTTCCCGACCGCGGTGCGCTACACCGGCGCAGGCGCCGCGTACAACCTCGGCGGCATTCTCGGCGCGTCACTCGCGCCCTACGTGGCGCAAGTGCTGGTCGAGCGCGGCGGATTGACCTGGGTGGGCGGCTACATCAGCATCGCAGCGCTAATCAGCCTGATTGCCGTGATCGCGCTGGGCGAGACGCGGCAGCGCGATCTGGCGCAGGTGTCGTAAGAAGGCCACTTAGGCGAAGAAGTCTTCCTCCCAGAACTCCAGCTCGGCGCGAACACCTGCGCCGCGCTGCGCTTCGCGCTGGCGCAGCTCGACGCGGCGGATCTTGCCCGAGATGGTCTTGGGCAGGTCGAAGAACTCGATGCGGCGCACGCGCTTGTACGGCGCGGCGCGCTCGCGCACGAAGGCCAGAATGTCACGCGCCAGTTCGGCGCTCGGCGCATAGCCGACGCGGCAGGCGATGAACGCCTTGGGAATGGCCAGCCGCACCGGGTCCGGGCAGGGCACGACCGCCGCTTCGGCCACCGCCGGGTGTTCGATCAGCAGGCTTTCCAGCTCGAAGGGGCTGATGCGGTAGTCGGACGACTTGAACACATCGTCGGTGCGGCCGACGAAGGTGAAATACCCGTCGGCGTCGCGCTGCGCCACGTCGCCGGTGTGGTAGACGTGGCCTGCGGTGACTTGCGCGGTCTTGGCCGCGTCGCCGGCGTATTCCTGCATCAGGCCGGTGGGGCGCGGGTCGAGCTCGACGCAGACTTCGCCCTCGTCGGCGGGGTTGCCGTCGATGTCGAGCAGGCGGATGCGGTAGCCGGGCATCGGCCGGCCCATCGAGCCGGGCTTGACCGGTTGCCCGGGCGAGTTGCCGATCAGCGCGCAGGTTTCGGTCTGGCCGTAGCCGTCGCGGATGGTGATGCCCCAGGCGGCGCGCACCCGCTCGATCACCTCGGGGTTGAGCGGCTCACCCGCACCCACCAGCTCGCGCAGTTTGACCGGGAATGCGGCGAGGTCTTCCTGGATGAGCATGCGCCAGACGGTCGGCGGCGCGCACAGCGTGGTCACGCCGCAGCGCGACAGCGTCTGCAGCGTGGCGTGGGCGTTGAACCGGCTCTGGTTGAAGGCGAAGATCGCCGCGCCGGCGTTCCACGGCGCGAAAAAGCTGCTCCACGCATGCTTGGCCCAGCCGGGGGAGCTGATGTTCCAGTGCACATCGCCCGGCTGCAGGCCGATCCAGTACATCGTCGCCAGCGTGCCGACCGGGTAGCTCTGGTGGGTGTGCAGCACGAGCTTGGGCTTGGATGTGGTGCCCGAGGTGAAATACAGCAGCAGCGGGTCGGTGGCGCGGGTGGGCGCGTCGGGGGTGAAGGCATCGCTCTCGGCCTGCGCGCCATCGAGCGAGGTCCAGCCCGCCGGCGCCTGACCCGGGGTGAAGCGTCCTGCCACCCGCGCCCAGACGTCGGCGGGCAGCGCGGTGAACTTGGGCGTGTCGCCGGCCAGGCAGATCACGTGGCGAACCTCGCCGCGGCTGATGCGGTCTTCCAGATCGGCCGGGGTGAGCAAGGTGGTCGCGGGAATCATCACCGCACCGAGCTTGATGCACGCCAGCATCGCATCCCACAGCGCGATGCAGTTGGGCAGCATCAGCAGCACGCGCTCGCCGCGCCGCACGCCGTGCGCGCGCAGGAAGTTGGCCATGCGCGCCGAGCGCTGCGCCATGTCGGCAAAGCTGTAGCGCGCGTCGCTGCCGTCTTCCTCGACGATCCACAGCGCCAGCTGCGCATTGCCGCGCGCCATCGGGTCGAAGTAATCCAGCGCCCAGTTGAACGTGTCCAACCGCGGCCACTGGAACTCGGCATAGGCGCGGGTGTAGTCGGTACGGTGGCGCAGCAGCAGGTCGCGCGCCGCGGCAAAGGCGGGGTGAATCTCGGGCATGGTCGTCTCCACGAATCGTGATGCAAACGCTGAATAAATTGCACCGCGGACGGTCTGCGGCCTTGCGCGGTGCCCGGATGCGCGTCTATCCGATGGATATGCCTCGCATCCTGCGCTGCGTGCGCCTTGCAGCCCATCGCGCTCGCGGCTTGCCTCAGCGTTTGCTTCTGCGCCGATCGTAGTGCGCCGCCAGCGGCACGGGCAACGCCGACAAGCGAAGTCAGGAGTCAGACCGGTGTCAGTCCGGCATGGGCTCCAGGCGGCGCGTGCACGGGATTTGCACCACGTCCAGCCACGGCTGACCGGGCGGGGCGAGCCGCGCCGCCGACAGCGCCCCGCCCCACAGGCAGCCACTGTCCAGGCACAGCGCGCCGTCTTCCCAGTGCAGGCCGAGGGTGGACCAGTGGCCGAAAGCCATGGGTGTGCCCCGGGTGGCGCGCCGCGGCAGCGCAAACCAAGGTGCCAGCGTGCTGCTGCCGCCGTTGGCGCTGGCTTGTTTGTTGTGGAAATCGAGCCGGCCGTAGTGCGCCGGGTCGGTGTCGACAAAGCGGGCGCGGGTGAGGGTGTTGACGACGATGCGCAGGCGGTCGAAGCCGGTCAGGCTGTCTTTCCACTCGGTGGGTTCGTTGCCATACATCACGCGCAAAAAATCGACGTAATCGGGCGCGCGCAGCTTTTGTTGCACTTCGGCGGCCAGTTGCAGAGTTTGCGCCGCCGTCCACTGCGGCAGCACGCCGGCGTGGACCAGCAGCCATCCCTGCTCGAACAGCGCCAGTGGGCGGTTGCGCACCCAGTCGATCAGCGCATCGCGCCGCGGCGACTGCAGGATGTCGTCGAGCGTGTCGCTGCGGTGCGCCTTGCGCACGCCGTTGGCCACGGCCAGCAGGTGCAGATCGTGGTTGCCCAGCAGGCATTGCGCGGCGTCGCCCAGCGCCATCAGACGCTCCATGCTCGCCAGCGATTGCGGCCCGCGGTTGACCAAGTCGCCCAGAACGATCAGGCGGTCGCTGGCCGGGTCGAAACGCAGCGCAGCCAGCAGCGCGTCGAGCGCGTCGGCACAGCCCTGGACGTCACCGATGAGATAGGTAGCCAATGCCACTCCCTAGAATGATGCGGTTGTTCCCAACAGCTCATCGTAGCGGGGCGCGCCGGGCGCGTCCTGGCTGCGCGCAACCGCCCATGACCCAGCTCGATCCCGGAATTTTCAAGGCCTACGACATCCGCGGTGTCGTCGGCAGCACGCTCACCGAACACGCCTGCCGCCACATCGGCCAGGCTTTCGCCACGCTCGTGCGGCGCAACGGCGAAACCGCAGTCCACTTGAGCCGTGACGGCCGCCTGTCCGGCCCGGCGCTGGCCGCCGCGCTCGCCCAGGGGTTGCGCGCCGGCGGCGTGGACGTGGTCGACCTGGGCATGAACGCCACGCCCATGCTGTACTACGCCTGCGCCACCACCCCGGTGCTCAGCGGCATTCAACTCACCGGCAGCCACAACCCGCCGGAGTACAACGGGCTGAAAATGGTGCTCGGCGGCAATGCGCTGTTCGGCGCACAGATCCAGGAGCTGCGCGAACTCACGCTGAGCGAGGCGTATGCCAGCGGCGCCGGGGCGATCCGCCAGGCGAGCATCGTCGACGACTACATCGGCCACATCGTCGGCGACGTGCGTCTGGCGCGGCCGATGCACGTCGTGGTCGATTGCGGCAGCGGCGTGTCGGGGGCGTTCGCCCCCCGGCTGCTGCGCGAACTGGGCTGCACGGTGCACGAGCTGTATTGCACCGTCGATGGCCGCTTTCCCCACCATCACCCCGATCCCGCCGATCCGCACAATCTGCAGGACCTCATCGACACCGTGCGCCGCACCGGCGCCGAACTCGGTCTGGCGTTCGACGGCGACGGCGACCGCCTGGGCGTGGTCACGCCCGACGGGCAGATCATCTGGCCGGACCGCCAGCTCATGCTCTACGCCGCGGACGTGCTGCAGCGTCATCCTGGGGCGCCGATTCTGTACGACGTCAAATGCACCGCGCGTCTGCCTGCCTGGGTGCGCCAGCACGGCGGCGAGCCGGTGATGGGGCGCACCGGGCATTCGCTGGTCAAGGCGAAAATGAAAGACATCGGCGCGCCGCTGGCCGGCGAGATGAGCGGACACATCTTTTTCAAAGACCGCTGGTTCGGCTTCGACGACGCCCAGTACGGCGCCGCACGCCTGCTGGAAATCCTCTCGCGCAGCGACGACCCCGGCGCCGTCCTCCAGGCGTTGCCCGACTCGGTGTCCACGCCGGAAATCAAGCTCGACACCGCCGAAGGCGCCAATTTCGTCCTGTGCGAACGACTGCAGCGCGAGGGCCGGTTTCCGGGAGCGACGCAGATCAGCACCATCGACGGCGTGCGTGCCGACTACGCCGATGGCTTCGGTCTGGCGCGGCCGTCGAACACCACGCCGTGCGTGGTGCTGCGTTTCGAAGGCAACGACGCGCAGGCCCTGCAGCGGGTGCAAGCCGAGTTCCGCGCCGCGCTGCTGGCGCTCGACCCGACGCTGAAGCTGCCGTTTTGAACACCGCGGCCAACCCGGAGGCGCCGGCCTTGCGCGTGCTCATCGTCAAGACCAGCTCGATGGGCGACATCGTCCACGCCCTGCCGGTGGTGCACGACATCCTCAGCCGTCACCCCGGCGCGCAGATCGACTGGCTGGTCGAGGAGGCCTACGCCGACATCGTGCGCGCCCACCCCGGGGTGCGCCGCGTGATCGCCGTGCAGTTGCGCCGCTGGCGCCGGCAGTTCTGGCGCGCCGCGGTGCGCCGCGAGTGGTGGCAGTGGAAAACCGCGCTGCGCGCCGAGCGCTACGACGCCGTCATCGACCTGCAGGGTCTGGTGAAAAGCGCGCTCATCGCCCGGCTGGCACGCGGCCCGCTGTACGGCCTGTCGTGGGCGAGCGCGCGCGAAGCGCTGGCGCCGCTGTTTTACGCACACCGGCAAAAAACCCGGCTGCGCCGTACCGAGGCGGCGGTGCCGCGCTACCGTGCGCTGGTCGGCTGGGCGCTGGGCGACGTGCCGCAGGGCGCGCCGCACTATGGACTGAGCCTGCCGCCGCGCCGCCCGCAGTGGCTCGACGCGGACCGGCCTTACGCCGTGCTGCTCAGCGCCACGGCCAAGGAGCGCAAACTGTGGGAGGAGACGCGCTGGATCGCGCTCGGACAGGCGCTGGCGGCGCAGGGCGTGCGCTGCGTCTTCGCCTGGGGCAACGCCAGCGAGCGGCAGCGCGCACAGCGGCTGGCGGCGGCGGTCGATGCCGCAGACGCTGGCAGCGCGCTGGCGGCGCCTGCGGCCTTCGCGCTGGGCGAGTGGATGCAGGTCCTGCGCGCCGCGGCAGTGGTCATCGGCGTCGACACCGGCCTGCTCTATCTGGCTGCCGCCGTGGGCACACCGGCGGTGGCGATTTACACCGGCTCGTCACCGCACAGCGTGGAATTCGAGTCCGCCGGGCCGTGGCGTAGTCTGGGTGACGACGGTCAGCCGCCGACGGCGCAGGCGGTGGTCGACGCCGCGCGGCAACTGCTGGCGGCTGGCGGGCACACGGCGGCATGAAGCCGCACTGGGCGTTGGCGCTGTACGGCGCGCTGTGGCGCCTGTTGCTGCCGCTGGCGCTGCTGCGTCTGTGGTGGCGCGGGCGCGCCGAGCCGGTCTATCGCCAGCGCTGGGGCGAGCGTCTGGGCTGGGCGCGCCGCCCGGCGGTGCATGCCGGCAGCGGTGCGCCGCTGATCTGGGTGCATGCCGTGTCGCTGGGCGAAACCCGCGCAGCCGCACCACTGATCGCCGCGCTGCGGCAGCAGTGCCCGGGCATGCGCCTGCTGCTCACCCACATGACCGCCACCGGCTGGCAGGCCGGGGCCGCGTTGCTGCAGGCCGGTGACGTGCAGTCCTGGCTGCCTTACGACCTGCCCGGGCCGATGGGGCGGTTTTTGCGCCAGCACCGACCCGACGTCGCCGTGCTGATCGAAACCGAGGTCTGGCCGAACCTGGCCGTGCAATGCCGCCGCATCGGGCTGCCCCTGCTGCTGGCCAACGCCCGGCTGAGCGCGCGCAGCGCCGCGCGCTGGCAGCGCTGGCCGGCGCTGGCACAGGCGGCATGGCCGGGTCTGGACGTGGCGGCGCAGACGCCGGACGATGCGGCGCGCATTGCCGCGCTGGGCGTGGCGCGGGTGCAGGTGATGGGCAACCTCAAATTCGACATGCAGCCCGACGCCGCTCTGCTGCGCCTGGGCGCGCAGTGGCGACAGGCGGCGCGGCGGCCGGTGCTGCTGCTGGCGTCCACGCGCAGCGCCGGAGCCGACAGCGAGGAGCAGAGGCTGCTGCGCGCCCTGCCGCCCGGGCTGGCGCAGCGCGCCTTGCTGGTGTGGGTGCCGCGCCATCCGCAACGTTTCGATGCCGTGGCCGGGTTGCTCGCCGCGCAGGGTTGGACGGTGCGACGCCGCAGCGCCGCGCCGCCGCCAGGCGATGCCGGGGTGTGGCTCGGCGATTCGGTGGGGGAGATGGCGGCGTATTACGCCATGGCCGATGCGGCCTTCGTCGGCGGCAGCCTGCTGCCGCTGGGCGGGCAGAACCTCATCGAAGCCTGCGCCTGCGGCTGCCCGGTGGTGCTGGGGCCGTCGCAGTTCAATTTCGCCGAGGCGGCGCAGGCAGCCTGCGACGCCGGCGCTGCGGTGCAGGTGCAGGATGCCGCGCAGGTCTGGCAGGCGCTCACCGCGTGGCTCGACGATGCCGCGGCGCGCGACGCAGCCTCACGCCGCGCCCGGGAGTTCGCCGCGGCGCACCAGGGAGCCGCGGCGCGGCAGGCGCGCTGGATCGCAGCGCATCTGCCGGCCGCGTCAGTACAGCGGCACTGAGGGGTCGATTTCGCGCGACCAGGCGGTCATGCCGCCGTTGAGGTTGTAGATTTCGCCAAAGCCGTTCTGTTCGAGAAACCGCGCGACCATCATGCTGCGGTTGCCGCTGCGGCAAATGACCACCAGCGGTTTGGACTGGTCGAGCTCGTTTTGGCGCAGCGGCACGATACTCATCGGAATGTGCACCACGGGGCAGTGCGGGTGCCGGATCGCCGCCATCTGGAATTCCCACGGCTCGCGCACGTCGAGGAATTGCCAGTCGGTGATCGGACCGGTGGCGGCGTGGATTTTGTCGGCCAGCTCGCGCACGCTGAGTTGTTTGATCATCAGGGAGTCCTTGGGTGAGGCAGGTCAGAATCGAAGATCAGAATTGAAAACGCGACGGCTCGGGGAAATGCTCCAGCCGCGTCGCCACGGTATCGAACAAGTCGCGGGTGACGAAATCGTCCGCGGTGACGCGGGTGATGAGTTGCGCCCGCATCACCGGCTCGTCGCCGACGATGGCCGCCAGCCGTCCGCCGGGTTTGAGCCGCTGCAGCAGGTGTTGTGGCACTTCCGCCACCGACCCCGACAGCACGATGACGTCGAATTCGCCGCGTCTGACGTCGGTGGCGCCGTCGGCGTGCTCGACGGTGACGTTGCCCATGCCGGCGCGCTGCAGGTTGGCGCGCGCCATCGCCACGAGTTCCTCGTGCAGCTCCAGCGTCTGTACCGCGGCGGCACGGTGGCCGAGCAGCGCGGCCATGAAGCCGCTGCCGGCGCCGATTTCGAGCACCCATTCGTCTTTGCGCACGGCCAGTTCCTGCAGCAGCCGGGCCTCGACCTTGGGTGCCAGCATGTTCTGCCCGCACGGCAGCGGGATTTCCATGTCCATGAACGCCAGATTGCGGTACGCCGCAGGGACGAAGTCCTCCCGGCGCACACTGCCCAGCAGGTCGAGTACGCCGGCGTCCAGCACGTTCCACGGCCGGATCTGCTGTTCGATCATGTTGAAGCGGGCTTGCTCGAAGTTCATCGCTTGTTTGACGGACGGAGTCGAAAACGTCAAGTTTAATGGGCCTGGAAAAACCGCTGTGCACC
>Ga0067045_1030421_pt1 | contig 15340 bp, 15 predicted proteins | sample TerdegcTABiofilm_FD_59184 | JGI IMG/M metagenome (GOLD analysis project Ga0067045, IMG submission 59184) | Combined Assembly of (Gp0054472, Gp0054536) Wastewater bioreactor microbial communities from Singapore -Terephthalate degrading...
CCCCGAAGAGACCCTCCTGGTGCTGTGCGAGTACGGGCAGCCGTACGCCCACACCACGGCGTACGGTCTGCTCAGGCACTGGGCAGAGGAGACGATCCAGCGGATTCCGGGCAAACCCGGTCTGCCGGAATCCGAAGCGGCTTTCCGCACACACAGAGGTGAGCTCGAATGCCCCGGTGACTGATCCTGCTCAAGTGAATGCGCGGATGCGGCATGTGTACGGGTGAACGCGGCAGGACACTGTCATCGGGGCCAGATGACATGGTGAGTGCCCGGCAGGCGGCGTTCACCCGCCCCCCCTCAAACGAAGCTCCGCCCCCAGTCTCCGATTAGACCCGCCCTGAGCCGACCACGAAAAGATCAACGCCGGCGCGATTCCCCGCGCTTACCACCAAAAAAAACCCTTCCCGCCACGTATCCCCCCTGACACCACTCGATAGCGGGTGGTGGGAAAGCACCCCAGGCAGGAGGTGGCTAGCACATGGAACAGCAGCGCCAGGCGATGGCCAGGCCGGGCAATTCCGGCCAGCCTGAGGGCGAGGAGCGCCGCCAGGACCTTTCCGGCATCCGCGCGTTCTCCGTCTCAAGCCACCACGTCCAGCGTGCCGCACAGCTGGGCAAAGTGGCTCGCAGTGACATCGAGGGCCAGTAGCCGGCCCTCCAGGACGTGCCCCGGGCGGAAGGAGACCCTCGCGAAATGACTGAGAGCCAAGCCAATGGGATGGTCGTCGGCCTGGGGCACGTCGGGCTCTGCTGTGCCGATGCCCTGCTGCGTTCGGGGTTTGACATCATCGCGTGCGATTTCAAGCCGGTTCACGAACGAACCCTCGCACGCGCGTATGAAATGTCGGACGTGGGGACCTCCAAAGCCGCCGCGCTCACGGAATATGCGCGAAGGATGGGGCGCGAGCACCTGCTCGTTGCGGTTCACGGGCGCTTTGAGGAGAGCATCGGTGGAGGGGATCTGCGGGCCGTCAGGCGCACGTTCCTGTGCGCGGACCGGCCATCGGCGGTGCGCCGGTGCTGGGAGGTCCTGTCCGCGGTGGGAGACCCGCAGGGCCTGGTCACAACGGTGAATGTGGGGATGAACGCGGCCCAGGTGCGCACATTTCGGCTGGATGGGTGCGGCCCCTGCCCATTCTGCACCACATCGGCGCAGTACTTCGCAGCGTCCCACGCGGACCTGGCCATCTCCTGCGAGGATGCCGGCAGCATCCCCGAGGGCGGCGACCGCTACTCGATCCCGTATGGGATGCACGAGAGCTACTGCGCGGCCGGAATCGCCCTGTCGGGGATGGTCGCCCCGGGATGGGATGCCACATTGAGCCTCACCGAGCCGGGACACCTGATGATCAGCGCGATACCGAGGGACCCAGACTGCCCCGTGTGCGGCGAGGGTACGATGCGCTGGCCGGAGGCGTCCGCGACGGTAGAGGCGGACGCGCCCTTGCATGAGGCGTGCGCCCGCGCAGCCGCTGATTCGGGACTGACGGAAGAGCTGACGGTGCGCTTCCTGCGGCCCATTTCCCGGGGCACCCACTGCGCATGCGGAAGGCGGGACGCGCCGCGGATGATGCGCGTGGAATGTGGGGTCTGCGGGGGACGCATCGCCCCCCTGCGGGGTTGTGGCTTCACCATGGCCCTCGAGGAACTGCGAGCGGGCGGAGTGACGGCGCGTTCCCTGAATCTGCCGCCCCGGGACCTGATCCTGCTGCAGGATGGGACCGGGCAGCAGGTCACATTGCTCACGACGGAGGGTGGTTCCTTTGAAAGCATCACGAGTTAGAGCCGAACGCGGCGAACTGGTGCGCATGGTGGAGGGTAGCCCCCACGTGGAGATCGTGGAGCAGTCCGACGGCCATCTTCTCCTGCGGTTCACGGTGCCCGGGACGGTGATCGCGGGCGGGCCGGTGACCGTGCGCCCGGAACACCACATCCGGGTGGTCTGGCCCCCCATTGAGATACCGGGTCTGGTGGCTTTCTACGAGCCCCAGGAGGACGGCGGCGTCTGGTTCCACCCAAACGCCCTGGCGTCCGAACCGTATGCCTGCTGCACCAATCTCGAGACACAGATCGCCCGACAGGCGATGACTCCCATGTGGATGGCCGTCGAGCTGATCTACCGGATGCTCGCGGGGTCCTGGAGCGCCCACGATGGCGTGCTCAACGTGGCGGCGGCCCAGTGGTACGCGGCGGCTGCGGCACGCAACCAACTTCCGTTCACCGACGAGCCCTTCATCTGAACAACAGACCCGCAATACCGGGGCCGCCAAGCGAGGCACAGTATGGTCAGTACATGCGCGATCATCCGCAATGCACTGGACAGCCCGGTGGGCTGGAGCAAGGACACGCCCTCCGGTGCTGTTGTCGACGGTCTGCAGGAATGGGCGCTGGACCCAGGCGGCGCGGGCTGGCTTTTTGGACGAAACGGCCACAAGCCTGCGGTCGCCCGGCGCAAAGAGCTTCTCGGAGCATGGATCGCGGCCCTGTTGAAGGTTGCGGGGGGCGAGCATGCCAGCCCGCCCTGGGCGCAGGAGGCAGCCGGCGAAGTCAAAATCCGCGCGGAGAACCACGGTCTCCAGTTGGAGCTTGGTCTGCAGACGCCGCACAATCTGCCGCTGGACCGACTCGAGGGCTGGCGGCGGCAGTGCAACCAGTCCCTGCGCCTCGCGACGATTGCGCCGGACTGGAGCGCCGTGACCGTCTGGGCGCCCTATGTCGAACCCGACGACGCGGCGGCCGATACCGTGGTCCAGGCGCTCTACCACGCGCGGGACCAGCTGCAGACCATCTTCGCGTCACTGGCGGACCCGGTTGTGTGCGAGATCTTCCTTCGCCGGCGCGGCGACGCGAAATGATCCGAGGCGGTGCTCCACCGCTTCAGACCCACCAGAAGGAGGTGAACCATGGTCTTCAGGGACCTCACCGGTCAACGAGAGTGCCAGGTGTCCCAGCCCGCGGGGACCCAGGTGGCAGATGTGCTGGCCGAGGCCGTTTCGCGCCTGCGCCTGCCCCAGAGCTACAACGGAGTGCCCGCCGAGTATGCGGTACGGACGCAGGACGGCCATCTGCTTCGGCCCAGTGACAGCCTGGACGACCCCCGGGTGCGCGACTCGCTCACCCAGGGCGAGAACACGGTCATGCCCCGCCTGACCGCCGCCTGATGCGGCCGGGCAGGGCCACCAACACGGTGGCGGGGCCGGCGTGAGGGGACAGCGAAGACGACCCGACATTCGCCTCGCGCCAGCCCCCAACCACCCGGATAGCCGCAACGGAGGGAAGCAGATGATCCGCAAGTACACCATCAACACGTCCCGGCGCGAGGTATCCGTGAGTGAAGGGCTGGACGCCACCCAGGTGGAGCGCCGGATCGAGCTTGCGGGGCAGGGCATCGCACTGGAAGTAGCGGCGGAGCACGAGATGCCTAGGCGCGTGACGATCCGAGCAAAGCCGGCCCGCACCGAGACCACGAAGCCGGGGGCACTGGACACCTGGGATGTCGTCGTGATCTCGGACGACGGCGAAGTCCTGGCGGAACGCAAGGTGCTGCTATCCCACGTGTTCCTCTATGAGACCCAGGCCCTGGTGGACACACTCGCACCGCTGGGGCTGTTCCGGGCAGGCGAGGAGGCACTGAGCCTGTTTCGGGACGACGACGCTGAGCCCATGGCCGGGCAATTGGAGTTCAGCTACCGATTGCCGCAGGTCGAGCCCGAGCCCGACGAGCGTGACCACGTAGTGCTGTCCAGGCGGGCAACGAAGCGCATCGCGCAGCTGATGCGGGAAGACGACGGCGACGGGTTCGAGCGCAAGGGCTTCGTGGTCGGCACGCTCGACGCCCGGTTCATACCGCGGGTCGAAGAGATCCTCGTCCCGGATGAGCCCGAGAATGGAGAGCCCTCCGCGTCTCGAGAGCATGTTGACATTGATCCCGCCGACTGGCTATGGGCCCAGACCGAAGTGGAGCGCATGGGGCCGCCCCTACAGATCCTGGGCGTCTTCCACACCCAGCCCGGAAGCCTGAAGCCGTCCATGGCCGACATCCACCTGTTCCAGTGGTCGGGCAGCGCAAGCTCGGTGTTCCTGGTGGCGTGCGAAGTCCAGGGACAGCCCCTCGTAGCCGCGTACCGGTTCGAGACCGGCAGGCTGGTGCAGGTGGACATCAGGGCCGAGCAGGCCCCGTCAAACCGGGAAGCCGTCTCCGCCCTTGCGAGCGAGGAGAATGACTGATGGCACGGCTTGTCACCGTTGAGGGCGACTGCCTGTTCTCGCTGCAACTGCCGGGCTTCGGGGCGGTGGAATTGGGCTGGTCAGGGGATCGGCCGACCCTTACCCGCCTGGAACTCGACAGCGACCCGTCGGGACCGGTGATCGCGTCTAGCCGCGACGCGGGACACGTGATTTATGCGCCGCCCGGGGGCGAAGCGGGGCTCCTGGACTACCCGATGCTTGCGGGAGTTGCAGTGCTGTGCGATCACGACGCGATTCGCTGGCAGGGGCACGAGTTCCGGTACACGGTGTTGGATTGGCTCTGCGCCGACCCCGAAGCCGCCGACACCTATGCCGGCCGCGAAGGCGTCCTGTGTCCGGCGGACATGGAACCCCTGGAGCCCGGACAGCGGGTGTGCCGGTGTCCGACCTGCGGCTTCGTTCTTCACGCGGATTGTGTGCGCGAAAGCGGGGCCTGTCCCGTCTGCGCCACCCGGGCGTTGGATGGCCCGGAGGAGATCGGCAGGCAGTCCGGGTTCGCCTGCCAGTTGAGGATGTGGTGTCTGTGAGCCACGAGGAGTTCAACATCGAGAGCTTGGTCCGTCTTCACGTGGAAGCGGCGCAGCACTCGGAGAGCCCGCGCCAGGCGGATCGGATCTTCGATCGCCTCGCGCGCGAACTGGAAGTGCAGGGCGTCTCGTCGCGGTACATCGCGGCAATCGTTACGCCTCTGCGCGACGCCCACGCGGCCCTGCTCAAAGCCCGCCGGGCGCTGTCCGAGCAGCAGGCCGAAGCCCGGTCCATGATGGACAAGGTCTACAGCAGTTCCGCCCGCAAGCTTGGCCGAGTCACCCGGGTAACCACGACCCTGGTGGATGGCGAAACGCGCCCCGCGGTGTGGATCGACGACCGGGATTTCGTGGTCCTGCCGCGGGAAGTGGAGACCCAGCCGGTGGTGGGCGACCTGGCCGAGTACACCCTGGGCCTCGCGGAAGATGCCATCTGGTTCGGTTCGCACCGCGATGTCTCCAACACCATGCGCTGCCGGTTCCGCTCGGTGGATATCCAGCCCGACGGGAACCTGCTGGTGGAGGTGTCTCTCCACGAACAGGGGGAGCAGTCGGACTGCATCTGGGCGCGGGTGTCCGAGGAACTGGCGGAGATCCTGCCTGAACTGAAGCCCGGCGACCCGCTGCGCGTGACCCGCGAGCCGGCCTGCGCTTTCCCGGTGCCCCCCGAAGCGGACGAGGAGAGAGACGAGACCCGCGGCGGGCTGTTCGAGTTCATCACCCCCGTTCCCGCCGAGAAGGATGACTTCACCTACGATGCCCGGGTGCTGCAGCGCATTGACTCGGCGGTGGGCATCATCGCGCGGTCGGAGAAGGCGCTCCGCAATCGGATCAAAGTGCCGAAGGTCATCTGCTTCTCCGGGCCCTCCGGCTGCGGGAAGTCCACCATCGCCCGGCGCTATCTGGCGCGGCTCATGGAAGACCTCGACTTCCAGATCATCGCGATCAACAGTGCGCAGATCCGGTCCTCATGGCTGGGCGAGAGCGAGAAGCGTTTCGACATGGCCCTCAAAGCCGGCGACAGCGGCCGCAACACCCTGATCCTCATGGACGAGGCCGACAGCGTCCTGCCCAAGCGCAGCGGACACAACATGACAACCACCGACGACGTGAACGCTCGCACTTTCGCCACGGCGGTCCAGCACCTGGACCGCGAGCAACAGCCGGGCGACCCGCTACGGGTAGTGGTCTTCACCACCAACTTTTTCTCAAATCTGGACGCGGCTCTGCGACGGCGGGTGGACGAGCATATCCAGGTGGGCCTTCCCGGCAGGGATACCTCGCTGCGGATCATGACCGGCTATCTGTCCAACCGCCCCGACGTGGTTCAGACGGACCCGGCCGACCTGGCGCGGCAGGTCATCGCCGCAACCGACTTCCCCTTCATGCGCCTGGTCTTCGACGGAAGCGAGGACGTGGAGGAGTATCTGGCCAGCCAGCTTCTCACGGGAGCGATTATCGAGGCCGCCGTGCAGACCTGCGCCCGGCTGGCTCTGACCACCGACGGTGTCATCCGCCCCGCCGCCCTGGCCGCCGAAGTAAACCGCCGCCTGGAAGCCTCGTACGCCGACTGCGGGCCTGAGGACCTGCCGGTGGCGATCGGCATGGATCGCCAGCAGGCCAGGCGCATCAAAGAGATGCACGTCATGCGCGAGCAGGAGCATGCCGTCCAGTCCCATTCGCGCGTGCGCCGTCTGCAGTTCCTGGCCGCCAGTTGACGTTAGGGCGACCGAGACAAGGAGCCGCCACCCATGAGCCATGAACTCGAAGTCCGCCCCTCCATCGGCAAGGAGAACGAGCACGTCTGCAGGGACGCTCGCATTCCCGGCGCCGACCTGTCTCAGCGTCGCGGCGCCGAGGCTGCCCAGACTGCCCTGTGCGAACTGCTCTACCCGAACCAGTCGCGGCCGCCGATCTACGGGCTCTACCGCAACCTGTACGAAGGTTCCTGGGGCGACTGCGGCGGCTCCTACGCGGCAGGGGAGACGCTGGCGCCGCTCTTCGATGGGTCCGCGGCGTACCTGGACCTGTTCCAGCTGGAGCTGTCCAGCGCCGAATGCCTGCGTGCCGACGAGTTGTACCGGCGTATCGTGGCAACGGAGTATCTGGCGGCGCGCGCTGTGGCCACGGCCGAACTGCCCGTTCACACTTTCCTTATGAACCGTTCGTTGAACGGCGATGGTAACGGCCACGTGTATCGCGCCGGGCATATCAACGTCATGGTCCGGCGCGCTTTCTTCAGCGAGATGGCGGGCGAGAGTTTCGGGATGCTCCTGCGCGCATACGTGCCCGCGCTGTTGGCCGCCGGGGTGTTGCTTGGCTCCGGGTGCGTGGCGGATGAGGCGGATGAGGACATGGAGCCCGGGAAAGTGCTGTGCTCCCAGCGTCTGTGCGCGCAAAGCTGCGTTTACCCGAGCTTCGAGACCACTCGCAGCCGGAGCTTCACTCTGAACCTTCGGGGCTTGGCCGAGCCCATGTCTGATTCGCGCATCGAACCTGCTGCTATCCGCAATCATGTGATCGGCCCGCAGGACAGCACCGTCGCGCCCATCGAGGAGCTTCGCCTGTTTCTCACGCAGGCAGTCTCCTACCTGTTCCTGCGCACCGATCTTCCCCTGCCGGACCTCACCCTCGCCCACCCGCTTCAGGCGGGGGTGATCTGGAACCAGGACCCGTGGTCGGAAGTTGCACTCGCCAACGGCCGCAGGATGAACGCGCTGGACATGGCCGAGGCCTCGCTGGAGGGGATGGCCGGGGTACTGGGGCGCCTGGGAACCGCCGATTGGGCGCTGCCAGGCTGGAGCGGCTACGCGGACTGGTACACGCACATCATCGACCTGCTGCGCCGGCTGGAGTTCGAGGCCGCCGCCGGGCACCTGGAGTGGGTCGCCAAGAGCCTGGCCTTCGACGGCCTGGAGCCGGAGATCGCGCGGGACGTGGAAGTCCTGTACCACGAGATCACCCCCGATCTGTTCGTCGAGGGCGGGGAGCATCTCGCCCGCGACCTCGGCCTCGCGCCGCCGTTCAGCGAGGAACAGTTGCTGTCGACACTCACCACGCCGCCAGAAGACACCCGGGCGTACCTCCGCGGGCATCTCGCCCGGGCCGCGTCGGAAGCGGGCGAGGAGATCGAGATGGTCGGCTGGGACGCCGTCAGCTTCCGGCACCGGCGCGTAACCGTCTGCATGCCGCAGGCCGAGATGTGTACCCGCGCCGACCTTCCGGATCTGAGCGGGATGGACCTCGACGAGATACTCCAGGCCGCCGCGGACTTCACCGTCCCGTATACATTCGGCCAGCGCCGCACCCAGCATCACCAGATCAGGGGCGGCACGGCGAAAGCCATCGTTCCAAAGGCCGCCAACTGACCCCGGAACAGGAGAGAGTATCATGGCGCATGATCACGACATGCTGAGCAGTGTTGCCCTGGGGGCCGACATAGAGTGTCGGGTGATCGTGCCCTCGGGCAACCCCCGGGAACTGGCCAGCGCGCGCACAGCCATCACCGAGGCCCTGCGCGCGAGCGACACCAGCCCCATGCCCTCGGCGGAAGTTCGCTGGCGCATGCCCAGGTATTTTCTGCCTGACTCTGTGGGGTCTTTCTACTGGGATGTATGCCCGGAGACCGACGTGTTCGAGTACCAGACGGGGGAATGCCGCACGCCCCAGGAACTGGTGGCGTCACAGGACGCTATTCGCAAGGTAATCCGCGACCGTCTTGGAGGGCGCTACTCTCTCGCGGCCTGCGGATACATGCTCAGCGGCGCTTCCCACCGGCCTTTGAGGTTCTCGGGAAGCCATCTGAACATCACCTTCAACTCTCGGGGCGCGGATACCCGCCCTGTGCCCGATCTGCTCATGGCCCCGGCGGTCCAGAATGCCCTGCTGTTCTTCCTGGCCACCTCACCGCACATTGGGATCGGCGCTGGGTTCGGCCCTCACTGGAGTTTGCGGTCGCACCCGGCGTGCATCATGTATGACGTGTCCGAGTCCTGCTGCGACGGCAAAGGCCTCCTTCAGCCCGGCAGACATGAGGCGGTGGCGGCCCACGAGACAGGCTGGCACTACACGCACCTTGAGGCTGGAGGCTGGGCGCGGGGGAGTTACATCCGCGTGCTGGATGTGGCCATGGCCGCGATCCACGCCCACCTGGCCTTCCACCACACCCGAGAGGTTCTGGACTTCCTCGCCCGGTACGGCATCCAGGGCAATGAAGAGATGAGCTGGCATGTGCTGCGCCGCAGGCTGTCGCGCACACTGCTGGCCAGCGACCGCATCGCTCACAAGGTCCGCTGCGGCCCCAACTACTGGTCGCTGGTGGACTTTGCGCACCTGCGGCAGGACCTGTACGCCCGATACTTGCCCGAACGCAACCAGATCGACTGGGTAGCCTGGGCGTACCGGCAGTGCGAGTCGATGGCCGAAGATCTGGAGCGCAATCAGCCCTGTGGACCACTGTTGGGGATCGACGCCTACGTGAAGATGAAGTACCTGTACGAGCCCCTTCTGCGCGAGCAATACGGGTTGGAACTGAGAGACATCTGGCCCCGGAGCGACACCAATGCCGAGGAGCCCACGCGGTCCCCCAGCGTGAAAGGAGCGCGGGCGATCCGGGAGCAGCTCTACGGCTTGTCCATTCTCTGGCATGACTTCGCGGCCACCGGGCCGGGGCTGTACGAGGAAGTCATCGCCGCCAATCCCGAGCTGGCTCCCTGGACCACTCCCGACCTGGAGATGCCGGAAGGCCTGCCGAGAAGCCGGGCACGCCGCAGGGCGATCCTCCTGGCGGCGTACCAGGAACTGTGTCGGCGCACGGGGGGCAAGATCACCCCGGCATTCGCGGGATTTCACCGCATGGGCGTGCTCATTGAGGGCGACGCCGGGCCGGCGGTTTATTACCACCCGACACCGAACGTCTTGGACGAGCGCATCAGCCCGCAAGACTTGCGGCTTGTGGAAGAGCACTGCCGGCTCGCACGTGTCGAGCCCGGCCCTGTGATCGCCCATGCCTTGGCGCTTCAGGAGGGATAGGCACAGTGGAACAGTCCCTCGTCGATCTTCTGGATTCCCTGGGCAGCGTGCGAATGGGGTTCAACGAGCAGTTGGGGCGGTTCGAGGTGAGGGGCATCCCCTGCGCCGACTTTCATCACCGCGGCCTGAACCTGTTCGAACGCCGGGGCGAGACGGTGCTGGAGACCGAAGATGGGCGCCCTCTGGGGGCGTGCCGGGACATCGAAACCGCGCTGGCCGCCGGCCTGCGGAGCTTCGGCATCGACGCCCACGCGACCCCGCCGCCGCTCAAGCCCGTGGAGCCCTCGGTCGCCGCGGCATGCCGGGACTGGTCGGTTCACCAGCACTTCTTCGGGGCGTCAACAGTGGTTGGCCGGGACGATCTGGCCCGGGCGGTCATGGATGGCCTGTGTTCCGGCGCAACCGTGGTTCTTGAGGGGTTCCCGGGGATCGGGCTGCATTCGGTGGTGGCCCGGGCGGCCGCAATCGCGCTTCAGGGGACCGAGATCCCGCCGGTGGTGGGCGGCGCGCGCTTCCTTGAGCTGGATTGGCTCAAACTCGCTGCCGGGCAGACGGCCGGCAACGCCTTCGGCCCAGGCGAGCGCCTGAGTCAGGTGCTCCTCGGCGCGCTGGCCGCGGGGCATGTGTGCGTCATCGGCAGGGGAAGGTGCGACGAACTTGCCCGGGTAGCGCCGCCGGATTTCCGGGGCATCGTGCTGTGCAACACTCCCCTGGAAAGCCGGGCGCTGGTGGGCATTTGCCGGGCGGTGCGCATCCCGGTTCCCGAACTGCCCGAGCACCACTGCCGCCGGGCGCTGGAATGCACGGCGCGGCGGCTGGAGCGCGACCTGAACCTGCGGGTGCCAGTCGACGCCCTGGAAATGCTCCTGGAGATGTCCCGTCGCCGCAGGCCCGAAGACGCCCCGGGGCCCGCGTGCTACCAGGTCGAGCCGGGGAGCCTGATCTCCGCCCTCACCGCAGCGGCCCAGCGCGCCAGGTCCCTGTACCCCGGGAACATCCAGGCAGCAGTGACCCCCGGCCTCCTTGCCATGGCCCAGATGGATGCCGGCGTGCCGGAGGACCGCATGATGTCGCTGGTGAACCCGCCCGTCGGCGGTCTGTTCCCGGGCGGACAGGCGGGGGACGGTCCAACCACGGAGGAGCGCGGGGCTGAGGGCGCTAGCGGGGCCCCGAACTGACCGCTGAAATGGGTTGCGGCCGGCGTCCCCTCAATCGTACTCGTACGCTGCCGGCTCCCAGCCGCTGGCGCTGATGACCTTCCACCGCCCGCCTTCCTTCGCGAAGTCCACCTTCACCTTCAGGTCGAGGCCCTGCGAAAGCTCACTGCGATGCCCCGCCGCGAACCGCGCGTGGATCACCGCCTGGGCCCTATCGCCCGAGACGCTCACCCGCGGCGGCTCCACATGCAGCCGGAAGGGCTCGGGCTGCCGGAAGCCGCTGACCACCATGCGGGTAATGTCTCGCTTGCGGTGGGCGCCATCGTCGTAGTTATCCGAGACATTCCGGAGCACGGCCCCCGCGTCTTTCATCTCAACGGCCTGCCGCACCTGAAGGATCACGCGGTTGATCTGCACTTCGTCGGGCTCTGTGGGGCGCATGCGCCACCAGGCGTAGCCGGCAACCAGGGCGACCACAAGGGCCAACGCGCCAAGAAAGACCCTCATCCAGGCTCACCCCCGGGCGTGAGAATCAGTGTGCGCCGACATGCGCTTCTGCGAAGTATAGCACCGCGAGGCATGCCGGGGTTCCGTGCGCGGCGCGTGGGCAGGGCGCGTCGCAGTTCCATGCCAGCTTGACCGCCGCAGGTAAGTGGCATACACTTCCCTGCGCCCGATGGCGCTATTCGAGAGGGTAGGCCGATGCTCCGCGACCGCCGCTCATCCCTGACACTGGCCCTGATCGGGTTCGTGGCTGCCCAGGTGCTCTCCTGGGCCGGATGGCTGTGCTCTGTGGACAATGGGCTCCTGTCGCTGGCATTCCACCAGCGCGGGACTCGCCCTCCGGCGCCGCGGGTGACCATCGTCGCGCTGGACCCCCTGGACGTGTACTCTGAGCCCGGTGCGCCGGAATCATCGCCTGCCGTCACCTATGCGGCTCTGGTTGAGCGCCTCCATGCCGGCGGCGCGCAGGTCATCGCGCTGGATGTGCCCATGGCTTCCCTGCTCGCCACGCGCGGCGCCGGATCGCCGGGCACGCAGCGTCTCGCGGAGGCGATCCGCAATGCTGGCAATGTGGTTCTGCCCTGTGTTCTGGAACCGCCGGGGATCGCCACGGGACGTACTCATCCCCAGGTGCCGACCCGTTTCAGCCTGGGCAAGGGCACTCTTCTCGTGCCGGCCGAGCTGGTGGATGGCGTGCTGCTCGCGCCTGCATCAAGTCTGACCCAGCACGCCGCCGGGCTGGGTCACGTGAACCTGTATCCCGACGTCGACGGGGTGATCCGGACACTGCCCCTGGTCACGTCCGCGCATGGCCGCCTGTGGCCCGCTTTGGCCCTGGAAGTGGTTCGCGTCCAGCTTGGTTTGCCCCCGGGAGCCGCTGAAGTGGGCGCGGGGAAGGCGCGCCTCGGCGACACCCGACTGGCCGTTACCCGCGCAGGCGAGATGTTCCTCAACTTCTCCGGAGGCTACAAGCACTACCCCTGCCTGGATGCCCGCGAGGTGCTGGAAACAGGTACGGAGGCTCTTGGCGAGGCTGTGAACGGCAAGGTGGTGCTGATCGGTCCCACAAGCCATACGGGATACTGGCGCACCCCGATCCACCCGGTCATGCCCGGCGTTGAACTGACCGCGAATGCCGTGGGCAACCTGTTGCAGAACACGTGGCTACGCCGACCCGCGCGGTGGCTCCCCGCGCTCTTGTCACTACTGCTTGCGATCGTTCTGGGGCTCGCCTGCCCGCAGGGCAGGGCCGCGTACGCGGCACTGGTGAGCGGTAGCCTGGTGGCCGGGGTGCTGGTGGTCGCCCTGTTGCTGTTCATGTCCGGCTTCTGGTTCCCCGCCGGGAATGCCGTGGCCACTCTCGTGATCGGCGGACTGGTGCTCATCGTCCGCTCGGCTTCGTACGCGGACCGGGCCCGCGAACGCGCCGAAGCCCGGCTGGACTCGCGCCTGGACGCCATTGCGGGCATCGGCGCCCTGATCGTCTCCACCATCGACCGCCAGCGCCTGCTGGACGAGGTCGTGCACTGGGTCGAGCGCGAACTCGATGTGCCCGCGGTATCGATTCTGTTGCTGGACGAACGACGGCGGAAGCTGGTGTTCGAGGTGGCGTCCGGTGAGAAAGGCCGCCAGGTCCAGGCGTTCTCGCTGGAAGTGGGTGAGGGCGTGGCGGGGACGGTCGCCTCCACCGGACAGGCCCTCATCGTGGACAGGGCGGCGGCGGACCCCCGCCATCAGCGGTTCATCTCCGATGCCGTGGACTTCCCGGTGGAGTCGATTCTCTGCGTCCCCATCGCCCTGCATGGCGAGGTCATTGGGGTCATCGAGGCCCTGAACAAGCGCTCGGGGCCCTTCACCAGCCAGGACACGGACCTGCTCACCGTCATCGCCCAGCAGGCCGCGCTTTTCCTGGAGACCGCCCGGCTGTACTCTGAACTGCAGCGCCGGGTGGATGAGGCCACATCAGGTCTGCGCCAGGCGAACCGGGACATCACCAGCCAGAAGGCCCGCCTGGAGACGCTCCTCGCCGAATTGGAATCGGGTGTCATCTACACCGACAACCGCGACCGGGTGGTCACCTGGAACCGCACCGTCGAGCGCCTCCTGGGAGTGCGGGCCGAGCAGGCAATCGGGCAGCCAGTCCTGGCGCTCATCGGCCACCCCGGTCTGTCTGACCTCCTGGCCCGGCCGCTGTCGCTCATGGGCGGCCGCGCCGCCGAGGAGCTTGAGATGTCCATGGATGGGCACACGGTCTTCCTGCGGGCGTCGGTGAATACGGTGGCTGAGGAAGACGGGTTCGGCAAGCTCGTGCTCCTTACAGACATTACCAGGCTCAAGGAACTGGACCGGATGAAGACGGATTTCGTCTCCTTCGTGTCCCACGAACTGCAGAACCCGCTTGCATCCATCCGTGGCTTCGCCCATCTCCTGCAGCAGAAGACCGAGGCCGATTCCCCCAATGCGCGCCTCATCCGGTTTCTCAACCAGCAGGCGACGCGCATGCAGTGGCTGGTCGAGGACTTCCTGGACATCTCGCGCATCGATTCGGGCGTGCCGCTGTCCATCCAGGTCCGGGAGATCGAAGACGTGCAGAGCATGATCCAGCAGGTCTTCGAGTTGTACGCGGTGACCACCCAGGACCACGAGTTTGTGGTGGAGATCGCCGAGGACCTGCCCCCCTTCGAGGCCGACCGGCGGAAGCTGGAGCAGGTGCTGGTGAACCTTGTGGGCAATGCCGTGAAATACTCGCCGGACGGCGGCGAGGTGAAGGTCACCGTGGAGCGCGGCGGCGATGACGTGCTCTTCTCCGTGCTCGACGAGGGCATCGGCATTTCCGAGGAGGACGTCGAACACCTCTTCCAGCGGTTCCGGCGCGCCCCGGGAACGCGCGAACGTGTGCGGGGGACCGGCATCGGCCTGTTCCTGTGCCGGTATCTCGTGGAAGCCCAGGGCGGGCGCATCTACGCCGAGCCCCGTGAGAAGGGGTCCGCCTTCCGGTTCACCATTCCCCTGCGTCCGGTGGACGGGAGTGATGACAATGGGCGTCCGGCCACCGGTTCCGCTCAAGCTGGGTGACGTGTTAGAATTGAAGAAGCCGCACGCCTGCGGAGTTAACCGCTGGGAAGTCGTGCGCCTGGGGCAGGATATCCGCCTGCGCTGTCTGGGCTGCGACCGCCTGGTGATGCTCCCGCGATCCAGGCTGGAGCGCCGCATCCGCAAGATTACCGCACCGGCCGGCGCAGCGCCGCCGGAAAGCTGAAGCAACCGCCCGCCAATCCACTGAAAGGCGACACCCAATGCCAACTGTCAATGCTGAGATTGCCGTGGCTGCACCCGTGGATCGCGTCTACCAGATCGCCCGGGACATCGAGAAGTTCCCGGAGTTCATGGATGACGTGGAAAGCGTGGAGATACTCGAACAGACCCCCGAGAAGCAGGTGAGCAAATGGGGCAGCATCATCAAGGAGTTCAACCGCACCATCACCTGGACCGAAGCGGACTACTGGGACGATGCGGCGAGGACCTGCCGCTGGGAACAGCTTGAGGGGGATTTCACCCGGTACGAGGGCGAGTGGCAGTTCGTGTCCGACGGCGAGGGAACCATCGCACGGCTGACCATCGACTACGAGTACACCGTGCCGCTCATCGGCGCACTGATCCAGGGCTTGCTCCTGAAGAAGATGCAGGCCAACGTGCAGTCCATGCTGGAGGCCATCAAGGCCCGGGCCGAGGAAGGGTAGGAGGGAGCTGAGCCTCAACCCGAGGATATACATGACCACCATCGCCCTCTACGGGCTCTCGCTGCTCCTGCTGTCGCGGTTCGCCGCCGGCGATGACCCGGCGGAGGATGCGCCTGCCGCGGCACAACCG
>Ga0067045_1030422_pt1 | contig 15339 bp, 13 predicted proteins | sample TerdegcTABiofilm_FD_59184 | JGI IMG/M metagenome (GOLD analysis project Ga0067045, IMG submission 59184) | Combined Assembly of (Gp0054472, Gp0054536) Wastewater bioreactor microbial communities from Singapore -Terephthalate degrading...
ATGCTTGCAAAAAACTTTTAGCAGATAAATCATATTACGATACGGTTAGAAATAAACTTGGCGAGATAAGAAATAAAATAGGAAGCGAAGGAGCGTCTGGCAAAACGGCTAAAATTATTTATGAATTATTAAATGAAGCTAAATAACTCTGTAAAAAATTTTCTGAGATTTATCGGGATAAAAACTGCCGGATTTCTATCGAATGTTCTTTTAAGTACTGTTAAAATCAAAGTTGAGAATAAAGAAGCATTAGAAAAATTATTAATCACCAAACAGAATTTTGTTGTTGCATTCTGGCACGGTTCAATGGTAATTGGATGGTATTTGCACCGGAATTTAAATTGTTCCGCGTTGGTAAGTAAAAGTAAAGATGGAGATGTACTTGCACATATTCTGAATAAGTGGAATTACAAAGTTGTTCGAGGCTCAAGTCATATCGGTGGCAACGAAGCTTTATCCTTACTTCTGGAATTGATTAATAATAATTATTCATTAGCAATTACACCCGATGGACCGACAGGACCAATTCATAAAATGAAAGCCGGCGCAGTTATTACTGCTAAAAAAGGGAATGTCCCTTTATTACTTGCCGGGATTGGTTGTTCAAAAAAAATTGTTTTTAAGAGCTGGGATAAATTTGAATTTCCACTCCCTTTTAGCAAGGTAAAAGTTAAATACTCGGATGCTATTACAATAGACCCGAATTTGAGTTATGATGAAACATCAACTGTTATTTTACAAAGCGAAGAATTACTTAATAAGCTACAAAAGGAAGCAATAGAAAGTTGTTAAACTTTATTAGAATCATATTATCACCATTAACATTTATTTATGCGTTTATAATACGCACACGCAATTTCCTGTTCGATAAGGGATTTTTTAAAATCTCTAAAGTAAACGCATTTGTAATTTCTGTGGGAAATTTAACTGTTGGCGGTTCAGGTAAAACACCGGCTGTTATTTTTTTAGCGGAATTACTAAAAAAACATAACAAGCAGATCGGAATTCTAAGCCGGGGATATGGTAGAAATTCGTTTGGTTATCTTTATGTATCTAACGGTGAAAAAATTTTTACTACTGTTGATGAGTGCGGTGATGAAATGTATCTGGTTTCAGATGAGTTAAAAGTACCTACAGCTGTTTCGGAAAGAAGAGTTGTCGGTGCTAAAAGATTGATTTCTAATTCGGGTGTTAAGTTTATTCTTTTAGACGATGCTTTTCAGCATAGATGGATTCACAGGGATTTGGACATTGTTATGATAGATCAGCGATTTCTAATCAAAACAAATAGCATGGAACAAAAAATCCTTCCGTTAGGATTAATGCGCGAACCTTTTGAATCATTATCCAGAGCAGACATTATAATCATTAACAGGAAATTCTCTGATAGAGCTGACATTCCGGAAAAATTAATCAACAACTTCAAAAACAAAATTGTTTTTAATGGTTACTACGTTGCAACAGGTATCTTTGATGTAAAAAGTCATAAAGAATTTTCTTTAGAAGAATTTCAGGGACAAAAAAGTTTAGTTGTTTGCGGCATTGCAAGACCTTATTCTTTTTTAAATGTTCTTGAAAAAAATAAGATCGATATAAAAAACAAAATATTATTCCCGGATCATAAAAACTATACATTAAAAGAAATTCAGGATATCCGTAAAAAGTTTTACGATACAAATGCTAATTCTGTTTTAACTACACAGAAAGATGCAGTTAAGCTATTCAAATTTTCGAAAGATCTAGACGATATTGATATATATTACTTAAAGATCAAGCTCATGCTTGACAATCAGGATGAGTTTGAAAAATTATTAATAGATAGAATCAATTGACATATTAAAAAATCACATTATCATTTGGAGGAAAAGAAATGGCAAAAGGCAAATCTGCAAAGTATGTTTATTTCTTCGGCGGTAAGAAAGCCGAAGGCAAAGCTGACATGAAAGAACTTCTTGGAGGTAAAGGTGCTAACTTAGCTGAAATGGTTAATATTGGTTTACCTGTTCCGGCTGGGTTTACAATTACAACTGAAGTTTGTACAGCTTATTATAAGAACAATAAAAAATATCCTAAAGAACTTGAAAAACAAGTTAAAGAAGCTCTTGCAAAAGTTGAAAAAGAAATGGGTGCAAAGTTCGGCGATAAAGTTAACCCTTTACTCGTTTCAGTAAGATCCGGTGCTCGTGCTTCAATGCCGGGTATGATGGAAACAATTCTTAACGTTGGTCTTAATAACGAAACACGTGAAGCACTTATCAAAAAAACCGGAAACCCGAGATTCGTTTTTGATTCCCATAGAAGATTAATTCAAATGTATTCCGATGTTGTTATGGAAAAAGCTGCTGGTATTGAACCGGCTGAAGGACAGGGCGTTCGTGTTCAATTAGAAAAAGAACTTCATAAAATGAAAGAAGCTCGTGGAGTTCATAACGATACCGATTTAACTTCCGATGATCTTAAAGCATTAATTGAGATTTACAAAGAGAAAGTAAAGGAAGTTTTAGGCAAACCCTTTCCTGAAGATCCAATGGAACAATTATGGGGAGCCATTTCTGCTGTATTCCAGAGCTGGATGGGTAAACGTGCTATCTCCTATAGAAGAATTGAAGGTATTCCTGATGATTGGGGAACTGCGGTTAATGTTCAATCGATGGTATTTGGAAATATGGGCGAAACTTCTGCAACTGGTGTTGCATTTACTCGTAACCCGGCAACCGGTGAAAACTATTTCTACGGCGAATGGTTAACTAATGCCCAGGGTGAAGATGTAGTAGCCGGTATTAGAACTCCTAATCCAATAAATGAAGTTGGCAAAACAGAACATACAGAACATCTTCCATCACTTGAAACAGGAATGCCTCTCACATACAAGCAATTACATAACATTCAACGCTTACTGGAAAAACATTACCGTGATATGCTCGATGTCGAGTTCACAATTCAGGAAGGCAAGTTATACATGTTACAATGCCGTGTTGGTAAAAGAAACGGACCGGCTGCCGTTAAGATGGCGCTTGATATGTATAGAGAAAAATTAATTACTAAAGAAGAAGCAGTATTAAGAGTAAATCCTTCTCAATTAGATGAACTACTACATCCAATAATTGATCCTGCACATGAACTTACTACCAAACCCTTTACAAAAGGTTTACCAGCCGGACCCGGCGGTGCAACCGGACAGGTTGTTTTTTCTGCAAATGATGCCGTTGAATGGGCAAAGCAAGGAAAGAAAGTAATATTAGTCCGTGAAGAAACTAATCCCGAAGATATTGAAGGTATGAGAGCTGCTCAGGCAATTCTAACAGCAAGAGGAGGAATGACTTCGCATGCTGCACTTGTTGCCCGCGGATGGGGTAAATGTTGTATAGTAGGTGCCGGTTCAATAAAAATAAATTATGAAGAAAAATATTTTACTGCCGGCGGTATAACTGTTAAAGAAGGTGATTGGTTAACTCTTAACGGTTCTAAAGGCGCAGTTTATATTGGTGAATTACCAATGAAAAAAGCTGCAGAAGAAAATCCTGACTTCCAGGCATTTATGAAATTATGTGATCAGGTTAGAAGACTTAAGGTTAGAACAAATGCCGATACACCTGATGATGCCGCAAAAGCACGTGCTTTTGGTGCCGAAGGAATTGGTCTATTCAGAACAGAGCATATGTTCTATGGTAAGAATTCTGAAGAGCCATTATTCAAACTGAGAAAAATGATTCACTCTAAAACCGAAGCTGAAAGAAGAAATGCTCTTGACGAATTGTTCCCATATGTTTTAAGAGATGTTAAAGGTACATTAGAAGCAATGGACGGTTATCCTGTTACATTTAGAACTCTTGATCCACCGCTCCATGAATTCGTTCCAAATAGAGTTGAAGAAAGGGAAAAACTTGCAGCAAGCTTAGGAATTTCTTTGGATGAATTGAATGAAAGAGCCGATTCACTTCACGAAAATAATCCTATGATGGGACATCGCGGTGTGCGTCTTGGTATTACTTATCCGGAAATAACCGAAATGCAAGTGCGTGCTATTTTCGAAGCAACTGCTGAATTGTTAAAAGAAGGAAAGAAACCTTTCCCTGAAATTATGATTCCTGTTACATGTCACGTTAATGAAATCAAACATCAGTATGTAATTGTTAACAAAGTACATGATGAGGTATGTGCTAAATTCGGATTGAAGAAAATTCCACACTTAACCGGAACAATGATTGAAATACCAAGAGCATGTTTAACAGCAGATAAAATTGCCGAAGTTGCCCAATTCTTCTCATTCGGTACTAACGATTTAACTCAGATGGGATTCGGATTCTCACGTGATGATATTGGTGGTTTCTTACCGGATTATCTGGACAAGAAAATTCTTCCCGGCGATCCATTTGAATCAATTGATAAGGACGCAATCGGCAAACTAATGCAAATAGCTGTTGAAGGTGGAAGAGCAACAAGACCCGATCTTAAAATAGGTATTTGTGGCGAACATGGCGGTGAACCAAAATCTGTTGAATTCTGTCATAAGATCGGTTTGAACTATGTAAGCTGTTCACCGTTTAGAGTTCCAATAGCACGTTTAGCTGCTGCTCAAGCTGTTGCACGTGAACAATTATCAGTTAAATCAACTGGTAAAAAAGCCGCTGCTAAAAAGTCTATTGCAAAATCAAAAAAAACAAATAAGAAAAAATAAATTGTAATTCTATGCCCTCTTAATAATTGAGAGGGCGTAGTATCTCTAATTATAAAGAGATGTTACAACTCCGTTAATTAACGGAAAGAATAGTAACTAAAAGGAGTATAAATGAAGTTATCAGATTTTAAGTATAATCTGCCAAAAACTGCAATTGCAAAAAATCCGGTTACCCCGCGCGACAAAGCAAAACTGATGGTCCTTAATAGAGCAACTGGAGAAATTGAAAATAAAGTTTTCTCTGATATTGTCGACTATATCAATAAAGGTGATGTTATAGTTGTAAACAAAACCAAAGTTATGCAAGCCCGTCTTTTCGGTAAAAAAGAAAGAACGAATGCTAAAATTGAAGTCTTTGTTCTGCGTGAGTTGAATAAAGAAGAAAATATCTGGGACGTAATTGTTGATCCGGCCAGAAAAGTTAGAATTGGAAACAGAATTTATTTTAATGATAAACTCTGGTGCGAAGTAATTGATAACACTACTTCCCGCGGAAGGACTGTCCGTTTTAATGAAGATGCCGGTGATATTTTCAAAGCAATTGAAAAAATCGGTCACACTCCTCTTCCCCCTTATATTAAACGGGAAACATTGCCAAAAGATAAAGAAGATTACCAGACAATTTTTGCAGAAGTAGACGGATCTGTAGCTGCTCCAACTGCTGCATTACATTTTACTAACAATCTAGTAAAGAAAATTGAAAAGAAAGGAGCTAAAATAGTTCCTGTTATTTTACATATTGGTTTAGGAACATTCAGACCCGTTGAAGTAGAAGACTTAACAAAACATAAAATGGATTCAGAATTTTTTGAAGTGCCGGAAGAAACTGCTAATATTATTAACAAAGCACTCAAAGATAAGAAGAATATATTTGTTGTCGGCACCAGTACTTGCCGCGCATTAGAAAGCAGTGTTACAGCCGAAGGATTCTCAAAACCTAACTTTGGGTGGACGGACAAATTTATTTTTCCACAATACGATTTCAAAATAACAAAGAAACTGATAACAAATTTTCATCAACCGGAATCAACTTTATTAATGCTAGTTGCCGCCTTTGCAGATTATGATTTTATAATGAAGGCATATAAAAAAGCATTGAAGGAAGGTTATCGCTTCTTAAGTTATGGCGATGCAATGCTGCTTCTATAATGAAAGTAATTGCTGTAATACCGTCCGGGGGAATTGGAAAAAGAACATCGCATTCTTTACCCAAGCAGTATATCCATGTTAATGGTAAAGAAATAATTGCTTATACTCTGGAAAAATTCCAAAGATGTTCTGTAATCGATCAAATTGTTGTATCTGCAAAAAAAGAATTTTTCAGTTTGATCAAAGGCATTAAAGAAAAATATGGTATTACAAAATTACTTGATCCTGTGGAAGGAGGTAATGAAAGACAATATTCAGTTTTTAATGCTGTCAAATCTCTTTCAGCAAAGGATGACGATATTATTCTTATCCATGATGCAGTAAGACCATTGGTTTCAGAAGAAATAATTAAAAGCTCTGTCAAATATGCAAAAGAATCCGGTGGCGCTGTTGTTGCTATCAAAGCAAAAGATACTTTAATGAAAGGCAAAGATAGTGTTAACTCCTACATTGATAGGAGTGAAATATATTATGTTCAGACACCGCAAGTATTCAGGTATAATATTTTTGTTGAGGCAATAAAAAAAGCAGAGCAAGCCAATTTATTGGGTACGGATGAATCAATGTTAGTTTTTGAAGCCGGATACAAAGTTAAAATTGTGCCCGGCTCAAGTTTTAACTTCAAAATTACCAGTGATGAAGATATTTTATTGTTTGAAAACTTAATTAAAGGATTGAACCAGTAATCCTTTTTGATTGTTTATCAATTACAAAATGTATAATTTTACAAAAAATTTGTAGGAAATAATGTTTAATTTAATTTTCGTCGTAGTACTTGCATACCTTGTTGGTTCAATTCCAACAAGTATTATATTAAGTAAACTTGTTAAAGGAATAGATATAAGACAGCATGGCAGCGGAAATGCCGGTGGTACAAACGTTTTTAGAGTAATGGGCTGGAAATGGGGTGTTCTTACAATTATTCTTGATGCTGTAAAAGGTGCTATTGCTGTAATTATTGTTGCAAGACTTTATTTAGACAATTTCCCATTCAATAATATTACGCCATTCGATGATTTTACACTTGTTCAAATTATTTGCGGAATTGCAGCTGTTATTGGTCATATCTGGACTGTCTTTGCCGGATTCCGTGGTGGTAAAGGGATTGCTACTGCCCTCGGTTTCCTACTTACTCTTATTACAATTGATATGCTTCTTGCATTAGTTGTTTTTACAATTACTGTTACATTATCACGTTACATTTCACTTGGTTCATTAGCAGCAGCCGTTTCATTACCATTAATCCTTGTTGTTAGAGAAAATATTTTTGGTGTTGAAATACCCGGCTATCAAACAATTTTGCCGTTTATTATAGGATTAGTCCTTCTTGTAATTTATACACATCGAAAAAATATTGATCGCTTAATCAAAGGTAGCGAAAACAAAATTTCTTTATTTAAAAAGAAATAACATTTTATGAGAATATCAGTTCTCGGAGCCGGTGGCTGGGGAACAACCTTAGCTATTCTCCTTCATCATAACGGTCACGATGTTACTCTCTGGGAGTATAAGAAACAATACGCCAAATCTTTACACAGATCCCGCGAAAACAAAATTTATTTGCCCGGAATAAAAATCCCTAAAGAAATTAATATTGAATATTCTCTTGAGGCAAGTTCGACCAACAAGCACATGATTGTCCTTGCAATCCCTTCTCAATTTGTAAGGAGTGTATTGCATCAAATAAAAAAATATGATTTCAACGATACTACATTTGTAAGCGTTGCCAAAGGAATTGAGAAAGATACAATTCTAACAGTATCGCAAATAATTAAAAGCGAATTGAAACATTTATCCGATTCTCAAATTGGTGTTCTTTCAGGTCCAAGTCATGCAGAAGAAGTAAGCCGTAAGATTCCAACTGCAGTTGTTGCTGCATCGAATGATGAAAATACAGCTAAGCAAATTCAATCGGCTTTTAATACCTCATATTTCAGAGTTTATTCATCAACAGATATGCTTGGTGTTGAATATGGCGGTGCTCTTAAAAATGTAATTGCGGTTGGTGCCGGAATTATTGATGGAGCTAAATTTGGCGATAACACTAAAGCCGCAATTATGACTCGAGGTATTGCAGAAATTTCCAGATTGGGAATCGCGCTTGGCGCCCGACCCGAGACCTTTTCCGGACTATCCGGAATGGGAGATTTAATTGTAACATGTATGAGCAAACACAGTCGTAATAGATTTGTTGGCGAACAGATAGGAAAAGGGAAGAAATTGAAAGACGTATTAAAATCGATGAAGATGGTTGCAGAAGGTGTAGAGACCAGCAGATCGGTTCACCAATTGTCGCAAGAACATAAAATTTCTACTCCTATTTGCAGCGCTGTTTATCAAATTCTTTATGAAGAAAGAGATCCTATCAAAGTAACATACGAACTAATGACCCGCGATATGAAGCCGGAAAAAGAATAACGAAGACCTTCGCTTTATTTTCTCATCTTCACTTTTATTTATATATTTATCACAAATTAATTTGAACCTATTTTATGTCGGATATCCTTTCCCAATCTGTACAGTATTTAAAGTCAGTAGGGCCCAAACGATCGGAATCCTTTTCGAAGATTGGTATTAATACCATAAGAGATTTGCTTTTTTACTTTCCTACCAGATATTTAGATCGTTCAACTATTCTTAATAGTGTTAAAGTACTCCAGTATTTACGAAATGGATACGAAGGAGAAGTTACAATTATTGGTGAAGTGGTTTCTAAAGAATTGATACGTTACGGTAAAAAACAGATTTTCAAAGTTAAGATGAAAGACGGTTCCGGATTTTTTGAATGCGTCTGGTTTCAAGGGATAAAATTTTTCAAGGACATTTTCGACCAAGGTGAAATATATGCCGTATCTGCCAAACCTGTGTTAACAAAATATGGACACTTACAATTTGTTCATCCCGATTTTGACAGGTTAGCGGAGAAAGAATCGAAAGATTTTATGCATACCGGTAAAATTATTCCTTTCTACCGCGTCCCTAAGGAATTACGCTCCGCAAACCTTGGCGACTTCAGTCTAAGAAGAATCATTAATTTTGCCGTTGAGAATTATTCAAACAAATTATCTGAATCATTACCATTAGATATTCTTAAATCCAAAAATCTTCTTGACGTAAATACAACTGTAAGAAATCTACATTTCCCGGAAAATCACATTTCCTTACTTGAAGCGGAGAGGAGAATTAAATTCGAGGAGCTCTTTTATTTTGAATGTATGGTTGCATTGAGAAAATCTTTAATCAAGAATAAAGATAAAGGAACCACATTCAAAGCGGATAGTAAATTAATAAAAAAATTTCTGGATTCGCTTCCATTCTCTTTAACTGCTTCACAATTAAAAGTGCTCAGCGATATCAGGAAAGATCTTGAAAGCAGCAAACCAATGAACAGATTATTACAGGGTGATGTTGGAAGCGGTAAAACTATTGTTGCTCTTATAAGTTCGCTGATTGTTATTTCGAATGGTTACCAGGCAGTGTTTATGTCGCCAACGGAAATTTTAGCAGATCAACATTACAAACGCATTTCAAAATTATTAGAACCATTCGGAATTAAAGTAGGGATTTTAATCGGTGGACAAAAAAAATCCGAGCGCGATAAAATTCTAAGTGATATAGAACACGGCGAGATAAAACTTATCATTGGAACTCACGCACTCATTGAAGATAATGTTGATTACAATAAACTTGGTCTTGTTATAATTGATGAGCAACATCGTTTCGGTGTTGTGCAGAGATCTAAATTAATCCGCAAAGGAATTCAACCCGATGTTTTAGTGATGACGGCAACTCCTATTCCCCGCACATTATCAATGACGATTTATGGTGACCTTGATATTTCCATTATCGACGAAATGCCGCTTAACAGAAAACCTATAAAGACTTACCTTAGAGGCGAAAGCAAATTAAATGATGTATATAAATTTATAATTGACAAATCAAAAATTGGGTACCAGACTTTTTTAGTTTACCCTTTAGTTGAAGAATCAGAAAAAATGGAATTGAAAGCGGCAGAAACATATTACAACGATCTAAAAGAAAACCATCTCAAAGAATTAAATATTGGGTTAATACATGGCCGGATGAATTGGCAGCAGAAGGAATCGGTGATGCTCGATTTTGCTTCAAAAAAATATGATGTGCTTGTTTCGACCACTGTTATTGAGGTCGGCATTGATATACCTGATGCAAACATAATCATTATAAATGATGCATTCAGATTTGGTCTCTCTCAACTTCATCAATTGAGAGGACGGGTTGGTAGAAGCGACAAACAAGCATATTGTATTCTAATTACTAAGGATGAGTACACTGTTAAAACTAATCAATTCAACTTCGACTTTCATTACCTATCCGCCGAACAAATTGAAAAGAACAAATCGATCATTCGTCTTAATGCAATGCTAAAGTATAATAACGGATTCGATTTATCAGAGGTTGATATGAAACTTAGAGGACCCGGAGATATATTCGGAACAAAACAAAGCGGCTTACCGGAATTAAAATACGCAAACGTTGTAACCGATTACGATCTTCTGGTTGAAGCAAGAGAAATTGCTTTTAGTATTATTAATGACGATCCATCACTCTCAAAAGAAAATAATTTCATTATAAAAAAAATTCTTAAAGAAAATTTTTCTAACAACATTCTTCTTTCGCAAATCGCTTGAGTTCTTCCAAATAATTTTTTATAAGTCGTCTTTGTCTCGCCGAAAAAAATTTTTCTCGATAAACTTGCATAAAATATTTTAATAGTTATATTAGTAAGCAACGATTGAAAGGAATTCTGTATCAGTTCGTTGGTACAAAATAAAAAACTAAAAGTTGCCCTCACATATAATGTTAAACCGGAAGAATCCTCTTCTGAATCCGCACCACTCTCTCTTAAAGCAAAAAATTCTTCTTTATACAACGATACTTATGCTGAATGGGACACAATTGAAACTATTAACGCTGTTAAAAATGCTTTAGAACTCCATCATGATGTAACTTTGATTGAAGCAAATGAAGATGCATTTGAAAAATTTAGACAGGTTAGACCAGAAATAGTTTTTAATGTTGCCGAATGTGCTAATGGAGTTAGCAGAGAAGCTCAGATTCCGGCAATGCTCGATATGCTTGGCATTCCATACACAGGTTCCGATCCATTAACCTTAGCTACATGTTTGGATAAAGCGAGGACTAAAGAAGTTTTAACTTACCACGGAGTTCCTACTTCAAAATTTGTTTATGCAGAAAGTGTTGATGACCTTGAAAACTTTAACCTTAATTTCCCTGTTATAATGAAACCTGTATCAGAAGGATCGGGTAAAGGAATCTTCAACTCCTCCTTTGTTAACAATATTGAAGATTTGAGAGAACGACTCTCCGAAAATCTTAAATCGTATGATCAACCCTTTATAATAGAAGAATACTTACCTGGAAGAGAATTTACAGTTGCAATAATTGGTAACAACTCAGACACAGAAGTCTTACCGGTTGTCGAAATTAATTTCAACGAGTTACCCGGAGATCTGCTGCCGATATACTCTTTCGAAGCAAAATGGGTTGTAGATACACGGGATAATCCACTAAACATTTTTACCTGTCCCGCCAAAATTGATAAAATGCTTGAAGAAAAAATAAAAGACGTTTGTCTTAGAACTTATAAAGTACTTAGATGTAAAGATTGGAGCAGAATTGATTTACGTCTTGATGCAAATGGTGAACCTAATATTATAGAGATAAATCCCTTACCGGGCATTTTGCCGAAGCCGGAAGATAATTCTTGTTTTCCAAAAGCTGCCAGAGCAAAGGGATTATCTTATGATGAAATGATAAATAAAGTTCTTTCAACCGCTGCCAAAAGATATAATTTGATATGAATCTAGATAGAAAAATATTGATTTGTTTTAACGAACCAACTCGTCTATACCAAAATTATTTAGGTAAAGAAATATCCGATGAAAATGAAAACATTGATCTATCCGAAAGAGACTTCCTCAATCAAATAGATAACATCAAAAAAATCTTATCGAAAAAATATTTAAGTGTTGATACACTGGCAGTTAATAGCGACATAAAATCACTAATCAAAAAAGTTAACAGCTACTCGCCCGATGTAATCCTTAATTTTGTTGAATCGGTTGAAGGCGTTTCCAATTTAGAAAGTTATATTGCCGGATTTTTTGATCTGCTTGGAATTCCATACACCGGCAACAATCCAATAAGTTTAGGAAATTGTTTAATCAAATCCAGAACAAAACAGATATTAGATTCATACGGTATTAAAACACCAAGACATTTCATTACCAAATTAAACTGGATTCCTACTCCCAGAGAATTGTTACTGAGATACCCTATGATTTTAAAACTTGCCCGTGAAGATGCAAGTATAGGAATTTCGGAATTTTCAGTGGTTAGTAATTACGAATCATTAAAACAGCGTCTTCAATATCTATACAGCACTTACAATCAGGAAGTGTTAATTGAAGAATACATCGACGGTCGGGAATTAAATGTTGCAATTCTGGGAGATCAATTACTCCCTATTTCGGAAATTCGTTTTGATGGATTACCAGAAGAGTTACCAAAAATAATTACATACGAAGCAAAATGGTCGCCGGACAGTATATATTATAAACATACAACTCCTCGCTGCCCGGCACAGCTTGAGAAAAAATTAAAACTAAAGATAGAGCAAATGGCATTAGCTGCCTATAAAGCTCTTGAATGTAGAGATTATGCCCGGGTCGATATTCGACTCAACAATAAAAATGTTCCATACGTTATTGAAGTAAATCCGAATCCCGATATTTCACCGGATTCCGGTTTTGTTCGTTCAGCGGCAGCTGCCGGTATTAGTTATGAAGATCTATTATTCAAATTAACTCAAATGGCATTAAATAGAATTCAATATGATACGCAAGCTGCAATCTAACGATAGAACCCGGTTGGTTGAAATTATTAACGGAACTGATAATTTCAGTCCGGAAGAGAAAAGTGTTGCTATAGAACTTATTGATGAGGCAATTGCTAATCCGAATCACGAGTACTATAACACCTTTGTATATGAAGAAGATGGAAAACTATTCGGTTATCATTGCACAGGAAAAAGAGCATTAACCGATGGCACTTTTGATCTTTTCTGGATTGTTGTTGACAACAAAGTTCAGAATAAAGGGGTTGGTAAAAAACTATTGGATCATGCAGAAAGTTTTGTTAAAGAACAAAGTGGAAGATGGATTCTTGCAGAAACATCTTCTAAAGATAATTATGATGCAACAAGGAATTTTTATTTTAGAAATAATTATTCGATAGTTGCAGAGATCAGAGATTTTTACAAAGTAAATGATCATTTAATAGTTTTCGGAAAATATATAAAATAACAAAACACAAAGGGTATAATCATGGAACTCTGGCAACAAATGGTTAGAGACAGTATTCATACAGTTGATCAGCTGGTGGAGAAATTTAATATTGATCGAAAAGTGGCTGAAGGGCTCGATGAGTTCTTTCAAGCAAGAATAAATCCTTACTATCTCAGCTTAATTCGCTATCCAGGCGATCCTATTTGGCTTCAATGCGTTCCCGACGTTAAAGAATTAGAAGATATAGACGGATACGAAGATCCATTACAGGAAGATGCTATGAGTCCCGTTCCGAATATTACACATCGTTATCCTGACCGTGCTTTATTCCTTACCACAAGCCAATGCGGAATGTATTGCCGTTTTTGTACCCGCAAAAGAAAAGTTGGTAACTCAGATAAGATTTCTATGCGCCAGTTAGAATCGGCATTCAAGTATCTTGAAGAACACAAGGAAATTCGTGATGTAATTATGTCCGGCGGCGATCCTCTAATGCTAACCGATACGATGCTGGAAAAAATATTACAACGCTTAAGAGCAATTCCTCACATAGAAATTATTCGTCTCGGTACAAAAATGCCTTGTGTGTTACCGCACCGCATTACACCAAAGCTTGTTGAAATGTTGAAAAAGTATCATCCTATCTATATTAACACACATTTCAACCATCCATGGGAAATTACACCGGAAAGTACCAAAGCGTGCGAAATGCTTGCAAATGCCGGTTGTCCAGTTCAGAACCAGGCAGTATTAATGAAAGGTGTTAATGATGATGCGGAAACTCTAAAAGAATTATTTACAAAGCTTCTTAAAATTAGAGTGAAACCATACTATTTATATATGGCAGACGAAACACGTGGCGCTAATCATTTCCGTACTTCAATTGATAAAGGTCTGGAAATAATGTTTGCATTACGCGGAAATATAAGCGGACTTGCTATTCCCCACTTTGTAATTGATGCTCCCGGTGGAGGAGGAAAAATTCCAATTTTACCTCAATACGTTATTCATAAAGACGAACATAGCATTGTACTACGCAACTATAAGAACCAGATTTATGCATACCATGAATCTAAGAATGGAAACGGTAATGGACACATTAACGGTAACGATGTTGAAAAAATAGATGTGGAAGTAAATGGCAAAAAGAATGGTTCTTCAAAGAAACCTAAAAACTATAAGGATGTTACTTCTGTTTCAGTTCCGGTAGTGGAATCGAATAAAAACTAGTTTCATTCAGGTGATATAGAAATAAAAAATGCCGGTTTAAGCCGGCATTTTTATTATCTGGAATACCAAATATTATTCTGTCATTTGTATAAAATGTTTTTGAAATCTGTTTCTAATGAAGTTGTAGGAGTTTCAATTATTCTGCCGATTTCATTTCCGTTCTTATAGAAAATAAATGTAGGAACAAATTTTATTTCTAAATCAGATAAGTTCCCCTCAGGGCTTTCCTTCTTTCTATCAACAAAATTTAATGTTACTTTCTCAAAACTAAATTTCAATTCATCCAGAATTCTTAAAAACCTTGGTACTTCTCTACGGCTATCGCTGCACCATGAACCCAATACAATTAATATAGAAATATCATCCAGCTTATTTTTTATTGAGTCTATTGTTGAAGTGCTGAATTCATAATTGTTGTATTCAGGTTCATACCACCAGGCAAAATTAGAATCTTGCAGAGAAGTTCTATCGCAAATACCAACAAGCATTGGTTTGCCAGAACGTTCATCTGTAACAATCTTGTTTTTATGCTGGGCGTTAATAAGTGAGGTGGCAAATAGAATAAACAAAACTATTTTTTTCATGTTATCCTCTAGATAGAATTATTTGTCTTACGAACGTCAAGTCCCCAATAAAGTTTATTTCGTAATATTTCGAAATAATTCGTTCTGCTTGAATGAACAAGTCTGAATGGTTGAGTGCTTTTAAGAATATTAATGTTCGAAGGGGAATTATAAGAATGCACTCGCTGTCCATCGCAGCTGACCTGGATTTTTTGATGCGGTGATTTTACTATAACACTGATTTTTTGTCTGCTTGATATTACAAGTGGTCGCATGGTTAGCGTATGAGGCGCAATAGGACTTAAAGTAATAACATCAGCAAGCGGATTTACGATGGGACCGCCCGTAGATAAAGAATATCCGGTTGAAC
>Ga0067045_1000254_pt1 | contig 15337 bp, 14 predicted proteins | sample TerdegcTABiofilm_FD_59184 | JGI IMG/M metagenome (GOLD analysis project Ga0067045, IMG submission 59184) | Combined Assembly of (Gp0054472, Gp0054536) Wastewater bioreactor microbial communities from Singapore -Terephthalate degrading...
GGAAGGTAGTGTCTTCCGGGAAGGCCCCGGTTGATCGGGGCCTTCCTTTTTTGGAGGTCGTTTCCCATGCAAAGTGTTTCCACTATGTTGAAAAATGAAAACAGGCTCGGCTGGAGACTTGTGTCGCCTACGGTCGTTCTTCTTATGGTGCTGATCCTCTACCCGGTCGTCTATAACATCTATATATCCTTTTTCGATTACGGAATAACGAGATCGACTTTCGTGGGGATAGATAACTATTTGCGGGTCCTCAAAGACGGGGCCTTCTGGAAGTCTTTCTTCATAACCATCGGCTTTACGCTCATGACGGTCGGCGGAAGTCTTCTGCTAGGTCTTGGAGTCGCGTTGATGCTTAACAAGGAATTCAAAGGTAGATCGATCGTGAGAACAATAGTCCTTTTACCATATATAACGCCATTGATTTCGATAGTCTTCTCGTGGCAATACATTTTCGACCCGAGCCTCGGCCCCTTCGTCGAGATATTCGGCAGGCAGCTCGGATGGATATCGCCGCAGCTTGATCTGCTGAACAACTCGAACAACGCCTTCATCGTGGCCTCTGTTTTCAACATCTGGCGCAATTTTCCCTTCGTCTATCTCATGATCCTCTCAAGATTGCAATCGATTCCCGACGAATACTACGAGGCCGCCGAAATGGACGGGGCGACGCCATGGAAAAAATTCACCAATATCACATTGCCCGAGCTCTACTTCGTTATGGGCGCAGTGGCCTTGATGAGGGGTATCTGGAATTTCTACAAGTTCGATGAGGTGTATCTGATAAGCAAGAAGGCCGGAACGTTGCCGATCTTCATATACGAGAGGGTCATAGGGACAACATCGCCCGAGTTCGGTGTGGCCGCGGCCATCGCGACCGTTCTGATGGTTATAATGCTCGGCCTGATCACTATGTATGTGAAGAAGGTGCTGAAATGGTGAAGAGAGCCTCGCCATTCAAGAAAGCGCTGTTTTTCACCGGTATATTTTTGATATGCTTCTTCATTCTGGTGCCCTTCTATTTCATGATACACGTATCTCTAAAAGCCGACTACGATCCAAACAAGATGAGCTTTTCCGATTTCACCACCAGAAATTACAAGGAGATCTTCGGATTGATTCAAAGCAGCGAGACGGAGTTTTTCGGCGACGAAATAATACGGGCCAACCTCGAGCCCGTGTTGAAGAAGATCGCCGAGCTGGAGGAGATCACCTCATCCAGAGAAGCGTACATCGAATACGTGCACGACGTGCAGCTCAAAGAGAAGGAGAGAGAACTGAGGGATGTAGTCGATCTGGTCATAGACTTCAGCGGAATGAAGGTAGAGGACCGCGAAGTCTTCACTCAGAGAGCCATGAAGAGCGGCACCGAAGAGGCGGTCTTGCTGGAAGAGAACATGAAAGCGATCTTTGGCGCCAACGATGTGAAGAAATTCAAAGACCTCAGGAACGAAATCGAGAAGGCGCTGACAGACGAGTCGATAACCGCGGGGCTGGAAAGGGCCAAATCGCAACTCACGGCCTATCAGGCGCAGAAAAACAAGATAATCCAGGAGAAGGCCAGCGAGTTTCCCTTCTTGAAGTATCTGGGAAATTCCCTCATGTTCGCCGGCGTGTCGGCCATGATAAGCCTTTTTGTAGCCATTCTGGGAGCCTATGCCTTTTCAAGGCTCCGTTTCAAAGGCAGAGGCATGGTGCAGAGGTCGGTGCTGTTCGTGTATCTTTTCGGAGGTACCGTGATAATGGTCCCGCTTTACCAGATGGCAGTCAAGCTAGGAATTCTCTCCTCGCCTTTGGGTACGAGCATCTATCTGATTATGGTTTACGTTATCCAGACTCTACCGGTCTCTTTGTACATGCTGGGTAATTACTTCAGGACCATACCCTATTCGATTGAGGAAGCGGCTATTATCGACGGCTGTTCGCGCGTTCAGGCGATTTTCAGGATAGTTATACCCCTTTCACTGCCCGCGATCGCCACAGTTTATATATACGCATTCATGATAGGCTGGAACGAATACCTATTCGCTTCGGCCTTTCTAGGTTTGAAGTCTTACAAAGATCTTTTCACATTGCCTATTGGTCTTAGCATTTTCTCCGGTTCGGCGCACGCGGTGTGGGGAAGGCTGATGGCGGCCTCTGTGGTCTCGGCGATCCCCATAATAATTATATTCAGCCTTATGCAGAAGTATCTCACATCCGGTTTCACCGCTGGAGGGGTCAAAGAATAAAACGGAATGGGAGGTTCTATTTTGTCCGGTTTGAAGAACGATTCATACGATATTGTGGTGGGCATACCCAGTTTCAACAACCGATCCACGATAAAGCACGTCGTCGAAATCGCTTCCAGGGGTCTAAAGGAGTATTTCCCTAAAATGAGAAGCTGCATAGTGAACTCCGACGGGGGCTCCAGTGACGGAACGGAGGGATCCTTTTATTCGGCCAACTCTATGGGCCTGGATCTCCTTTCGTTCAAGTACACGGGAATATCCGGCAAGGGAAGCGCGATGAGATCTATACTGCAACTCGCGAGCCGTCTGGACGCCAGGGCCGTGGTCTTTCTCGATTCCGACCTAAGGAGCGTCGAGCCCTTCTGGATAGAGAGACTGGCCGGTCCGATTATCGATCTGAACGCTTCGTACGTGGCTCCTTATTATATCCGGCATAAATACGACGGAACCATCACCAACAGCATCTGTTATCCTTTAACCACATCGCTTTACGGAAGAAAAGTGCGCCAGCCTATCGGCGGCGACTTCGGCGTTGGCAGAGAGATGATAGACTATTATATGTCGGTACCGGAAGAGACATGGAACTCCGATATATCGAGGTTCGGTATCGATATCTGGATGACGACTTCCGCGATAAACGAGGCCAGTGGAAAGATATACCAGGCCGCTCTCGGGAGCAAGATCCACGACGTAAAAGACCCGGGCAAACAGCTGGGAAACATGTTCAGGGAAGTCGTCGGCACTCTGTTCGATCTGATGGAAAAATACCACCGGAAGTGGGAAGCGGTTTCAGGATACGAAACGGCGCCCGTTTACGGAGATGTGGTTGGGGGAGAGGCCGAACCTTTACAGGTGGATTTGGCCAACATGATGGGCAAATGTTACGAGGGCGTCCGGACAAGGCTGGACTTCAGCGAGAGCGTCCTTGGAGGCGAAATCACCCGGAAACTCTCGACCTTCTCTAAGGAGAACGCGATGGTAACCGATGATCTGTGGGTCGAGGTCGTGTACAGAATCTCATCGGCTTACAGGAGGAGAGAACTCAGGAATAAACTGATAGAGCTTCTGGTGCCCGTGTACTTCGCAAGAGTGGCCGATTTCGTCACCAGAACGCTTGAGATGGACCAGGAAGAGGCCGAACGCGAAACCGAGAGACTGCTCGAGAGATTCGTCAACACCAAGGAAGAGTTGAGGAAGATATGGGAGAAGAATACGCGATAAACGGAAAATTGAAAGCTATGCTCAAAGGCCTTAATCCGGCCGAACAGAAGGCCGCCAGATATATCATTGACTTCCCGGACGACGTGATTCACCACTCCATCAGCGAGCTGTCCGTTCTGGCCGGAACGAGTGAGACCACGATCTTCAGGCTTTCGAAAAAACTGGGCTTCGACGGTTACCAATCCCTCAAGATACAGCTCGCCAGAGAGCTTTCTCTCTCCACTCCTGTCGTGTACGCCGACAAGAACGAGTTGATCTCGGAATTGATCGGCGCGCTCAACCAGCAGAACCAGTTGCTGGACGATAGACAGCTCGACGGAATATCCAGGCGAATCGTAAAAGCGAACAGACTGATATTCTTCGGGGTTGCCTCGAGCGGAATCGTCGCCGAGTTCGGAGCCACGCTCTTCATGAGGGCCGGTTTCTCGACGGCTTACTACACCGATCCGCACCTCCAGATCATGACGGCCGTTTCGCTGAACGAGAGAGATATAGTCTTCGGCATCTCGGCCAGCGGCAATATACGGGACACGGTGAAATCTATCGAGGTCGCCACCGATTCTGGCGCCTACACCATAGCGATAACCGGGGGAGTTGGCTCGAGGATAGTGAACGCGGCGAAAGAGACCATCTACGTCGCCCAGGGCGGTCACGAGACAGGCATACCCCAGCTGCAACCAAGAGTCTGCCAGCTGGTCGTAATTCAGTTGTTGCTGGAAAAGGTTATCAAAATGAGGGACGACACGCTGAAAACTCTTGAAAAAGTCGATAGGACACTGGACAAGAAGAGATATCTGTGATCTCGATTCGCGCGTCCAGGTTCTTGGTAAAAGACTCGAGAAGAGGAGAGAGAGGAGAGAAAACCCGTCCTTTCCTCCCTTCCCGTCATGCCGGACCCACTTGACGTCATTCTGAGCTTGACTCAGAATCACGGTTTTCTAAGGAGTGGATCTCGGATCGGGGTCCGGGATGACAATATAGAGGCATTACGGAATGACAGTCCCTTCCCGTCATTCTGGCATGTTCCTAGCTAGAATCACGTTCTTCCTCCTTCCCGTCATGCCGGACTCGATCCGGCATCTCCGGTCCTTCGAAAGAGCGAGAAGAGCGAGAAGAACGAGATCCCGTATAGGAACATTACGGGATGACACGAGGGGGAGCGTTTCAGGGCAGGCTCTCCCTTCCCGTCATGCCGGACCCCGATCCGGCATCTCCGGTCCTTGGAGAGAGAGGAACCAGAGGTGAGAGGGTAGAGGTGTGAGGCGAGAAGAGCGGGATTTTGATCTTCTTACCCCTGACCTCATTCCTCTTACCTCTGTTTAGAGACGGACGAGAAGAACGAGATCCCGTATAGGAGTCCTGAATTTAATCATATCAGGACAGGCTCTACAGGGTGACACGGAATGACAGCCCCTTTGGGTCATCCTGACATGCTCCTAGTCAGGATCCCGGTCTTCGCGAAAAACGGGGACAGACGTCAGGAGCCCGTCAGTCCCCATTTTCGCGGTCTTTTCTCCCTTCCCGTCATGCCGGACCCACTTGACGTCATTCTGAGCTTGACTCAGAATCACGGTTTTCTAAGGAGTGGATCCCGCTCCTTCGAAATAGCGAGAAGAACGAGATCCCGTATAAGAGCATTACGGGATGACAGTACGGGGACACCACGGGATGACAGCCCCTCACGTCATGCCGGACCCGATCCGGCATCTCCGCTCCTTCGAAATAGCGAGAAGAACGAGATCCCGTATAGGATTACGGGATGACACGAGGGGGGAGCGTTTCAGGGCAGGCTCTCCCTTCGGGTCATCCTGACATGCTCCTAGTCAGGATTTCGGTCTTCGCGAAAAACGGGGACAGACGTCAGGAGAATCGTCAGTCCCCATTTTCGCGGTCTTTCCTCCTTCCCGTCATGCCGGACTCGATCCGGCATCTCCGGTCCTTCTCGTGAGCGGAGCGAATTCTCCTTTCGCTCACCACGGCTCCTGTTTCTGCCTTCCTGTAATGTTGTACCGTAATTTGTTTTCTCGTTCTTATGTACATAATACTTGACATAATGTAAAGTATTATGTACAATAGTCTCAGGTGAAGTATGTGAAAAACAAACTGCGCGAATTCAGGTTCAAGAACGACGAGATAACTCAGGAATCTCTTGCGGAGCTTGTCGGGGTTAGCAGACAGACGATCATCGCGATTGAGAAGGGACGGTTCAATCCTTCTGTCAAGCTTGCTCTCAAGATCGCGCGTGCGTTGCACTGCACAGTGGAAGACTTGTTCATTATCGAAGAAGGTGATTGATATGCTTCTAAAGACATTCATTCTGGTTTTCGACGTGATACTAGTCTCAGTCGCACTTACACTTATCCAGACTGTCAGCCCATGGTTTTCCTTTCTCTTGACCGGACTTTTCCTCTTTCCGATTTTGAGAATGTCAGGTCTGATTGAAGATCTGGATGAAAGAGAAAANGCCATAGACAACCTTTCTTCGAACATCGCGCTTGCCATCGTTTTTCTCCTCGCGATGTTCTACACGGGCATGAGGTACGAGATAGGTACNGACTGTTTCATATCTTTCATTCTCATTCCCTTCGCCGCAAAAGCCATTTTTTCGGCCGGCCTTTCGCTTTCGCGGAAACAGTCGATCTCGATCATAGGCAGGACGGTGGGACTGATATTTATCGGGTTCGCCGTCCTCTCTCACGGTTTTAGCGTGACGACCGCGATTGAGATCATTCCCGGCGTAGCCATCCTGGCCGCCACGGAGCTTTCTAAACGCTGCAAGTATTTCGGACTGAGCTTTTTAGCCTTCATAGCTGTGGCCACACTCGTTTACTGGAACAATTTCGACAGGGTGACTATGGTCATGGTTTATGCGCTTTTTGTGATACCCTTCTCCTTTCTTTTCGTAAGGTCTTTCGGCAAGGAATGAGGCTCTCGCTTCTCCGCCGGCTACAACGCTATTTTTTATTCCTTTGCCAGTTAGAATCTCCCCTTCATATAAACTCGCGCCGCCGGTAATATAATTGCCTTATCGACTGTGAAGGACAGTACAATGCCCGGGATTATTTTATTTGAAGCGTTGATATACGCCAGCCTGGCGACCAAGAACATGTTGAGCCAGTACTTCGATCTGGCAGGTTACTCTTCGGTNCAGGTCGGNTTTCTTATGGCCGTGCTTCCCATCGTGTCGCTCGTGTCAAGCCCTTTCTGGTTCAAACTGGGTTCAAAGATAGGCGAGAGGCGTATCTATTACGTTGTTTCGATCGCCACCGCCTTCCTCATCTGGCCGGTCTTCCTGGCCGGAGATTTCACGACCAACCTTCTGTTCATGCTTGTTTTCTCCTTTTTCTTTTCGGGGATCGTTCCGATCGGAGATTCTTTGATCATGTCCAGAATCAAACTGACAGGCGGTCGATTCGATAGAATAAGGTTGTGCGGAACGGTCGGTTTCGCCGTCACTTCCTTCTGCCTGAGCGTGGTTCTGGGCAGTTCTTTCGTATGGCTTTTCGTGGCAACTTCTCTGGNGGTCTCTCTCTCGGCCATGATAATCGGCCTGAAAGGTGACGGAGCCGGTCCTTCGCGCGGACCGTCGAAGAAGAAAAAGGCCGATGGAACGCTTTTTGAGTACTCGGTAATGACCGCCGGCATGTTCCTGGGCATAACTCTCAACTCGTTCCACAATTCCTTCATACCTCTTCTGACCAGAGAGAGGGGTATGGATGTCTCTACCGTGGGCGTTATTTTCGCGATAACCGCTATATCGGAGATACCTTTTCTTCTTTATGCCGATAGATTGATATCCAGAATCGGGAATCTGGCCGTTCTTGAGATCGGCATGGGTGTGATAGGCGTCAGAATGATACTAATATCCTTCACCACGAGCGTGGTATCCCTGTATCTCGCCGAGACGCTTCATGGACTCACGTATATCCTCATGTACTATTCGCTTTTCGATTACATCCACTTCAGGCTGCCCGAAGAGCATCTGACTTCTGCCCAGAGCGTCTTCTGGGTGGTGAGATCCGGTTTGACCTTCATCGCCGGTTCGATCGGAGGGGGTTTTCTGATCGAAAGGCTTTCGGTTACCATCGCCTTCAGATACTTCGGGGTAGCCGGGATGGCGGCGGCCGGTATCGTATTCTTCATCGGTCTGTTGAAGAGGATCGATTCAAGAGTGAAATACAAAGAGAAAACCGGAGGCTGAAACACTCCGGCTTTTGATGGCGTGGAACGTTGATTAATTTTTCGCGAAAAGCGTTGCCGCTAAAGNCTNGCCCCTTCTTTCACCGCTTCTACGGATTTCTCGACAAGACCCCTCTTGCTGTCGGGGGTCTTCCCATCGAAAAGCTTCGTCATGCCCTTCAAGAGGAATACCAGCGTGAGCAAGGCGTTGCATATGGACGATACCAGTATCAAATAGTGTACCGGCACGCGGTCAACGGCAAAACCGTAGATCGCCGCACCCAGAGGAGTAGCTATCTGAGAGAGGATGGATATTACCGAAAAGATTCGCGACCTGTAATTGGTGGGAACGATTTTTTGGAACAACGTGTTCAAGGGCGTGTTGACGAAAGCGTTGAAAATGCCAGTGACGAGTATGGGAAGTCCAAGAGCGGCGAAGTACCGCCAGCTGGCCCAGCCGAACAGGTCGATGAAGTACGGGAAAAAGAACACGGTCAGAAGAAAGAGTATCAGGGTTTCGGCCGTAAGACCCATCGCGAAGAGGTTGCCCTGTCTCTTCTTCGACAGAAGCGTTCCGAGTATCACGTTTCCGATCAGTACTCCCACTACCCAGCCCGATTGAAGAAAACCGTACTGTTCACTGGTGAACCCCACGATCGTTCTGGCGAAAAACGGGAAGACCACCGAAAAGAAGGGGGATAGAAGGAAGTTCGAAAGCATAGCGAAAACCATAACGAGGATGAGACCGTTGATCTTTCGCATGTAGCCAACACCTTCTACAATATCCTTGAATACGCTCTTCAAGGATATTTTGCCCTTCTCTGTGGTTTGCCGATACCTTATGAAGATCTCGCTGATTGCCGACGCGATGTACGAGGCGCCGTTGAGGATGAGAACCGCCTCTATTCCAAACATTCCGTAAAGTATCCCGCCCAGCGCCGGGCCGATTATGTATGATAGGGAGTTTATCGCGCCAAGTATCGAGTTGCCCCTGAGCAGTTTGTCGCTATCTATGATGTCGGGCAACATCGCCGCGGTGGCGGGGTCGAAGGAGATGTCGAAAGTGGATATCAAAAGCTGGAAGATGAAAAGAACCGTTATGGTCAGACTGTTAGCGCCCGCCAGTACGGCCATCGCAAGAATCGCCGCCCCGCGCGCGAAGTCCATGTATATCATGATCATTTTTCGATTGAACCGGTCTCCCAGAACTCCCGCGATAGGGCCGAAGAGAATCCTTGGAAGCATGGTTATCACCATGAAAGTCCCCATTATCGTTCCCGAACCGGTAAGATCGAGTATATAAAGCGGGATCGCCAGAGATTGAACGCCACTCCCTATCAAAGACACCAATCTACCAATCGCGTAAAGCCAGAAGTTTCTCCCGAGATCTTTCATACGATCACCTCAGATATATTTCTTAGATGATCCGATAATATCATAANATATATCAATAAATCAAGNCATATATAAATNATTTTTATATTATGGACAATTTTTATNATTTTCAGCTCTTTTTTCCANATTCAATTAGAGTTTCACAGTTCTCATTGTCGGNCATGTTTGGCATATTTCCTGAAAAAAACCTTCAGTCAGCGTGCTCCGAAAAAACACAGATAAATAACAAGAAGTGCATAATACTCAAATACGACTTAAAAACTTTCAGGGAAGCGAAAATCTGATTCACCGGTGAAGAGGGTTCCGGTTCAGCGGCCATTGAATTCGTTACCGGCCGCAAGCATGGCCAGATAGTTTTTCACAGGTATGTAATTGGCGACCGTGTTACCCGTTCCCAGGGCGTAGCCTCCACCCGGCGCGCACTCTTCCAGCAGTTTCAGGGTGTGTTTTCTTACGCTTTCCGGGTCGGCCTTACAGAGAAAATCGACATCGACGCCCCCGAGAACGGCAATCCGCCCGCCCCATAGCTTTTTTGCCAGAGAGACCGGTGTGATGATATCCTCGAATGAATGCTTGGCATCTATTCCGGTGGCAATTATGTCGTCCATCACGGCGGTCAGATTGCCGCAGCTGTGAAGTATGAAAGGCTTGCCCGCCGTGTGAACGATCCGGGCGATTTCGCTGTACCATGGGAAGACCAGTCTTCTGAGATGCCTGGGCGAGAAGATCGTGGCCGTCTTGTAGCCAAGATCGTCGCCGAAGCAGTACGCCCCCACGCNGTCAAAAGAGGAGATGATTCTCGCCGCGCCCNCCAGTACCCTCCCGATTCTTCCGANGAGCTCATCGACCAGCTCCGGTTCTTCGTAAATCGCCAGCGAGAACCTCTCCAGNCCGAGGAGCATGCTCGCNTGCTCGAAGGGTCCTCCCGCGGCCCCGCCTATGATTTTCATGCCCGNAGGGAGATGTTNCCCGAGTTCTCTGAAGAGTTCGAAATCTAAGGCCTCTTCCGGCTCNGGCCAGTGAGCCTCTTTCAGGTCTTTGAGAGACCGGATCGGACCGTCCTTTTCGTTCACCCATTTTCTTCTGGAACGCCTGTAAAGGGCTGTGTCCTCGCTCTCTATCTGGTAGGCGAGCGGGAAGCGGGGCGTGAGATAGAAAGGCACATAATCGTACCCCAGCTCATAATAGAAACTCACCAGCTGATCGAAGTACTTCCCGCTTTCCCCGGCGGGATCGGCCAGTTTGAAACCCATCACCTCTTCGATTATCTCTCCGTCGGCGAAGAGCTCGAAAAAAGGCACGCGCCCGGGCTCTTTCGCGCGCCCGAGCGCGTCCAGCATGATCGAAAAATCCGGTCGTTGATGCAAGATAATACCTCCCGAACTGAAAACCCGTCTATCTAAAAGCCCGAACTCTCCTGGAGAGAGTCCAGCTCTTCAAAGGTCAGGTTTGCGATAGTGTAGCTCTTCCAGTCGCGATAATCGAAGTGCCACCACTCCTCCTGCAAAGGTTCGAAGCCGACGGAGACCATGGTCTCCCTGAGGAGTTCCCTGTACCATCTCTGCAGGCTCGTGCCGCCGGGATAATCTATGTACGACCTCTCAGAGAATTCGTCGTAACCGCCGCCAAAATCGATAAACTCTCCAGTACTCAGTATGTATAGAGAGACATCGACCGCGCAGCCCCTGTTGTGTCGGGAACCTTTCTGAGGGTCGGCGACGAACTCTTTGAGGTCGTCAGGAGTGGCGTCCCAGAACATCTTTGTGACATACCAGGGTCTGTAAGCATCGTGGATCACCAGTCCGTAACCCATCGATCTCAAGAGCTCGCTCGCCTTCACAAGGGCTTGTGCGGCCGGTCGCTGGAGAAAGGCTCTCTCTTGTGAATAGAGGGGAACTCCCATGAAGTTGTCGTGTCTGGCATATCGTATGTCCAGCTTTATCGAGGGATCGAGCAAGGTCACTTCCACGAGGTCGTGCGGCAGAAAAGTGCCGGCCTCGACCGGCGGAGTCGCTTCCAGAGCTATCGGAAGCAGTTTATCTATTGATTCGACGGGTGTTATCTTGAAGACATCTCCTCCCTCCGGTCCGTAGAATTTTCTTCTGAAAACCTCTCCTCCGGCGACGCAGCTCACTCCCATGCCGGCTTCGTCCCTGCCGAAGGTTATGATCGTGAATTTGAACGGGTTGGGTTCGCAGAGATAATTGTCCTCGCATAACTCCGCGCATTCGACCGGCAGATATCTCGACCCGTTGAAGATGAGTTCTCCGTCGCTGCTTTTCACAAGCAACTGGAGCGAGGAGTCAATCTCTCTGAAGAAGAAGTGCGTCTCGGCCCCTTCGTACCTTCCAAAGAGCGAAGAGGCGACGTCCTCCACCGCCGCGGAAACGGCGAACAGCGAAACTGTCAGCAAGAGCGCAAAGAAAAGAACCAGTCGTTTCATCTTTCCACCTCCAGGTCAAATGATCTATCTATACGGGATAGGGCTTATCGGAGGGTTTGTATAAAGCGAACTTCACATATTCGAATCTATCGCTTCGAACCTGTCGAACATATAATTAACGTAGCCCTTCACATAAGAGGCCGTCTCTCTGAGAATCTCCACGGTCATTTTATCCAGTTTTTCCGTCTTGCCTGCCCGAGCGAGTTCGTCAAAATAACTCTTTCCCAGCCAGACCACTTCTTCGGTCTCGAGTTCGTCCTTCATGAGACGCTTCAGTTCATAATAGACTGGATTCAACTTTCCCCTCGAGAAGCCTCTGAGATCGCTGGCCGCCTGTCTCGGGCTCTTTATGGTCCTGGCCGGAACTTCGTCAATGGCCTTCACCAGCGGTCCGTACTGTTCCCAGAGCAGGTAGCCGCCGTAGAAGTCGTAAGCGAAGTGATATTTGGCAAAGACGGTCAGCCATTTGTCCATGTTGAACGGCAGCTTCAGCAGTTCGAAGAAAGGAGCGGGAAAGGTATGAAAGGGCTGCCCCACATCTTCAAGGTAATGAATCGCCCTGGCCATGAACCTGTAAGCCCAGTAGTGATCTCCCCTGCCGTAGGCCAGCTCGGAAAGGTCGCTGAAGTACTGCACCATGTCGGTGACCTCCCCCACACTGATGAAACACAGAAGCCTGTATTCCATATGGCGGATGCCCTGGCTGTCTCCCAGGAGTTTCTCGATCCCCTCCATCGGCAATTCTTTGTCCATACCCAAGTCCGGTTCATAAGCATAGACGGAAAGTATCTGCCACAGGGGGGCCGCACCGTTCACCGGTTCGGGATTGGAAAAGACCGGTGTGAAGAGATCGTTGTCTTCCTCTGGCAGATAGTTCTTGCCGAGATAATCGTAGAACCCGGTTATCGCGGGATTGTAGGGATGGGTATCCTCCACATCGGCGTATGTATAGGGGGTTATTTGCACATATTTCTCCAAAGGCAAGGAGAGTTTCGAGACAATCATATAGGTCAGTGCGTCGTGCCCGGACCAGGCAAATCCCAGAACGGCTAACATGATAAACAAAAATAGGACCGTCTTTTTCATAATCAACACCTCCGGATTCATAATAACAGAAGGATTGGCTTTTTTTGCTTAAAACTCCGGGTTCATTACGAATAGTCAGTTTGAACGGAGAGTGGGGCACGCTTTCGCGAGTTTATATAATTGATTGTCCCGTTTGTTTTTGCACGGTACAATAAGGGTTGTATCTGCTAGTAATCAGATAGAATCTTTCAAGGGAGGTGGTCGGAATGTCTTCGAATGAAGGGAAAGGAGAAATAGCGAGGGTTTTTCGGGGTTCATTTGATATCCGGGGATTCGAAGATATTGAGTTCAACTTTCAACTCTTGAGGTCGCTTGGAGTGGTTTCTTATGGCGGAGGAACGGTCGGCGAGATATTATCGATCGTGCCGGCTATAAGGCCCGAAGAGCCCGAAACCTGGGTGGCGCAGTTCAAAGAGCTGGCCATCAGGTCAAAAAAGCTGGGTCTGGATCTGATGCAGAAGGGTAGAATGAAGAGCGCACATGAAGCTTTTTTGAGGGCTTCGAGTTATTTCAGGGCCGCCGAATATTACGGAGACCCGAGGGACTCAAAAACAAGGTACATAGGCATGGAGAGCAGAGATTGCTTCATATACGCCTTCAGAACGGCAAATCTCGAGTTCGAAGCCGTTAGAATACCTTACGGAGACGATTTCATTCCCGCGTACTGGATCTCGCCGCTTCCACAAAGCTCCCAGACAAAAAAGAGAGTTATCATGATGATGAGCGGCTTCGACGGAACCTCAGAAGAGATGTATTTCCAGAGCGGGGCGGCGGCGCTGAACAGGGGCTACGCTGTTTTGCTCTTCGACGGGCCGGGTCAGGTGGGCATGAGGAGATTCTCTACCGAAACGCCCTTCAGGCCGGATTTCGAAGTGGCCGTGGCGAAAGTGGTAGATTATCTGCTCTCGCGTGGCGACGTTGATCCCTCGAAGATAGCCCTTTANGGTATAAGCCTCGGCGGATATTTTTCGTTGCGGGCGGCCGCTCACGAGCCCCGAATCANGGCTTTGATCTCAAATTCGCCCATAACGGACATCTACAAATACATGATCGGCGTGGCCGGTGAAGAAGCCATCAACTCGCCACAGGACATAGGGCTCGACTACATCGATGAAATCCCGGAGGAGTATCTGGGCAAGGGTAAGAAACTCCAGATTCTCAACATCATCCTGCGTTACGGAGAGAGGTCAATGTTCGCGGCCTTCGAGAGGATGAAGGAATTCACCGTTGGCGAGGCGATAAAGAACATCCGCTCGCCCTTCCTGGGAATGGTGAGCCAGGGCGAGGGACCCGGTGCGATGGAACAGGCAGAAGAAGCCGTCAAAGGCGTTTCTGGGCCTTCGAGCCTGAGAGTCTTCACGCAGGCCGAAGGGGCCGACTCACACTGCCAGCTCAGCAATCTCCCCCTCTCAAACGCCGTCCTTCTCGACTGGCTGGATGAAGTCTTCGGTGTCAGATCGTGAAGAGGATCGGATTGCTGGGAGGCATGAGCTGGGAATCTTCGCTGGAGTACTACCGGTTGCTCAATGAAGCCGTCAAAGAGAGACTCGGCGGTCTCCACTCGGCCGATTGCGTGATGGTTTCTATAAACTTCCAGCCGGTGGCCGACATGATGAAGCTCAACGACTGGAAAGGGATCTCCCGCGTTCTTGAAGGTGTATCGAGAGATTTGAAGAGGGCGGGGGCCGACTTCCTGGTGATATGTACAAATACTATGCACCTGCTGGTCAGGGAGATCGAAGAAGCGTCGGGATTGAAAGTCCTTCAAATCGGGGAAGCCGTCGCGGAGAGAATAAACGCGGCCGNCCTCAAGACCGTCGGGCTTCTCGGGACACGCTTCACGATGGAGAGNGGTTATTATCGCGACGCTTTCGGCAGACGCGGGATAGAAGTGATCGTGCCCCAAGAGCGNGACAGGGAGAGCGTGGACGGGATAATCTTNCAGGAGCTTTGCAGGGGAGTCTTCACGAAAGAATCAAGAGAGATATATAAATCGATAATCTCGAANCTCCAGAGTGAAGGAGCCGNAGGAGTGGTGCTCGGTTGTACCGAGATCCCCCTTCTTATAAAGCAGTCAGACGTNGAGATTCCCGTTTTCGACACCACGGCGATTCACGCGGCCGCGGCCGCGCAGTTCGCGCTCGCGGACGGTTGAATTCGCATCTCCCTCCTAAAGGAGGGAGGCAGAATCGGCATAATATTGCTCGACTAGCGTCGTTAATCATTAAACGATACTATCGAAGGTTATCTAGCGGTCAAAGCGAGGGTCATGACCGGAGATCCTTGATTTTTTGAGAATACTGTCTTGCCCTTTCCTCTATCTGCGCGGGCGTTCCCTTCGTGAGATCGGAGCCGATTCCGACGGCTGCAGCGCCGGCTTTGAACCATAGATTTATATTTTCCAGACTGACGCCACCGGAGACCACACATCTGGCTTCCGGGAAGGGGCCTCTGAGAGACTTCACGAACGCCGGCGTGAGAACATCTCCCGGGAAGACCTTCACCATCGAGAGCCCGAGGCCGGTTGCCTTCACATACTCCGTGGGAGTCATTATTCCAGGAAGATAAAGAGCCTCGGTCGTTCTGGAGTGTATCGCGAGCTCTTCGGAGAGATGGGGGCTGACAACGTATCTCGCTCCGCTGCGGACGGCAAGATCGAATTGTTCATCAGTCAGAACCGTCCCTGCGCCGACGTAAGCCTCCGGAAGCTCCCGGGAGATTATCGAAATAGCTTTTGCCGCGTCGGGCACAGTGAAGGTTATTTCGAGTATTTTTTATCCCTCCG
>Ga0067045_1003820_pt1 | contig 15335 bp, 13 predicted proteins | sample TerdegcTABiofilm_FD_59184 | JGI IMG/M metagenome (GOLD analysis project Ga0067045, IMG submission 59184) | Combined Assembly of (Gp0054472, Gp0054536) Wastewater bioreactor microbial communities from Singapore -Terephthalate degrading...
CTGGACGCGGTGAGCGACCGTGATTTCGCGGTGGAGTTCACGGCGGCGGCTTCCTTAATTATGGTCCATTTAAGCCGGTTTTGTGAAGAGATAATCCTCTGGTCTACCGCCGAGTTTGCCTTTATCGAACTGGACGATGCCTACAGCACCGGAAGCAGCATGATGCCCCAGAAAAAGAATCCAGATGTGGCCGAACTGATCCGGGGCAAGTCCGGCCGGGTTTTTGGGGATCTTCAGGCACTGTTGACCATGCTTAAAGGGCTTCCCCTGGCCTATAACAAAGATATGCAGGAGGACAAAGAAGCGCTTTTTGACGCGGTGGATACCGTGAAAAAATGTTTGTTGGTTTTCAGACAGATGATTAACACGATGCAAGTAAAGAAAGACCATATGGCAGCGGCGGCCAGGGGCGGTTTCACCTGCGCCACCGACCTGGCTGACTACCTGGTGCGCAAAGGTGTGCCTTTCCGCGAGGCACACGCAGTGGTCGGGAAGGCAGTTTTTTACTGCCTGGAAAAAGGCCGGACCCTAGAACAGCTAAGCCTTGAGGAATACAAAGATTTTAATCAGCTGGTGGAAGAGGACGTGTATGAGGCCATCAGTGTCTCCCGTTGTGTCGAGGCCAGGCGGCTACCCGGCGGCCCTGCGCCGGAGGCGGTTATTGAGGCTATTGACAAGGCCAGGCAGCGTTTGATGGTGGAGTGATGTCGAGCATGAGGAGACTTAACCTATGGGTATACCCCTGTATGATTCTGATGATTGCGTTTATAGAAAAGGAAACATAATTATATCATTGAATTGTCAAACGAGTTGTGTCGGCATGGAACTTGACAACTCTGACCCGGAAAAAGACAATATTAACATTTGGTTTATTCGAGGCAAGGAATCAAAGGATTATTTGCAAATGATCAAAAAGGATGGGGCAAAAAGAATAATTGACAATGTAATATCAGCCGGTATATTTAGTTACTCATTTGAATTACTACATGGTTGTGTAAATGAACAGGAATGGAAGGCGTTAGCCGGTCCTTTCGTAATAAGCGGCCAGGGCTGGAATCTGTATTATTTCCAATTCCGGGTAGCGTAAAGCGGTAAGGTTACCTCCCATTGCGCAGCCCTGGTCGATGTCAATAGTGTTGTTAACAAATACAGCTTCAGGAACAGGGGTATGACCGTATACGATCAGTGCGTTCCCTCTGTATGCTTGAGCCCACTCCCGCCTCACCGGAAGGCCTTCTTCAGTTATCTCTCCGGTGGCATCTCCGAAGAAACAGAAGTTTCTTATCCGCTCGGTTACTTTTCCAATCATATCCTCTTTAATTCCACCGTGGGAAACCACCAGCTTTCCTTTGTCAAGGATTAAGTAGGGTGGCGCTTCGCGGTAAAGTGTGAGAAATTCTTCTTTAAAAAACTCCCTTTCGTCTTCCGTTAGCGCTTCGATTTCAGCTACTGTCTTTTCCATGCCGTGGGCGATTTTGACGTTTCTTCCTTCCAGGTAACGTGAAAGCTTCCGGCAGTGGTTTCCCGGAATGTAAAGGGCGTTTCCCGAGTCCACCATGGCTTTTACCAGCCTGAAACTGTCCATACTGCGGGGTCCCCGGTCGGTTAGGTCACCGGGAAAGACGGCCTTTCTTCCCGCCGGGTGAGTGTAGTAATTTGACCGGTTGCGGTAGCCGAGTTTATCCAGGAGCATGGTTAACTCATCGAAACAGCCGTGGATATCTCCAATAATGTCGAAAGGCCCGGGCAAAGTAACCTCGTAGTCGCGAATTTCAATTTCAAATGCGGTGTTGTTTAGATCTTCTTCAGAAATGACATGAACATTATCAAAACCCTCATTGTGGACGACATGCAAAGTTTGCCGGAGCATTTTCTGCATTCTTGTTATTACCGATCGGACTACCCGGCGGTCCCGCCCCGCATTCCGCGCCTGACAAACATCCTCGGGTATATTGAAAATCAACAGGGTGGTATTGAAGCCGTATTTCCTGCCGATATGGAGAAGCTCGCCGCGGGCTTGCCGGGTGATGGCGGTGGAATCGGCTACCGTAAAGCGGCCGAGCGATAGGCGTCGCTCAATGGTGAAGCGGAAAAGTTTGAAAGCTTCCTTGGAAGCCGCCATATTGGTTTCAGAATCGCTGACCAGGAGACGGCATTGATCCGAAGACACTATCATAGTTTCTCTAAAGTAACGGGAGGCAAAGGTGGATTTGCCGCAGCCAGGCGTGCCGCATAAAACCAGGAGGGTGGTCCTGGGTAATGAAATACCGGCCATTTTGACTACCTCCGTCGATTGGTTCCGGGTTGTTTTTTTTATAACAACCAGATCCTTATTGTTTTAAGTTTAGCCTGATGCCTTGCCGTTTATCCGCCTTTTCGAGGATAAGTGAACCTCTCTAATTATGCAAATTTCCTAATCATGCTACTGTATTTGTTAACCAATAGATATATTTAGGGTTGACAATAGACCTCACGCATAATATATTTAAGTTAACCTTTGCCATGGATTGGGTTAACAATAAAAACTTATACCTTATTTTAAACTTCGTGGCGCATAAGACGTTCTCTTTTGCTCAAGCTCTTTGGATTGGGGCGGTTGTCTGCCTGCCAGGCGACCTTTTCCTTTCAATAGCGGCTGCGGCAGTGAGTGTCAAGGTCATAAGAAGTTATGCCGCCGCGGGTGGGGTTACAGGAAGAGGGTGATTTTTTGGCAAGAGGTTTGTTTATAACAGGAACAGATACCGGTGTGGGCAAGACGGTAATCACCGGCGGCCTGGCCGGAGTATTCAGGAAAAACGGGATTAAGGCGGCGGCTTTTAAACCAGTGCAGACCGGAGGGATTGAGAGTGGTGAGGGCCTGCTTTCTGAAGACGCTCTTTTTTACCGGGTGGCGGTCGGCTTGCCATACTCCGTCAGGGAAATGAACCCCTGCTGTTTCAGGATGCCCCTCTCGCCTAATATAGCCGCGCGTGTTTCCGGACAGACCATCGACCCGGCATACTTGGCAGATGTATACCGTCGCCTGGCTTGCGAAAATGATTTTGTTCTGGTGGAAGGGGCAGGCGGGCTCTGTGTTCCCCTGGTAGAATACCGCTTTACTATGGCGGACCTGGCGCATCTGCTTGGCACTCCTTTGCTGGTAGTGGCCAGGCCGGGGCTGGGTACTATTAACCATACTGTTCTGACGGTCAGGTACGCCCAGTGGTCGGGGTTAGAAGTAAAGGGAATTATTATAAACGGCTACCGGGAGGAGCAGGCTACTTTAGCCGAGCAAACCAACCCTGAAGTTATTGAAGGGATGACCGGAGTGCCGATTCTCGGTGTTGTGCCTTACCTGCCGGAGACGAGCGTCGAATCGGGTCGTGCCGGCGGCTTATTGGAGATAATTGAGGAAAAAGTAGACTGGCGCAGGTTAATGTGAATGGGGGAAAATCAATGAAAGATTATACCAGCGAACTATTGGAGCAGTGGGATCGGGAATACATCTGGCATCCCTTTACTCAAATGCAGGAGTACATGAAAGACAGGCCTCTTGTTATTGAAAGGGGGGAAGGGAGTTATCTCATCGACATCGAGGGAAACCGTTATCTGGACGGTGTGTCTTCTCTCTGGGTGACTGTGCATGGGCATAATAAACAAGAACTAAACAGTGCTATAAAGGAACAGTTGGATAAAATAGCCCATTCAACGCTCCTGGGTCTTGCTAATGTTCCCTCAATCTTACTGGCAAAAAAGTTGGTAGAAATCACGCCGCCCGGTTTAAATAAAGTTTTTTATTCAGATAGTGGGTCCACTGCGGTAGAAATTGCCCTGAAAATGGCTTTCCAATACTGGAAACAAAAAGATGGCGGGGCTTTCAGCAAGAAAACCAGGTACATCTCCATGGGGGAGGCTTATCACGGAGATACCATCGGCTCCGTTAGTGTTGGGGGGATGGAGCTGTTTCATGATATATTCAGACCGCTTCTTTTCGACTGTGTGCATGTGCCCGCTCCCTATTGCTACCGCTGCCCGCTGGGTCTGGCCGGACCTTCCTGCGCCATGGCCTGTGTACAAGCTGTGGAAGCGCTAATGGCCAAGAGCCACCATGAAATCGCCGCCATGATTATTGAGCCTCTTGTGCAGGGGGCCGCGGGGATGATCGTTGCCCCGGAAGGGTATTTAAAAAGGATAAGGGAACTGTGCAGCCGCTACAATATTTTGCTGATTGCCGATGAGGTTGCCGTCGGGTTCGGACGAACGGGTAAGATGTTTGCCTGCGAGCACGAGGGGGTGACTCCGGATTTGATGTGTCTGGCCAAAGGCATCACCGGAGGCTATCTGCCCCTGGCCGCTACCCTCGCCAAAGATGAAGTATATCAAGCGTTTCTTGGGACGCATGCGGAATGCAAGACCTTTTTTCACGGTCATACCTATACCGGGAATCCGTTGGCGTGCGCCGCTGCGCTGTCAAATATCAAATTATTTGAGGATGAGAGGGTAATTGAAGGACTTAATGAAAGTATTTTGTTTTTAAAAGAGGGTTTAAAAAGATTTACCAGACTGGATCATGTAGGAGATATAAGACAAAAGGGTCTGATGGCTGGTATTGAGTTGGTGAAACATAAAGATACTAAAGAGCCCTATTTATGGGAGGATAACATTGGACATAAGGTCATCCTGGAGGCCAGAAAAAACGGCCTTGTTATCCGTCCCCTGGGCAATGTCATAGTATTGATGCCGGTGCTGTCAATGAGCATCCCGGAATTAGGCCGGGTACTTGATATCACCTACCATTCCATAGCCAAAATAACCGGTGAGGCCGGGAAATAGTTTGGGATTTACTGAACAACTTGAGCAGAAGGAGCGCCGGACCAATGAATTTTGTGGTAGAAGAAATGAAAGAACTGTTTAGAAAAGGATCTTACCGGCAGATGCGGCGGTTGGACGGACCTCAAGCGTCCAGGACGGTTATCGGAGGGAAGGAATGCATTCTCCTTTCATCCAATAATTACCTGGGGCTGACTGAGCACCCTGAGGTGAAGGAGGCGGCCAAGCTGGCTGTTGAACGCTGGGGTACCGGATCAGGCGGTTCGCGCCTGATTACAGGTAATTACGCGCTGCACGAGGAAATGGAGAAGGAAATTGCTCGTTTTAAAAGAGCAGAAGGGGCGATAACTTTTGGTTCAGGTTACATGGCAAATTTCGGGGTGATCCAGGCGCTGGTCGGCAGGGGCGACGTGGTGCTGAGCGATGAGTTGAATCACTCCAGCATTGTTGACGGTTGCCGTCTTAGCCGTGCGGAAGTTAAAGTCTACCGTCACAGGGATATGGAACACCTGGAGAAAATATTAAGGCAGGCAAAAGGGTACCGACGCCGCCTGATCGTTACTGACGGCGTGTTTAGCATGGACGGCGACCTGGCGCCATTGCCGGACATCGTGGCGCTGTCGGGGCAATACGATGCTTTCGTTATGGTGGATGACGCTCACGGAACCGGGGTTTTAGGCAGGCGGGGAGCGGGCACAGTAGAGCATTTTGGCCTGGAAGGCAAAGTTCAGGTGCAAATGGGCACATTGAGCAAGGCCCTGGGTAGTGCTGGAGCCTACGTGGCTGGGACACGTGAACTAATCGAGTATTTGAGGAACAAAACAAGGAGTTTTATCTATTCTACCGCGCCGCCGCCGGCGGCTGTTGGTGCCGCTCTGGCTGCTCTCCGCCTGGTAGAGCGGCAACCGGAAATTAGGGCGCGGTTATGGGAAAATGCCCGTTATCTCCGGTTAGGCCTGAAAAGAATGGGCTATAAAGTACCGTCTGAAGACTCTCCCATCATTCCGGTTTTAATTGGGGACGCGGCCAAGACCATGCATCTTGCGCTAGGCTTTGCTTGAAGAAGGTGTTTTTGCTCCTGGTATCCGGCCTCCGACGGTCCCACAAGGGACATGCAGAATCAGGACGACGGTCATGTCTATCCATACACGGGACGATCTGGATCAGGCCTTGTCGGCTTTTGCCCGGGCAGGCGGGGTAATCAAGTAAAATTGGGCTGTTAAGAAACGTTTGGAGGTAGATTGATGATTGATGAGTTGGTTGAAAAAATAAAATCCGGCGGAGAGATAACTTTTAACGAGGCACTGGCTATGGGTGAACTAACTGGTGATCGGTTAAATGAGCTCTTTCTGGCAGCCTTGCTGGTAACCCGCCACCTGCACGGCAACAGGGTGGATCTCTGTTCCATCATGAACGTGAAATCCGGCCGCTGCTCTGAGGACTGTATTTTTTGTGCCCAGTCGGGGCATTATCGCACTGACATCAGCACGTACCCGCTCCTGCCGGAGGAAGAGATCCTGGAGCAGGCTTGCAAAATGGAGGCGGAAGGAGCCCGCCGTTTTTCCCTGGTTACCAGCGGAAAGGGCATTTCGGACAGCGATTTCGAAAAACTTCTTGCGATATTTGAAAGTCTCAGGGAAAAAACCAGTCTAAATTTATGCGCTTCTTTGGGAATAATCAATTACGATCAAGCGGTGCTTTTAAGAAAAACCGGAGTGACCAGGTATCACCATAATATCGAAACTTCCCAAAGTTTCTATAATGAAATATGTACCACGCATTCATACTATGAAAGAGTCGAAACGATCCAGGCTGTGGGAAAGGCCGGGTTGGACATTTGCGCGGGAGGAATCATCGGTTTGGGTGAAAGCTGGCGGCAGCGGGTTGAGATGGCCTTCGAATTAAAAGAACTGCGTGTTGCGTCTGTGCCGGTAAATATCTTAACCCCAATCAAAGGCACCCCTCTCTGGGGCAGCCCTGTACCTGCGCCCCTGGAAGTGCTTCAGACGCTGGCCATGTTCAGGCTGGTCCTGCCCGTAGCAGTCATCCGCCTTGCCGGCGGCAGGGAAGCCGCCCTGCGGGATCTGCAGTCCACCGCGCTTCTGGCCGGGGTCAACGGGTTAATGGTAGGCAATTATCTTACCACAAGCGGCAGAGGGGTGGGTGACGACTTGCAGATGCTCAGGGATCTGGAGGTTGAAATATGGGAATAAAATTACCCGGTCAGGAAGGCGACCACTAACAAAAGCAGGGGCAGGCCTGCATCTATGGAAATTACATAAGGTATAACTTTAAACATCATGTCTGTCAAATCTGCAACATTTCTCCCAGAGTGCCGTCGAAAGCATGATTAACAGCAAGTTTGTCAAATAAGAACTATTACTAACAGCGGGGGTTGGGTTATCACTTCATGACCCCAAAGACTCCCAGGAACACTTCCAAGAGGATAAGGAAAACGATGGCGAGTTCAAGAAGTTCTGAGCGCTGGTTGACATTCCTGTTGCTCAGCATTGTATAACTTTGAGTGATAATAGAAATTTTCCGGTTGATGCTTTCCGCCCAGGCTTTTGTGCGCAAAATTGAAAGAGCGGTTCCGTAGACACGTGCGTAAAAGACATCTTCGGTAACTTTCAGGGAGTTGTCAATCTTTTCAGTGATTTCAGTAACGTCCACAATCAACTCCATCAACTGGCTCATGATTCGCCGGTAATGGTTCAAGCGCCTGAAGCTGGTTAACTTCTCCGCTTCTTCGATGGCATCGTACATTTTTTCCATTTCACCGGATAATAGACTGTCGTAATACCTTAATTCAAGAAGTTGTGAATTGGCAAACTCAAGCAGGTCGGGTATGTCGGTGCTCCCGGTGGAGTCGTAAACCAGGGCGGAGTCCCAGGTGATAATGGTAAGATCCTCTAATCCGTAAGAAAAAGAGTTGCGCAGGGTTTCACGGCGCACTTCCTGACTAACCGGCTCAGTTTCGGCCAGGAGCAGCGGCACGGGATCCCAGCTTTTATCCCATTCTCTGAAGTAAAAGATAGTAAAATCCTCTACAAATCCGCTGGATGCCTCCTTGATCAAGGCAGGTGAAAGGATTTTCCTGGTATTGTCAAGTTGTCTGTGAAACACGGGTTCTATTGTTTCTGAATTATATAGTTCTATTGAAAGGTTTTTAACATCTTCATATTTAATATCTGGCGGCAGTGGCAGGCGCATAATTACCACAATTACACCGAGGTCATAAATCTTGCCCGTAAACTGCGCGTTATAAGTCCGGTTGCCGATTATTACCGGGCATTCACCCAACTCCACAGCTACGGGAGGGTTTTTGAACTGGATTGACTTGGGTCTAATCCGTGAGAGGCGCATTCTTGAGGTCTGGTGTTCCTGGGAAAGGATTTCTTCCACGCGGTTGAGCTTGATTTCTTCTGCCGCATCGTATAGGCGGTATACCCATATGGAATTTCTCATGATTAAAAACAGAGGGCGACCTCATCCCGGTCCAGCCGTCCCCGGATAGCCCTAACCCTTTCCACTAAATTGTTGTTGTCACCGGCAGCGCGTTCAATCTGGCGGAGAAGGTCAATTTCCCTTCTGAAGATCGAAAAAATATCTCCTGGTTGAAGCGTTGACATTTCCAACAACTCGTTAAAACTAGCACCGTTGTACCATGCGTAGGCAAGCGCGCCTGGTAGATCCGACCATATGCAAAACCGTTCCGGTACACCCATGTTAAGCAATTCCCACCTTATGTGAGAAGCTTCCCGCAGGGCGGGAAGGTCAAGCCAGGTGGTCCGGGTGTTTTTACCTGGTATAAATTCGACGCCTGCCAACACAGCTGCCACTTCTGCCGGGTCAGTATCTTCAATAACTCCGGAAAATGCGAGTTCAGTAACCAATATTTCCTGAACATGCAGTTCAAGAGCAAATATACCGCGCGGGAAAAACTTCCTGTCTTTCACGTAGCCCAGTTTTTCGAGGATATCACGAACCTCACCGTATTCAATGAAGGTTGAATCAACTTGTTCTATCAATGTCTTATGTTTCTGGTAAAGCAAGCTTAAATTATTCTTTGCTTTTATTAATTGTTCTATTCCTGAACGGCATTTTTCCATGTTCCGGCATTTCCTCGGACTGAAAGAAGCGAGCTGTTTTTTAAGCAACTCTTTTTCTCTGTTTCCTCCACGCCGTCGGTTATGCTTCAGTCGCCTGTGCGCTCTTGCCCGTTCGATCGGACATTTGAGAGTTAAACTATCACGGCAGAGGCCTGATGTTAATTCTTCAATGAGTTTTTTATATAATTTTATTTGCTCCGACAGTTCTCTTTCCCTTTTCCTGGTTTGGTATGTTTTAAAGTTATCGTTTAAAAACCGGCCAATCTCAGTGTCAGACTTATATCTAAGTAAACTTAGAACAGTGTTTGGCGAGATAATCAGCCTGCCTGAAACTGGTTCAACAGAATTTTCGTCAAAAAAACCGGTTTGTTCCGGAAAACGGCTGTCAATGCGAATAATGGCGTAACCAACCTGATCAAAACCGCGCCGTCCTGCCCGCCCGGCCATCTGGAAAAATTCCCTGTTTAACAGGATCCGGAAATCATGACCGTCCCATTTTCTGGTCGAGTCAAAAACGGCGCTGGCAGCGGGGAAATTGACCCCGGCTGCAAAAGTTTCCGTGCAAAATACTACCCAGATTAAACGCTTGGAATAAAGGTTTTCCACCAGGTACTTGACCGGGGGCAACAGGCCGGCGTGATGATAAGCAATTCCTTGATATAACAACCGCTGCAGGTTGTGCCAGCCCGGTCCGCTAAAAGTACCGGGGTATTCAGCCTCGGCTGCGCTGATTAATTTTCCGGCTGCGCTTTTTTCCTCGGAATTTAGAAAATCCCATTCCATGCTTAAATCCTGCGCAAGAATCTCAGTCCGTCCCCGGCTGAACACAAAAAAGAGGGCTGGCAGCTTGTCTTGAATTAGTTCAATTATTTCGCTACATGATAATTCCTGCAGTTCCACCTTGCTTCACTCCTCTGCCCATTGCCTTCTGTTGCGGAGGGCTTTAATGTACTCAACCAGATCATCGACTTCTTGCCTTGCTTTATTTTCTTCAACGATTTGGCCATTTGGCGTAACCCAATATATTTCCAGGGGAACGTGTCTCGTTTTTTCTTCGATGATAATTACTTCTTCGCCCCGCACTGAGCTAATCCAGTCGGCAATTTCCCCAATGTTGGGCACTGTTGCTGACAAACCTAATAATTTAATATGCGGCGGGGCGAACAGGATGCTTTCTTCCCAGGTAGTGCCTCGTTCGCTATCATCAAGGTAATGAATCTCATCAAAAACCACATACACCGTTTTTATTAATTGTTCCGGTTCACCAAGACACCAGTTTCGAAAAATTTCTGTAGTCATAATTAGTAGAGGGGCGTCAGAATTTATACTTATATCCCCGGTTACAAGCCCGACTGCGTCCGCGCCGAATGTTTCTTTGAAATCTCTGTATTTTTGGTTGGAAAGGGCTTTTAATGGAGAAGTGTAAACCATTCCACTGCCGGCAGCCATCAGATCCCTGGCAAGTATTTCCGCAACAAGAGTTTTCCCGTTGCCGGTCGGCGCCGATAACAGGACGGAATGACCGGCGCGGAGCGCTTTAACTGCTTCAATTTGAAAACGATCCAATTGCAACCGGTGCTGATTAACCGTTGTAAATTCTTTGCGGCGCAAAGGCCTTTTTTTAGTCTGGAACCGCTTTATCCCGGAGTGACCAGAACTGTCCGTCACGGTTTTTCTGGTGGAATTCCAACTGGATAGAATTTCCGGCAGGCTTTTTTGCAGTTCTTCTAGATCTCTTCGTTTAAGCAGGTGCCCGGCTTCTGAACCTTTAACATAATGACCGGCTGGGTCCAGTTTACCCTCATTAATCAGGCGTCTGACCTGTCCGGTGGTGATCCCCAGTAAAACCGCAGCCTGAGGGATTTTTAACTTTTCATATTCTTTTGTCAAATCCCGCAGCAGGATGTTGTTCATTTTTAGTTCCTGAATGTCATTGCGCCACATACGCCTCTTGCCATCCAGAGAGAAAACTTTAATATTTTTAGTGTTAATTAAGTGATTTAAAATATCCTCACTCACATCAAGAATGTTTATAGCTTCTTTTTCCCCCATTGAAATTGCTTTTAAAAAAGCCGGGGCATATGCTTTATCAGGCGGGATAAAATAGTGTCCGGTTATTTCTCTTAGTTGGCCCGTCAAAATGTCACCGGGGAATTCCCGGCGCAGGCACAGGTATTCTTTACCATCAAATTCAACTGTCACTGTGTATTTATCCGCTATACTCTAGAAATATATTCTGGTTTATACCCAATTCTTTTAATTCTTTAAAGGTAAAGAAAGGTAACGGCAGTGAATTTAAAGTATCGTGACACAACCTGAGCTGACGGCGCCGTTCCAATTCAATTTTGCCCTCGGGAGAATCACTGGTTGTAATTAGGGCGCGGGGAAGCCGGATTAACCGACCCTGACTGTCTCCAGTAGTTACCATTGTTCTAATGTTTTTATGCTTATGAAAAAGGTGAAGAAGATCTGACAGGCGCCGGGGCTTCTCTCTTATATATTCAAAAAAATATTCCCTGGCTCCGCTGCTGTCTGGTAATGTATAACGCCCGTCCGGCAAACGGGCGAACCGCTGCCAGACCTGGGGAGAAATATTTTCGATGCCTGTTGTTGCTATTATTTGGAGACGGGAGCGGGGTTGCCCGTCTGACAACAATTCTGATATGGCATCAACCTGACTATAATCAAGCCCGTTTTCAGAAAAGGTCTCCTGACTTGGAGAGTATTTTTTAAGTTCCTTGAGGATTTTCGGGAGAGTGTTTCGCATCTGCCCACGTCCGGTATGCCAGGTTGCCCCTCCCGCTGGCGGATTGATCCCATTATTGCCAATAAGCCACCCAGATCTTGTTTTCAACCGCCCAATCTTTATTTCTTCTTTTTCAATGAGCGAGCTGAGCGCCCCGGCAAGAGCGTCAAAGTCACAATTGCACTTGGAATATGCCACTTCCAGGGACAGGATTTCATTTCCTTTAAGCAAGTTTAGCAGTAAATCTTTCGTCTGCTTTGTTTTATTGTTTGCCAAGCCTAAGAAACACCTCTTAACCGGCTTTAGTCATATCATTTGTAGTCTAGCACATCCCGTGCCAAAATAACAATATTTTTAATGATTTCATAAAAAATAATGCCTCTTTGCTAAATTTATTATAAATAGTATGATAATACTATCTTCTACCAACAGGTTGCTTATGACGGTAGCTAAAAATAATTTAATAAAAATGGGTGAAATATATGGAAGCAAGAGAGTTGCTTGGAAGGTTGCGTAAAAAAATTGATACTATTGATTTTGAATTATTAAAGCTAATAAATCAAAGAATGGAACATACGTTACGTACGAAAAAACTGAAGGCAAATATCTCGGATCCTGGAAGAGAACAGGAGATAATTGCCGGTATTCGCCGCCGTTCACGCGGTTTAATCAGTCCGGAATTTTCTGAAAAACTATTTAAAGAAATTATCAGCGAAAGTAAGTTACTTCAGGAAAAGGATCTGAAGCTTATCGGTTTTCAGGGTGAGCATGGGGCATATGGTGAGGTTGCTATAAGAACCGTGGATCCTACCTTGGTTCCTATTCCTTGTTTGGAATTTGTTGATGTTTTTGACGAGGTGATTAACAGACAGCTTGATTTCGGCATTGTGCCGGTAGAAAATTCACTGGAGGGTGCCGTCACTCAGGTCAACGACCTGCTGGTTGAAACAGATGTGACAAAAATTAAAATTGTTGGCGAAGTGAAAATACCAATTCACCATTGTTTGCTGGCTTTACCCGGAACGGATTACCGTGAAATAAAAGTTGTCTATTCACATCCTCAAGCGTTGGCTCAATGTCGCAAGTTTCTATCCAGACATAAATTGGAGTCCAGACCATATTATGACACCGCGGGAGCGGCAATGATGCTTTCAAGAGAAAAGCCAAAGGCGGCTGCCGCAATTGCCAGTAAGCTTTGTGCGGAACTGTATAATCTGGAGGTGCTTTTCGAAGGTATAGAAGACAATGAGACTAACTCCACAAGATTTCTGATATTATCAAATAAGGAAAGCAATGAGGCGGGCAATAAATGTTCAGTAATATTTTCGACTGAACATAAGGCCGGGGCATTATTCGCTGTCTTGAAAATATTTTCGGATGCCGGCTTAAATCTGACTAGAATAGAATCAAGGCCGATCAGAAATGACCCCGGAAAATATGCTTTTCTTCTTGACTTTCAAGGCTCTGATCGTGATCAAAAGGTTATCAGTGCCTTGGAGAAAGCAAAAAAAGGAAACGGTTATTTTTAAATTTCTTGGTTGTTACAATGAAGCAGCGCAATAATTGTTTACCTTTAGGAAAATTTTTGTTACTATAATAAAAATTTTAAAATATTCAAAATAAACAATGACTTCAACCGCAAATAAAACATAGCCAAATATAAAAATCTTAATAAAGGAGTTGTTGTCAATGTTGACGTTATTTTCTTCCACGAAGAAGAACACGACTATGTCGGATGATCTTCAGGCCAGGGTGGATTTCAACTCAGCCATGGTTAATTATTCACTTGTATTTAACGAATTTTATGGCACTATGCGTGTCGATAAAAGTGAAGGAAATTGCCGGGAGTGCTGCTGATCTGGCGGCAGCATGCCAGGAAACGTCGGCTACCGCTGAGGAAACATCGGCTACCACCCAGCAGATCAGTGCCGGTATGCAACAGGTAAAGGCTGGGGAATTAGAAAATTATAACCGGGTATGCTCCCTTAACGAGTTGGCAAAAGACGCTAATACGGTGCTAAATAACATGGTCGGCAATGCGACAGAGCTTGTGGAACAGATTAAGAACATTGACAGCATCAGTCAGAGCGTATCAGAAATAGCTGATAAAACGAATCTCTTGTCGTTAAATGCGGCAATAGAGGCTGCCCGTGCCGGTGAATACGGCAGGGGGTTTTCTGTAGTGGCGGAAGAAGTGCGGAAACTGGCCGATCAAACAAAGACAGCAGTAAAGGAAGTTAAAAACATATCTAAACAGATGGATAAAAAAGCTATGGATACTGGTAATATTGTATCTAACGTCAAACATATTTTTGAACAGTACATTGGTGATACCGCAAAAGTTGCCGAAATTATGAGTGAAAATGTAAAGAAGGTTGAGCAATCTGCGGATGCGGTAGAGAATATCGCTAGTGCAGCTCAGCAGCAGGCCTTTACAACAGAAGGATTGGTAAAGATATCCAGCGACTTGGCTTCAGCAGCTAATTTTGCTGACGTATTCACAGGAATAACGAACCGTATGAATAACGTTATCATTCCCCATTTGAATAAGCCTGAAGAAAAACATATTTTGAGCGTTCTGGCTGCCAGGCTCATAGACCATGCGAACTTGATGAGGAGTCTGATAGAGAACGTCGGGAAAGGCTTGAAGATAGTAAGTCACCACGAGTGTGCTTTTGGCCGGTGGTATGATAATGAATACGATAAATATAAAAATATTAAAGAATTTGTGGCTATTGAGGGGTTGCACAAACAGTTTCACGAGGCGGCCGGCGCGTTCTCGCAGGAGAGCAGCCTGATAAAAGCAAAAGGTGTACTTGATACTTCAAGAAGGATGTTAAATGCTTTTTTTAGAATTATCAAAAGTGATTTGCTGAATACCTCTACATAGAAGGAAAATGACCAGGCGTAGTCGAATTATTATTTGTTGGAGGGGTTAATAAAATGCCTGATTTTCGTATAAGAAATGAATATTTGGAACTCGTCAAGGTTATTTCAGAGAAAAATAAGATTAGCCAGGATGAAGTAGTTGAAACAGCTCTGGCAATGTTTTTTAAGATGTATTTTTCACGTTTCGATATGTACCCGGAATTGGAAATTGCCCGGCGTGAATCTGAATATCAAGAGATGGAGCCTGAACAGATTAGGGAGAAGATTAATAACGAAAAAACAGTGGTCGCTGCTGCCATAGCGGAAGCAGAACGTTTGGGGTTGCTTTAGGTCTTTGTTTGTAACTACTCATTAGTCAGTAATCAGTAGTCAGTAGTCAGAATAAGAGAATGGTTTATCGTCTCGAAATATTCTGAATTCTTACTACTGCCCTGAAAATAAATCTTTACCATTTTCATCCATCTGATGGTGAAGCGAAGCTTCATGGGCGTCTGAATTCTGAATTCTGAATACCTGAATAGTAACGAATTATTTATAAAGATATTTATCAACTGGTTGTTTTCAGATTTGTTCCATTTATGTTAAAATAGCAGTGTTGAGCGTGGACAAGTTTATAATATAATTAATGGGGAAATGGGGAGGGACAGTTATGAAACTTTTAATTATGGGACCGCCGGGAGCAGGTAAAGGAACTCAGGCGGAAGCGCTGGTTAAAGAACTTCAAATAACTCATGTTTCCACAGGTGATATGTTCCGTGCCGCTATTAAGGAAGGTACCG
>Ga0067045_1030423_pt1 | contig 15334 bp, 14 predicted proteins | sample TerdegcTABiofilm_FD_59184 | JGI IMG/M metagenome (GOLD analysis project Ga0067045, IMG submission 59184) | Combined Assembly of (Gp0054472, Gp0054536) Wastewater bioreactor microbial communities from Singapore -Terephthalate degrading...
CCGCCGCTTCGATCAACTCACGTACCTCATCCTCCGTGAACGTTCGGGCCATGCCATCTTGATAACCGCTGCAGCCCGATTCACCAACATCAGTTCTCTCAGTTCTCCCGGAAACCGTGAATGGTTACGGAGTCGAGCCAAGGGAAGTAGCCGTGCTGCTGTTCAAGAAGGAGTTCCTCCCCGCGATCCGGCGCGGGGAGAAGACGCAGACGATCCGGCTCTGGAAGCACCGGCGCATGAAGGCCGGGCAGCGGAGCTATATCCCCGGGGTCGGGCCGATCCACATCGTCACCGTCGAGGAAGTCGAGTTGGAGCGATTGACCGACGCCGACGCCCTGCCCGACGGCTTTCAGACCGCCGACGAGTTGCGCCGGGAAATTGCCCGGCTCTACCCGGACCACCTTTCACGAGGCTACCGGCCCTACCGGGTCGTGTTCGCGCTGGGGGACCCCGCGTGATCCTGGGATTTCGTTGGCGAGTCCCCTCACCCCCGGCCCCTCTCCCGTCCAATGGGAGAGGGGAGTTCTCCTTGGCCGCTCAGTCTTTGGCAGCGGGCCGGGCGATCGCGCCGACCTTGGCGCCGGTGGCGCGGAGATAGTCGGCCGGCGCGAGCACGAGTTGCGCCCCGCGCATCCCGGCGGAGACGGCGATCCGGTCGTACAGCTCGATCTGCTCGTCGGCGAAGACCGGGTAATCTTTCTTGCAGGCCAGGGCCGTGACGCCGCCGCGGATATAGCCGGTCAGCGGCTGCACGTCCTTGAGCGGCACCAGTTCCACGCGGCGGTCGCCCGCGAGCTTGGCCAGGGCCTTCAGGTCGAGTTCCGCATCGCCCGCCAACACGGCCAGGACCACGTCCCGGCGGTCGCCGCGGACCACGAGCGTCTTGAACACTTGCTCCAGCGGCAGCCCGATGCCCCGGGCCACCTTCTCCGCGCCGAGATCGTCCGGATCGACGGCGTACTCCCGGATCTCGTAGGCGATGCCGAGCTTGTCGAGGGCCCGGGCGGCGTTGGTCTTCATCGGAACTCCCGGGGTTCAGGAGCGTTAATCCCTCCCTACCCGCGGATCGTACCACGGAATTCTGGCGTTTGCCACCCGGCGTCTCTTGTGCCCGGTGGCATTTCTGCTCTACGATTCTTGGAGACTATGCGGCAAAGGCACGTAGCACAGCCATCGTGGCTGTGCCGTGACAGGCTGGAAGCCTGTGCTACTTGCTCTGGACTTCTTCGTGGGGAGACGTGATGCGTGTACGACATCTTGAGATCGGTCAGGCAGTCTCCGACAACACGGATAGTCCGGGTGGCATGCCGTCACTCGGCGCAGCCGAGGGTCGGCATGGACGCGGCCATGCGGCTATTCTCTCGCTACTTCTCGTATGCACGGGCGCAGCGGTTTGGCTCGCGCCGACGTTGACGGCCGCCGCGGCGGAATCCGGCAAGGCGAAGGCGTCCAAGGGAACCGCTGCCGCGGGACCGATCCAAGTCGCGAGCTTTCTGCCGGTGAAGCCGATCAGCCGGGCCCAGCGGCCCACGGAAGTCGTCGCGATCGTCGCCAACCGTGGTGAATCGTGCGCCGAAGTGCAACCGAGGCTCGTGCTCCCACCAGGCGTGAAGTTGCTGAAGACCGACGCGGGACCGAGCGTCCGGATCGAAGGGGGCGAGGAGACGCGGCTCTCCTGGGTGATCGAGGCCGGCGAGGCCACGGAGTATGCGTTGCAACTCTCCGTCGGTCAGGGAGAGGCCGCGGCGGCCAGCGCAGCGCTTTCCATGCGGTTCCTTGCGCCGGTGGAAGTCCGCAAGCTGCCGTACATCCCGGAGCCGAAACCGGTCCGGACGCCGATCCTCATCGGGGCCCACCACTGCCCGCTGTGGGAGGCCGACAAGCCGCAGATGTGGGCCAACCTCCTCAAGCATCCCGAGCGGACCCCGGCCCTCGGATTCTGCGCCCAGGAGAACCCCGAGGTCTCCGACTGGGAGACGAAATGGGCGGTCGAGCACGGCGTCTCGTTCTTCATCTACTGCTGGTACCGTTCGAGCCAGGGCGGGCCGGTCACGACCCGGTTCGGCACCGCCATCCACGACGCCCTGCTCAAATCGAAATTCGTCGACAAGATGAAGTTCACCATCATGTGGGAGAACCAGAGCCGGGGCCAGGCCGGGGTGGCCGATGAGAAGGACCTCATGGCGAACCTCCTCCCCTTCTGGATCGACAACTACTTCAAGCACCCCAGCTACCTCAAGATCGACGGCAAGCCGCTCCTGTTCATCTACCGGCCGGAATTCCTGGTCGACGACCTGGGCGGGGTCCCGGCCGTGGCCAAGGCCATGACGCGGATGCGCCAGGCGTGCCGCGACGCCGGGTTCGCGGGGCTCTACCTCCTCGGCGAGTACCGCGGCCTCGACCCCCGCCACCTCACGCTCATGAAACAACTCGGGCTGGACTACACCTTCGCCTATTGCTGGCATGTGCCGAACAGTCCCACGCCGCAGCAGGCGATCGACGCGCAGATGCGCTCCATCCACAAGACCCAGGAGTTGGGCATCCTGCCGCAAGTCGTCACCGTGTCGCAGGCCTGGAGCGGATGGCACGACGAAGGCTCGATCTGGAAGATCCCTCCGCGCGACTACGAGACGCTCCTCCGCCAGGCCAAGGACTTTGTCGCCACGCTGCCCCCCTCGGAACTCGGCAGCAAGATACTGCTGTTGGACAACTGGAACGAATGGGGCGAAGGCCACTACATCGCCCCGTATCGTGAATATGGATTCGGCTACCTCGACGCGGTGCGCAAGGTCTTTGCGGCCGAGCAAGGCCCTCACGTGGACCTCATTCCCGAAGACATCGGCCTGGGGCCCTACGACACCGCTTACCACGCCCTCTCAGCGCGGGACAAGGAACTGCGGAAGCTGGCCTCGAAGAAGGTCCAGAAACCCGGCTTCCAGGACGACGGCTTGATCGGGTGGTGGGCCTTCGATGAGCCGGCCGGCAGCCCCGTGGCCCTCGACGACTCGGGCCACCGGCTCGGCGGGGTCATCTCCAACGCCGAGCGGGCCCCCGGCATCGACGGCAACGCCCTGGTGTGCAACGGCGGATGGGTGCTTGTGGACAATCACGCTTCCCTTTCGCCCACCTCGGGCCTCACCGTCGAGTGCTGGGTGAAGACCGACGCGCCGCGACAGGACAACGGCTGGATCGTCAACCGCGTGTTCGGCGGAGGCACGTGGACGGGCTATCGGCTGGGGATCGCCGGCGGGAAGCCTTGCTTCGGGGTTCCCCAGACCCCGTGGAGCCACCATCTCCAGGCCGACGTGCCGCTGCCCCCGGGCCGGTGGGTGCATCTGGCCGGGACGTTCGACGGGCAGACCATGCGGATCTACGTCGACGGCCAGGAGCATGGCGTCATGCAGCGGCCCGGGCCGGTCAGGCCCAACAATTTCCCCCTCTGTCTCGGCAATTTCGCGGAGAAGCACGCCGCGCACTTCGCCGGCCTGCTCGACGAGGTGCGACTCTACAACCGAGCCTTGACGGCCGAGGAAGTCCGCCGACACGTCGGGCAGTTCTCAGGGAAGAAGGAGTGAATCGGGGGCATCCGGAGGTCGCTTGGCTCCGGGCGCCTGAAGCACCTAAGGCAGAGAAGCGAACTCCACGGCCCCTCAAGCCCACGGGTTGCAGCCCGTGGGCTTCCTCGCGCAATACGTGATGCGCAATACGTAATCAACCCCTTGCCTTACGCCGTTCCCGCCAGCACGGCCCGCACGACCTCGGCGTCCACGCCGCCGACGAGTTCCACGTGTCCGATCCGCGTGGGGAGCACGAAGCGGAGTTGCCCGTGCTCGACCTTCTTGTCGCGCATCATGGCGCGGAGGATCTCGTCGACGTCGACGTCCGGCAACTCGGTGGGCAGGCCGAGGTCGGCCAGGAGTTTGACCTGCCGGGCCGTCGCGGCGGCATCGATCCGTCCGAGCTGTTCCGCCAGGCGCGACGCGAAGACGATCCCGATCGCCACCGCCTTGCCGTGCGAAAGCGTGCCGTAGCCGGTCAGGCTCTCCAGCGCGTGGCCGATGGTGTGCCCGTAGTTGAGCACCGCCCTGAGCCCGGTGGTCTCCCGCTCGTCCTGCTCGACCACGTCGGCCTTGAGCCGGCAGCAGCGGGCGATCATGGGACGCAGCGCGGCGGGATCGCGCTGGAGGATCTGCGCGGTCGAGGATTCCAGGAACTCGAAGAACCCGGCGTCGAGAATGACACCGTACTTCACCACTTCGGCCATTCCGGAACGGTACTCGTGGTCCGGGAGCGTTTGCAGCGTGGCGGTGTCGATGAGCACGCCGCGCGGCTGCAAGAAGGCCCCTACCATGTTCTTGGCGTCGGGCAGGTTGATGCCGACCTTGCCGCCCACCGAACTATCGACCTGCGCCAGGAGGCTCGTCGGCACTTGGAAGAAGGGAATGCCCCGGGCGTAGGTGGCGGCGATGAATCCGGCCAGGTCGCCGATCACCCCCCCGCCCACGGCCACGATCACGGTCTTGCGGTCGGCGCCCAGGGCGAGCATCCGTTCCCACAACTCCGTGGCCGTCGTGACCGACTTCGACAATTCCCCCGGCTCGATCACCACGAGATCCACGGCGGTCGACGTCTGCGCGACCGCCTCGGCCACCCGAAGAGCGTGCGGTTTCTCGACGTTCTCGTCGGTGATGACCACCGCGTGGGAGACGTCGCCCCGTTGGGCCACGAACCGGCCCGCCTCCACGAGGTTCCCGGCCCCGATCTCGATGTCGTAGCCCCGTTCGCCCAACTCGACGCGGACGGACTCGATGCTGTCGCTCACTCCCCTTCTCCTTGCGGAGGGTGGCATGCTCTCACGACGCGAAGCGCCGGGTGAGCATGGGAGCGCCCATGACGGCTTCCATGCCGACCCTCGGCTGCGCCGAGTGACGGCATGCCACCCATGGTGTCAATCCGAGGCGATCCTAGGGTGCCGATTCTCATTTCAACCGCTCCAGGTCGGCGGCCGTCACGGCAATCTGGCGGCAGAAACCCGCGTGGAGGCGGACGTACTCCAACTGCGTCGCACGGGACGGGTCGGCGTGGAGCGCTGCTTCGATCCGCGACCGATCGGCCTCCGGGACGTTCGCTACCTCGGCCGGCCAGATCGTCTTGGTTTCGATGACCAGCGCCTCGCGGTACGGGTCGAAGTTCTCGTTCATCCTGTTCTTCCAGGGCTTTCCCTTCTTCCTTCCTCGATTCGCACTTCATCCCGCTGGACACTCACCCCGCCGAGAATCCTACGCCCGATCGAACGGAAACGCAAGGACTTCGCGGAGGTCGCGGGCGCCGGCGGCGAGCATCACGACGCGGTCGAAACCGAGGGCGACGCCGGTCGAAGGCGGCATGCCCGCCTCCATCGCCGCCAAGAGCCGGCTCTCCTCCGGCAGACGCACCTTGCCGTCGGACTCACGCAAGGCGTTGGTCCTCGCGCTGCGCTCGCGGAGCACGGCCGGATCGATCAACTCGCAATACCCGTTGGCCAGCTCGATCCCCGACGCGTAGAGTTCAAACCGTTCGGCAACGGCCGGCGGGCCGGGACGCACCCGGGCCAACGCGGCCTGGCTCGCCGGAAAGTCGTACACGATCACCGGCCGGTCCTGCCCAAGCTCCGGCTGGACCTTTTCGGAAAGCAGTAGGTCGAGCCAGCCGTCGCGGTCGTCTTCGGCGAGATTCGCCGGTGCCGGAATACCTAGCTCATGGTTCCTCGCCGCCAGCGTCGACGCGGTGGCGGAGTGCGGATCAAGACCCACGTGCCTCGAAAACGCCTCGCCATAGGATAGGGCCTCCGCGGCACCACGGCCCAACAGGCAGTCGCACAGATCGCCGAGGAGCCGCATCCCCTCCGCCATGCCGTCCCCCGCACGATACCATTCCACCATAGTGAACTCGGGATTATGAAGCGGGCCCTGCTCGTACTGCCGGAACGCATGGGTAACCTGATAGATCGCCTCGGCCCCGGCGACGAGCAGGCGTTTCATTCCGAACTCGGGCGACGTTTGCAGCCAGAACCGCCGCGGCCCTGGGCGCCCGCTTGGGGCGTCAAGCACCACAGAAAACGGATCGAGATGCCGGTCGACGACCGTGTCGGCGGAGAGGATCGGGGTCTCGACCTCGAGGACCCCGCGGTCGTCGAAGAACTGTCGGACCTGCTTCAGCAACCGGGCCCGGAGCCGCAAGTTCTCCCAGGGGGCTGTGGGAAGGAAGTCGGCATGGGGGGCGGGCTTGGACATGATGGCACGGGTGCGATCAGAGGAGGGCGGTCGGTGGGACAAGTCCCGCCGCTAAACGGCCGCGGGCCCCTCACTCCCAACCCCCAACCCGCTACTCCTTCACCCGCTCGATGTACTCGCCGGTGCGGGTATCGACCTTGATCAGCTCGCCCATGTTAACGAACGAGGGGCAGAGGATGTCGGCGCCGGTCTCCACGCGACACGGCTTGGTGACGTTGGTGGCCGTGTTGCCCCGGGCGCCGGGCTCGCAATACTCGATCCGCAGGACCACGTGGTTGGGCGGGAGGACGCTGATCGGATTGCCGTTGAACAGCGTCATGCTGCAGACCATCCCCTCCTTGAGGTACTTCCACGCCTCATCGACCTGCTCTTTGGTCAGTTCGTACTGCTCGTAGGTCTTGTTGTCCATGAAGACGAACTGATCGAGCTGGCGGTAGAGGAACTGGCCCTCGATCTCCTCGACGTCGGCGGCATCGAGCGAGTCGCCGCTCTTGTAGGTACGGTCGAGCACGGTGCCGCGCAGGAGATGCCGCAGCTTGCACTTGTAAAGCGCCTGCCCTTTCCCCGGCTTGACGAAGTTGCACTCGATCATGAGGTACGGATCGCCCTCGATTTGGACCTTAAGCCCCTTGCGGAAATCACTTGTGTTGTACGAAGGCACGTTCGCGATTCCTGTTTCTGCTTCCTGACAAAAAACCGTTCTGCTACGATGGACGACCTATGGAAATAATAGCTTTCCAACCCGATGCGAAATGCTTGCGGTCGGACAATCCCACGGATCCGGACTGGCAATCGGCGATGGCCGATGCCGTGACCGACGTCCGCCAACTCCGCCGGCTCCTGGATCTGTCGGAAGGGATTGCCATCCCTCCCGAAGACGTATCTCGGGACTTCCCGCTCCTGGTGCCAAGGCCCTTCCTCTCGCGAATCCGGCCGGGAGATCCCCGGGACCCCCTCCTGTTGCAGGTGCTGCCCCAATCGGCCGAACTCGCCCAACAACCCGGATACTGTACCGATCCGGTGGGTGAGCATGAAACCACCAGATGGGCCGGGGTGCTCTGGAAGTACCCAGGGCGGCTCCTCATCGTAGCAACGAGGGACTGCGCCGTCCATTGCCGCTTCTGTTTTCGACGCCATTTTCGCTCCCAGCAAACCCCTCTTGTGGGTAAGATCTGGGATTCGATCTTGGCGGGCATCAAGGCCGAGCCGAGCGTTCACGAGGTGATTCTCAGTGGGGGGGATCCGCTTGCGCTGGAAGACGTAGTCCTGAGCCGGGTCGTCGACCAGTTGGCGGCGATCTCTCACGTAGAGCGGGTGCGGATTCACACGCGGTTTCCCATGGTCCTCCCCCAACGGGTGAATGAGGAGATGCTCGCCTGGGTCCGCCATCCGCGGCTGACCGTGGTTTTCGTCGTCCACGTCAATCATCCGGCGGAGATCGACGCATCGGTCGCCGCGGCCCTCGCCCGACTGGCCGATGCCGGCGTGCCGCTCCTGAGCCAATCGGTGCTCTTGCGGGGAGTGAACGATGACGTGGAAGTGCTGGCCGGACTCTGTGAACGACTGGCCAACCTTCGCGTCATGCCTTACTATCTCCATCAGCTCGATCGGGTCGCCGGGGCCGCGCACTTCGAGGTTCCGAAGGAGACCGGCGTCGGACTGATCCGCCAGCTCCGTGCCCGGCTCCCAGGCTACGCCGTGCCTCGCTACGTGCGCGAGACGGTGGGTGAAACGAGCAAGCGCGTCCTGGCGTAGCCCAACCGGCTCTCCGGCGAAGCCGTCGGCGGGAACTACCGAAGAGGATGCGTGTGGATAATCGTATGCCAGCCGTTCCAATCCGGCCATCGCAACTGGCCTGCTACGCCAGACACAGGAACTGCGATGCGGGGATCGCGATCACGCGATCGCCGATTGGCCCAGCGAACTCTTGCGTAACAAGCAGGCCGAACGGCGCATTGTACTTGGGTTGAGCACAGAAGGACTCCAGCCCAGCGATATCCGAATTTCCCGGGCTCCCGCGGGTGTACTTCACCTCAATCGGTATCCGCTTTGAACCCAGCGTGAGCACGAAATCGATCTCCGGCTCGCCGCGGCGTTGCGGGAACCACGCGACCTCCAATTCAGGAATTCCCTTTAGGTAGTAGCCGATGACGCTTTCGATGATAGACCCAGCCACCGTTGCCACCGTCTGATCGGCGGTGCTCAGTACGCCAGGGTCGATCGGCACCGACTCTTGAAGCCATGCCTCGCGTACAAAGTGATCGCACAGGCATATCTTCGGCCCATGGGACTGGCCCTTCAAGGCAACCTCAAGAGGCCATACAAGGTGAATGAGCATCGAGTCGGCGAAGTACTGCACGGCATCGTTCACGACGCGATGCGTCACGTTCGACTGGTAGACATCGTTGATCTCCTGCCCGATTCTCTGCGGCTTGACACTCCGCCCCGCATAGCGACAAAGCTGCCGGAAGACATGCCGCAGCAGGGTCCTGTCCCATGCCCGGCCCGCCGAATCGACAGGCATATCGCGCTCGATGGTCCGGCCGACGGCATTGTCGACCACAAGCGTCGCCAATTCGGACCGGCTTTCGTTCGGATTCTTGTGGCAAACCGGGTACCCTCCCAGCCGCGAGAACCAGGAAAATGCTCTGTCCAAGACTTTCGGCGATTTGCCTAGTCGGTTGCAGTAGTCGAGCCACACCTCACGACTCGTCCATTTCGTAACGTCGGCGCAATCTGGCATCACGGGCAGATCCCCGAGGTGTCGCACTCCGGCGATCTCGCGCAGGCGCAACGGTCCAAGATCAATAAATGACACCCTCCCGGCAAGACTCGCTTCCCCCCGGGCGATTCGCAAGGAGGAACTGCCGGTGACCATCGTCCGCGCGGCGGTGTGGTCGACCAGCGACTTCAACTCAGAGGCCCAGGTCTTGAGGTTCTGCACCTCATCGAAGAACAGGTAAACAGGCTTGCCCTGGCGAGCCAGCGCGTTGATGGATTCCCGCAGGACATGCTTCTCAAACCAACGAACGATCGACGCGATGGGCTGGCGGAGAGTCCCCAACTGCGGCACATCGTCGAACTGCACCCGGAGAATGCGCGCGGGGCTGATTTTTTCAATCAACAGCAATTGCTCGATGACCTGTTGCTGAATCGTCGACTTTCCCACTTGGCGTGGTCCTCGCACCGCCACAGCCGGGGTCAGGTTGTTATCGAGTCTCCGCCATGCTTCATGGAAGGCCCAGCGTCTGTATCGTTGTGTCTCTGGCGGAGATTCCCCGCGCCACCATGGATTGGTGAACTCAAGGATCTCCACCGCAGCGCGCGGAAGCCCTCCCAGCGGAGCCTCCTCGAAAATGGGCTTCGGCTTCCGCGAACGTTTCGCCAGCGACGAGACACCTCGCCAGAGGTCGTGCTTGCTAAGCCTGGTGCCCGTCAGCCTGAAGAACTGTCGATGGATGTCGTCAAACTCGGCGGTGTAGGGCAGCCGATCGCGAGTGCCGGTACCCTCCGGCAGCAAGCGGAGGATCTCCAAGTATTCTTCGGTGGTAAGCTTGGGCGCAGGCCGTCGACGTTTTCGCGGTCCCCCAAGTCCTCGCTTCCCGACATGGACCAGGATCTGCCAGAAGTCGACATCGCTGACAGAACGTCCTCCCATATCGGAAAACTGGCGTTTCAAGTCCGTGAACTCCTCCGTGTAGGGAAGAGCGTCCCGGGGAGTCGTCGTAGACTTGAGGAGTCCCCTCGCCAGGGCCTCTTCCTGGGCGGAGATGGAGAAGTGTTTTGCCATCGTTACCGGCACCTGGAGTTGATTGACCCACCACCGATGAACGGTGCTTTCAACAGACGCAACTCCCAGTATACTGTTTCTATCCGGGATGCTGCTAGCGCGGCTATTGTCCATCCCCACGGAGGAACTGTGCCTTGGGACTTCCCCAGAATCAGGTTTTCAGCAAGGACTGCCTGCGCGGGCTGAAACAGGTTGACACTGGGAGCGTCGATCTGGCGTTCGCCGACCCGCCGTTCAACATCGGCTACGATTACGACGTGTACCACGACCGGCTGGAAAAGGACCGCTACCTGGCATGGAGCCGGGATTGGACGGCCGAGGTGGTCCGCGTGCTCAAGCCCGACGGCACCTTCTGGCTGGCGATCGGCGACGAGTATGCCGCCGAGTTGAAGGTGATGCTCCAACAGGAGCACGGACTGACGTGCCGCAGTTGGGTCGTGTGGTACTACACGTTCGGCGTGAACTGCAAGTACAAGTTCAGCCGCTCCCACGCCCATTTGTTCTACATGGTCAAGGACCCGAAGCGTTTCACCTTCCACGCCGATGCCGAGAGCGTGCGCGTGCCTTCGGCGCGGCAGTTGGTCTATGCCGACGGCCGGGCGAACCCCAAGGGGCGGCTGCCCGACGATACCTGGATGATTGCGGGCGAGCCCCGCTCGTCGGACTTTGTCCTCCGCCCCCAGGACCTGCCCGACGGATTCCAGCCCGACGAGGATACCTGGTACTTCCCGCGCGTGTGCGGTACCTTCGCGGAGCGGGCCGGCTGGCACGGCTGCCAGATGCCCGAGCGACTCCTTGGCCGGATCATCGACGCATGCAGCAGCGAAGGCGAACTGGTCTTGGACCCGTTCGCCGGGAGCGGCACCACGCTGGCCGTCGCCAAGAAGCGGAAACGACGGTTCTTGGGCTTCGAACTCTCGAAACAGTACACGGAGCAGATCCGGAAACGGCTCGACCAAATCAAGCCCGGCGACCCCTTGGAGGGCGTAGCCGATCCACGGGTCAGCGTGCCCACGACCGCCGACGGCCGGCGACTCGGCACGAAGGCGAAGAAAGACGGAGAGAAGAAGACGCCGAGGAAGAGACACGGAGATGCGGAGACGCGGAGATGACGGGCAGAGACGGCTCCGGTTTCCCGACTCCTGACGTGACTCCTGATGTGGCGTGGAACCGCGATCAAGCGGCGGGCAAGCGGCGGGCAAGCGGCGGGCAAGCCCGCCCGCTACGCGGGAGGATGTCTGGACTGGTCCCTAATCCCTAATCCCTAATCCCCGGCTCCTGCCATGAAATTCGCCATCTGCAACGAGACCTTTCGAGATTGGCCGATCGACAAGGCCTTTGCCTTTGCCGCCGAGTGCGGCTACACGGGGATCGAGATCGCCCCGTTCACACTCGCCACCTACGTGACCGACATAACGCCGCCGCAGCGGGCCGAGGTCCGCCGGGCGGCCGACGCGGCGGGCCTTCAGGTCATCGGGCTGCATTGGCTCCTGGCCAAGACGGAAGGCATCCATCTGACCAGCCCCGACGCCGATCAGCGGCGCCGCACCGCCGACTACCTTGCCGAGCTTGCCCGGTGTTGTGCGGAACTCGGCGGCCGGATCATGGTCTTCGGTTCGCCGCAGCAGCGGAACCTGGCGCCGGGCGTTGGCCGCGAGCAAGGCATGGAGTATGCGGCCGAGGTCTTCTCACGTCTCCTTCCCGTGCTGGAGGAGACCGGCGTGACCGTGGCGCTGGAGCCGCTCGGACCGGAGGAGACCAACTTCCTGGTCACGACCGCGGAGGCCGTGGAACTGGCCGAACGGATCGGCTCGCCGCAGGTGCGACTGCATCTCGACTGCAAAGCGATGGCCACGGAGGCGGTCTCCGCACCGAGTCTCATCCGCCAGCACCGAAGACTCCTGGCCCACTTCCACGCGAACGACCCGAACCGTCAGGGACCCGGGTTTGGGGAACTCGACTTCGCGCCCATCTTCCAGGCCTTGGGCGAGATCGACTACACGGGCTGGGTCTCCGTCGAGGTTTTTGACTACACGCCCGGAATCGAGAACCTCGCCAAGAAGAGCATCGACTACATGCTCGATTGCCTCGACCGGTTGGCAGAGCAGCAAGATTACGGGCCCCCGAAGTAGCTAGTTTACTGCCCTTTTGTACACAGGGTGGTATTTCTTTCAAGCCGTCGCCGAAGAGGCCGCTTCCCGGCGGAGCGCGGCCCTGGCACGGCGTTCTGCTGTAATTTCCATTCTACCAACGACTTAGGATCGTTGCGCCGCGGTCCGGATGCGAGGAATCTGCGGATTGTGCAGCCCCGGCACGGCAGTTGCAATCCTCCAGAGGCGCGTCGGACGGAACCGTGCAATTCCTGACAACATGCCAGTCGCTTGGGAGCCAGGAATTCCACGAGGCGCCAGCCAAAAAACCTGGTAAAATGGCCTCTTGCGGAAGGAGTCGGTGCCGTGGTGGAACATCCCCGTGATGGGCGGTTTTTCTCTGGGGTGGCGAACTCCGATCCCTTCGGAAGCGTATCAGAAATGAACACCGCGATCGAGAAAACGCGGCCTTGCCCCCCCGAAGCCCCTTCGGCCGAGGCGCCGACGGACGAGGAACTCCTGCTGGCCTACCGATCCAGCGGGGACCGCGGGGCGTTCGAGCAACTGGTCGGGCGGTACGAAACGGAGTTGTACAGCTATTTGAGAAACTACCTGGGCCACGCCCAGATGGCGGAAGACGCGTTCCAGGCCACGTTCCTCCAAGTCCATTTGAAATGCGACCAGTTCGAGCCGGGCCGGAGGGTCCGGCCGTGGCTCTACACGGTCGCCACGAACCAGGCAATCGATGCCCAGCGGAGGAACCGGAGGCACCGGATGGTGAGCCTCGACCGGCGCCATAGCATGGACGGGTCGGACGACGACGACGGAGGCACCTTGATGAACTTGCTCGATAGCCAGGATACGGACCCGGTCGAGCAGTTCTCTCTCGAGGAGGATAGTCAGGCGGTCCGGGACGCGATCGACCAGCTTCCCGAACCGCTCCGCCGCGTGGTGCTCCTGGTCTATTTCCAGGGGCTGAAGTATCGCGAGGCGGCCGAGGTCCTGTCGATCCCGGTGGGAACGGTGAAGAGCCGCTTGCACACGGCGGTGGCCCGACTCAATGAAACCCTGACCGTAAGCCCCTTGTTCGGACATGAGTGATCGGAAGCAGCAGCGACAATTGCTCGGCTATCTGCTCGGGGCGTTGGACGATCCGGAGCGGGAGCGCGTTGAGCATCGACGGGCGCGGGATCCCGGCCTGGCGATCGAGTTGGCCCGGGTCGATGAGAGTCTCGAACCGTTGCGCCGGGTTCAACGCGTCTATCGGCCGCCTGAAGGCCTGGCGGCACGCACCTGCCGCATGGTGTTCGCCTATTCCGGGGCGTTGACCGCCCGAGTGGCCGAAGCAGCGGCCGTGCGCCGTCCGACCCGTCCGCGTGCCCGCGCCATGAGCCCGGCCGCCGTCCCGCCCGTCTCCACGGCCGCCTGGGGCTGGAGCGACCTGGTGGTCGCGGTCGGGGTGTTTCTGGCCGTTGCCAGCGTGATCTTCCCGGCCCTTCAACGGAGCCGCATGAACATGCGGCTGGCGTCCTGCCAGAACAACCTGGGACAGATCGGCATCGCCCATGCCCAAGTCGAGCAGGCCTGGCCCGACCCCGCCGCCGGCGTGACGCCCGGTATTCGGGTCGCGGCCCGAGGATTGCCCGCGGCGTTGCTGGTGCGCGACGGGGCCTTGCCCGACGCGGCGATGGGGCCCGGGACGGCCGAGAATCGGCTGCCGCCCACATTGCTGGTCCGTTTCGGCCGCGGCCGCTCGTTTCTGCACCCGGGCGTGGACCAACAGGTTCAGGGTCGGAATCTCTTGTTCCTCGACGGCCATGTGACGTTCCTGGCCACGGGCCCCATCACCGGTTCCGGCACCGGCGAGTTCGACCCGAACGATGTCCCGACGCCGGCGTCCTGGCCTCCGGAGTCCCTGGGGCAGCCGGCGATTGCACGCGACCTGGCACCGCTGGTGCTCGTGAGTTGCCCCCTGCCGTGAGAATCGGCCAAGGAATGACTGTCGGAGTTGGGTGGCATGCTCTCACGACGCGAAGCGTCGGGTGAGCATGGAAGCCGCCATGTGGGCCTCCATGCCGACCCTCGGCTGCGCCGAGTGACGGCATGCCACACAACCCCGGACGGCATGCCACACAACCCAGAAGGATCTGCCGCATGACCTCCCGTGTCGATCTGGTTCGACAGGCCGTCCGCTTTGAGGATCCTTGGCGCATTCCCCTCTGGTACGTGAACTGCGACCAGACCGATGGCGACGTGATCGTCTATCACCTGTCGCTCGACCGGGAGGGCGAGTCCGGCCGCTGCACCAACGAATGGGGCTACCGCCTGGAGAAACTCGGCGACGGCACGATGGGGCACCCCGTCAAGCCCTCGTTGCCCGATTGGGAGGCCGCCGAGGCCCTGAGTCCTCCGCCGCTGCGGGAAGCGGATCGCATGGCGGCGGCCCCGGCCTACTTCGATCTCTGCGAGGACCGCTACCGGTTGGCCAGCCTGGACCTTTCGGGGTTCACGGTCTACACCTTGGTTCGCGGTTTCGAGAACAGCATGACCGACTTCCTCGTGGAGCCCGAGCGGTCGGCACGGCTTCTGGACATGATCTTCGACTGGGAATGCGAGGTCATGGCCCTGGCCGCGCGGCGCGGCTTTCACGGGATCCACTTCGCCGACGACTGGGGCACCCAGACCGGCCTGATGATCGCGCCGGCCCTGTGGCGCAAGCTGTTCAAGCCTCGCTATCAGAGGCAGTTCGCCCGGGCAAGGGAACTGGGGCTGGAGACCTGGTTCCATTGCTGCGGCAATCTCACGGAGATCGCGGAGGACTTCCACGAGATCGGGGCCGACGTGCTCAATATCGCCCAGCCCAACGTGGTCGACGTGTCCACGGTCTCCGCCCGCCTCCGTGGCAAGCAGTGTTTTCTGATCCCGATCAGCTACCAGACCGTGTCGATCTCCGGCACGGTCGAGCAGATCTACGCCGAGGCGGAGCGCTTGCACGACCTGCTCGGGTCCGCCCGGGGAGGTTTCATCGGCTACGTGGAAGAATACGGTTGCATGGGCATGTCGGCCGAGAACTACACCGCCTGCGCCGAAGCCTTCCGCCGCCTGCGCCCCGGTGGCGTCCGGACGTCGTAGGGCGGACCGAACGTAGTGAGGCCCGCCGAAGGACCCGAAGATTCGGCGGG
>Ga0067045_1030424_pt1 | contig 15326 bp, 9 predicted proteins | sample TerdegcTABiofilm_FD_59184 | JGI IMG/M metagenome (GOLD analysis project Ga0067045, IMG submission 59184) | Combined Assembly of (Gp0054472, Gp0054536) Wastewater bioreactor microbial communities from Singapore -Terephthalate degrading...
CCGCTGGCCTCCGGCGGTGGCGAGGCCCCTGCCGGCGGGCTGCGCCTGGACGACGAGCAGGCTGCGGTCGTGCGCGCCACCGACGGGCCGCTGGTGGTGATCGCCGGTCCGGGGTCCGGCAAGACGCGGACCTTGGTGGCGCGCCTCGTGACCCTGATCCGCGAGCGCCAGGTCGCGCCCGAACAGATCCTGGCGATCACCTTCACCAAGCGAGCGGCCGGGGAGATCCGCGCGCGGCTGGCAGCGGAACTGCCGGCCAGCGTCCAGCCCGACAAGCTGCTCGTGGGCACCTTCCATCGACTGGCACTGGACCTGCTCGCATGGGCGGGTAGGCCGTGCGCGCTGGTGTTGGACGAAGTCGAGGCGCGCCAGGCGCTGGTTCTGGCGCTGCGCGCGGCCGGGCTGCCGGGCAGAGGGCGCGACATCGCGGCGGCGATATCCTTGGCGAAGGCCAGCGGCGATCCGGCTGGCGCCTTGGCCGGTTCGGAGCACGCAGCGGCGTGGACAGCGTATCAGGCGCACTTGGCGGCCTTCGGGGCCCGCGACTACGACGACCTGCTGCTGGACCTGCGCGACCTGCTGCGTGCCGATGCGCGCCTGGCGGCGCAGGTGCGGCAGCGCTTCGCCCACGTGCTGGTCGACGAGTTCCAGGACGTCAACGCGGTCCAGTACGAGTTGATCAGGTTGCTGGCTGGCGACGGCCGGGGGCTGTTGGTGATCGGCGATCCCGACCAGGCGATCTACGGCTTCCGGGGGGCTGGCCCGCGCTTCTTCGCCCAGCTTCGCCAGGATTATCCGGGCGCCATCGAATTCCGTCTGGGCACGAACTACCGGTCGCAGGCCAGCATCGTGGCCGCGGCCGGCGCGTTGATCGCGGGCGCGGCGGGCGGGGCCCGTGGACCGCTGCGGGCGGTGCGTCTGGCAGCAAGGCCGGTCCGCGTGTGCCGCGTGCCCGGCGAGACCGCGGAAGGGATCGCCATCGTCCGCCAGATCGACCGCATGCTGGGCGGCGCCGACATGCTGCGCGCGGACGGGGAAAGCTGCGGCGGCCGCAGTCTGAACGATTTCGCCGTCCTGTTCCGCACGGGCAACCAGGTCCGGTCGCTGGAGGTCTGCTTCCAGCACGCCGGTCTGCCGTACCGCGTGTTGGGGCAGAAGGGATTCCTGGAAGCGGAGACGGTGCGGTCGGCGTTGTGCTTCGCGCGCTACGTGCTCGATCCGGACAGCGCTCTGCGCCGAGCCCACGCGCTCGCGCAGCGCCCTTTCCGGCCGCCGCGGTGGAGTCCCGAGCAGATCTGGCAGGCACTCTGCGCCGCGCCGCACGGGCAGAAGCTGCCCCCTGCGTTGAGCGACGCCTTGGCGCGGCTGGAGCGCCAGGCCGAGCAGTTCCGCGGGCTGGCCGCGGCGGCATTCGTGGGTGCCTGGGCGCGCAGATTCGGCCAACCGGCGGATCCTGACCTGGCCGAGCTGGAGCGGGTGGCGGCCCGCGCGGGTTCGCTGGCCGAGCTGTTGGCGCAGGTACTGTGGGGACGCGAGGGCGATTACGAGCGCCGCAGTCCGGCGGCTGAGGCCAGCGCGGAGGCGGTCTCGCTGCTCACTCTGCACGCTGGCAAGGGCCTCGAATTCCCCGTGGTCTTCATCTGTGGCGTGGAAGAGGGGCTGATCCCCATGCGCGAGCCCGACACCGACCTGGAGGAGGAACGGCGCCTGCTGTACGTGGGCATGACCCGGGCGCGCGATGAGCTGATCCTGCTGCACGCGCAGACCCGGATGCGCCAAGGTCAGCGCCTCCGGCCCGCGCTCAGTCCGTTCGTCGCGGCGATCCCTGCGGACCTGCTGCGCTACGAGCAGGTCGATCTGCCGCGGCTGGGGGTGCAGGCCGAACAGCTCGCGCTGTTCTGATCGGGCACCATCTCTCGCCGCTGCGGGTTCCGTCCTGCCAGGAGGCGGAACCGGTTCCGGCCGCCAGCGACGGCGCCGGCCCCTACAGCGCGCGCTGCAACACGGCGAACCGCCGCGTCTCGGTGAAGCCAAAGCGGCTGTAGACCTTGGCCGCGTTCTCGTCGCTGGTCCACAGCACGAAGGCGGTGTGCACGCCGCGCTGGCGCATGGTCTGCAGACAGGTGGCCAGCAGGACCGTGCCGATGCCCCGGCCCTGCACGTCCGGGCGGACGCCGAAGGGGCCGAAATGCTCCCCTTCGTACTGGCAGTACCCCACGATCTGGTCGGCGCGGACAGCCACCGTGAACTGGTCGTACTGGCCCCGTCCGTCGTTGATGTCCGCGAGCAGGGCGCGCGCATGGCGGACCCAGTCGCCCGGCATGTGCGCCTGCAGGAAGACCATCAAGTCCACAATCTCGTGTGGCTGCAGCGCGCGCACGACCACGGCGTGCTCGCGTTCCAGCCGTTCGCGCCGCGCCAGCAGCGGGGCCAGGTCGCGGACCACCAGGTGCGTGTCCATGCTCAGCGGGCGATCGATCTCCACGAAGCCGCGGTGGCGCAGGAAATCCAGTCCGTCCGCATACCGGTCGACGTCCACGCCGGGCACGAAGTAGTTCGGGACGTAGGTGGCGACCGAAACCGTCCTGCGGCCGGCGCCGGCGAACAGCTTCAGGGCTCGCTCCAGCAGCGCCGTGCCGATGCCCTGCCGCCGCTGGGCCGGCTGCACTCCGAAGGCCGAGATCCAGCCAGCGTCCTCCTGGAGCCCGGTCTTCTCCAGGGGGACGCGCCGGATGAGGCACAGGCAAAAGCCGAGCAAGCGCTCGGCGCGCGCGGCGACCAGCAGCCAGTCTGGGTGGAAATTGGGGTCCAGGATGACCTTGCGCCGGAACGTCGGCAGATCGATGGAATCGTAGGGCAGCGCCGCGTTCCACAGCTCCAGCAGCGCCGCTTCGTCGGTGCCGCGGTACCCGCGGACTACCAGCTCGGACATGGTCCTCCTCCCAGAGGCTGACTGGGCGCGACTCGGCGCGCCGCCGGGCGATCGGTCGTCGCCGGCACGGGGATGGTCGATGGGCGGCTGCCGGGTGCCGCTGTTCAGAGCAGCTCCTGCACCCGGTACTGGCTCTGCGCGTCGATCGCCAGCGCCTGCGCGTGGCCCACGCCGCGCATGATCCCGTGCTGGCGCGTGCGCGCCTCGTACCAATCCCAGTAGGGGAATCCCCCCTCTCCTCGACCGATGGCGTATGCCTTGCAGGCCTGTTCCCAATCGGCCATCACCGCGGAGATGTCGACGAAGACGTACGGCCGGAAGTCCGTCGGGTCTTCCCAATTCTCCGCGAAGTACAGGCGGCAGCCCCGCAGGGGCGGCAGACCCTCCAGCGCAAAGTGGCGAATCGCGGCCATGAAATGCGCGCGGACGACGATCTGGTGGGTGTGCGTGTGATCCAGATGGATGCTGCCTGGCCAGTGCGTGACGATGACCGCTGGCTGCAGGCGCCGCAAGAGCAGCGCCAGCTCGCCGGCGAGCGCGTCGGTGGCAGGCAGTTCCCCGTCCGGATAGGGGAGGAAGTGGGCGGTGGCGCCCAAGAGCCGCGCCGCCTCCAGCGCTTCGCGGCGCTTCTGGGCCCCGTACTCCTCCGGCGACAGCGTGGCGCTGCCTTTCTCGCCGAGGGTCATGTGGACCAGGTGCGCGTCCCAGCCAGCGCGCACGTGCTTTCGCAGCACGCCGCCCGCCGAGAACTCCATGTCCGCAGCGTGGGCACCGACAGCGACGATGCAGGTTCTGTCGCTCATGCGCATTCTCCCGTCTGGCCCGCGGCCATCGCCCCCGGAGGACCGAGGCGGACCGGAAGGCTCAGGTGGCAGCCACGGTCGCGGCCGGCTCGCCCGCCGGCTCCGGGTTGTACAGATTGGCCAGATGTACGGCCTGGAAGAAGGTCGCCGGCTCTAGCTGAGTGCGCAGGGCTCGCCGGCGCGGCAACAAGGTCGTTTCGCCGAGCATCGGCGGACACACGACGACTTCGACCCGACCAGGGTTGATGTGCAGGTTGCCCCTGGGGCACTTGGGCCACAAGGCGTGGATGCCGCGAAAGACCATCGGGATGATCACCACGTTGGCCGGCAACTGGGCGAACAGGCCGTGCTGCATGGGCAGGCACTGCAGCTCGTGCGCGGCGGTCGTGCCAGCGCCGTACACCACCCCCGGCCGCTCCAGCAGCTTGCGCGCGAACAGCTGCGCCGGATTGCCGGTGTCCTTGCTGCGCTGCATGAGCACGTGGCCGTCCACCTCGACGAGGAAGCGGTCGGCCTCGTCGGCGCTGGCGCCGATCAGCGACAGGCGCCATGGCCCCAGCTGAATCTCCGCCGGCTTCCACAGCCCGGTCCGGGCGAAGATCACGCACGGCACGGGCTCGTCCCAACCCAACGCCGCCAGCAGCTCCGGCCGCTGCAGGACGCTGTTCATCACCGGATGATCGAGGACGCTCTGGTGCGTGGGGAGGAAGAGGATGGGGCACGGACGGCGCGCCAGCTCGAGCTCGGCGGCGATCGGGGCGAAATCGGGATCGATGCGCACGTCCACCTGGACGCCGAAGATCTGGAGGGTGCGTTCCGCCCATTCGCAGTTGAGCCGCCAGGATCGGCGCAGCAGATCGGGGCCGGCCTGCTGGCGCAATCGCCTCTTGGTGGCGGCGATGCGGCGCATGAGCATGACCCATCGGAGCAGCCGCCAGCGCCGCTGCCACGGCCCCAGGCGCTTCTGCAGACCTACGTGCGGGTACTCCAGGAATCTGCCGCTTGCCTGCCCGCGCAACAGCGGTGGCAACACCGGCAGCGCCACTCTCGCCTGCCGTGCCTGGGGCGCCAGCGCCTGCACCCGCGCGATCAGATCGCGTGCCAGATCGATCATGTCGCGGGTGAGATAGCTGTACTCCTGGCCGTACCAGAATTCGCGCGGTCGGATCTGGGCTGGATCCTCCAGGTGGGCCTGGAGGAAGCGGAGCAGCATGCGCTTGCCGGCGAGCACCTGCTGCGCGAGCGCCGCCCGCTGCCCCCGCGGCACGCGGTCTCCCAACTGGGCCAGCAGCAGATCCACCTCGGTGACCGGCTTCCACACCGAGATGCCCAACCAGACGAAGTTGCTGAACGTGTTGTAGCGGACGGCCAGATGCTCGCCCGTCGCCAGCGCGTCCACGGCCCGTTCGGCGATCCGCCGCAGCAGGCCACGCAGGGAATCCGTGAAGCTCTGCTCGCCGACCCGGCAGGTGAAGACGCGCTCCCAGCGGGGGTCGTCCTCCTGGATCGGAGGGCTGACTTTCTCGGCCGCCGAATGCGCGTGCGAAAGCGGTGCCCAGGACACGCGGAGCTGGACCAGGGCCGACTCGCCCTCGTCCAGTTCGAGCGGATCCTCGCGGCTGAGGGCCTTCAGGTACTCGGTCTGGTACAGTTCGAGGAAATCGCGACTGTCGCCCGCGCCGCTGGCGACAAAGGCGCGACGCAGGGCCACGTACAGGCGGTTGGCCTGGCGGTACCCAGGCAAGGCGGCCATGAAGCGGTCATAGGCCTCGTGCAGCCGAGCGTCTCGCCTGGCGGGCATGCCGTCGTGGATCGTCTGGATGAGCCAGGCGCGCCGCTGGAGGCCGGCCAGGTCGATGCCGGTGCTGGCGGGCCAGATCTGCGGCATGGGAAAGTGACCGTCGTGCCAGGCCACCTCGAGGAGCTGCTGCGCTGCCGCATCGTACCGGGCCAGCAACTCCTCGGTGCCGTCTGCAGCGGTAGGGGCATCCAGGTTCACGGCATCCGTGCAGGTGGCGGGCCGCCGCCGACAGGGCGGCCACCCTGGGTGAGCCAGCGGCTCCACTAGCCGCTGGACACGCTGATCCTTGGCTGTCCTGGTCACGCATATAGCGACAACCCGGCGCTCCGTCAACCGGGGCAGAAACCCGCTGCCCGAGATCAGGCTCCGAGCAGCGGGCCCGCGGTGGGTCTGCGGCGAGTCGCGGGACGTCGGGCTGCCGGGAATGCCTAGCGCACCAGGGCGAGCAGCAACTGCCGCCGGGCAGCGCGCAGCACGGCCGGTTCCTTGGTGTACTCGTCGAAGCCGCGGATCACCCGCCCGACGATGGCGCGTTCGCGGGGGCGGTCGCGCACGGCCAGAAGCCGCAGCAGTTCGTAGTCCTCGCAGCCTTCGCGCTGGGCTTCCAGCCGCACGCTCGACCAGGGACCGCCGGTGCCGGGGTACACGATGTGCGTGTCTCCCGGCGGCAGCTCGTTGCCGCCTCCGTGATCGACCACGCTTTGCGCGAAGGGATTCTGGAAGGACTTGTAGTGGTTGAGTCCCCAGTGCAGGAATCCCTCCAAGCCGAACAGCGCCGCCGCCCAGCCAAACAGACAGGGGCGGAGCAGCTCCTCGTCCAGCAGGCGGTTGAGCCACGGCCCCCCGGGGAAACAGCAGGTGTAGAACCAGACGCGGTCACCGGCGGCCCGGGCCGCCTCGAAGGTGGCGCGATGGATCTGGTACTGATGCGCCTGCGGGCACCAGATGTCCACCGAGCCAGCCATCGTGGGATCCTCGGTGGCGTCCAGCAGCGGCAGACCGGGCAGGTGCCGACGCACCATGCCGCAGAGGATGCGGTAGTCGGTGGCATTGGTGGCGGTGGGTTCGTCGGTGACGTGCTGGAGCCAGCGCGATTGCCAGCCGAACCGTTCGATGGCTTGGCGGAGCTGACTGGCGATGTGCGCCAGCACGGCATTGCCCTCGGGACTGGTGGCGCGCACGTTGTCCGCCAGCGCGATATCGAAGGTCGTCGCGTTCCACTCGCCTCCGGTGCGGTGGGCCACGTGCCCGCCTTCGATGAAATACAGCCCGGCGTTGGTGAAGACCCGCACGAGTCGTCGCAGGCGCGCCATGTTCAGAAAGGGTCTGCCGTCATGCGTGGAGAACAGCACGGACAGCGGCAGCAGGAAGGTGTTCTGCCGGGCATGGGCCATCAATGCCGCGTACTCGCCGATGAGGCGCCAGTGGGCCGGCGACCACATCCTGACCCCGTGCCTTGCGGCCATGTTCTCCAGGCTGAACCAGTTGGTGTACGGGAACGTGTACCGACCGACCGGCGGGATGTTCACCGGGTGGACGGTCAGGTCGAGGGCCAGCTCGTGCGCCTCGTGGCCGCCGGCAAGCCGCAGAAGGTAATGGCGACCGCCGGCTGGTGCGTCGGCGGGGATCTGCAGGCGCAGGGCCGCTGTCTCCTCGTCCAGACGCACCTCGTCACCCACGGGCTCCATGGCGTCGAACACGCGAAACGGCGCCCGGCGGGCCACGTGAGGGTTCTGTTCGCCGTCCTTCTCCACGAATCCCACCGGACCGGTATTCTTCTCCACGGGCACGTGCCAGAGGCGGTACCAGCAGGCCCGGCGCACCTTGGCGCCGTTGTGGGTGACGGTCAGGTGCAGCGTCGATCCCGGCGGCACGTCGTTGAGCAGCACGTGCACGCCGGCGACGGCACCGCGGCCGGCGTCCAAAGCGAGGCGGTGGCAGGGGCGGGCGGCGACCCGGGAGTCGCTGTAGAGGAACTCAAGTCCATCACGCAGTTCGACGCGCATGAGTACGTTCTCCCCGCAGGCGAAAGGTCGATGCATGCGGGGCCGGCCCGGACCGAAGCAGCAGCGCCGCGGTCGGCCGCGCCCCGTGTCGTGTGCTGATATGGCACAGCAGTCGCGGCCACAAGCTGGGCAGTGAGCACGGAGCCGTCAAGAATTATCCGGGAGGCGAGCCCCGGATCGGCGGAGGGACTTGGCAGATGGCTGGGACAGCTCGCGGCAAGACCCGCGGCAGCCGCGTCGTCATCATCGGCAGCGAAGGGACGCGCGGCGCGTACCTGCTGCACGTGCGAGCCACGCGCCCGATCCGCATCGTCGTGCGGCGAGGCGGGTCCTCGTCGCTCTTCCCGCCGGGCGACTACGTGTACGTGGGATCGGCCATGGGACGGGGTGCCGCCGGCTTGGGGGGCCGGCTCGTCCGCCATGCCACCCGCAGCGCTGGCAGGCCGCAGTCGATCCGTCCAGCGCTGGTGCGGGCGCTGGCAGCCGCCGACCTGGGCCCGACGAGCCGGCTGCCGGCGCGCAAGACCGTGCACTGGCACATCGATCGGCTGCTGGAGGCGCCGGCGGCGCGGCTCGTGGAGGTCACGATCCTGCGCACCGCGCGCCGGCTGGAAGGCGCGCTGGCCGCGATGCTGGCCGCCGATCCCGAAGCGCAGATCGTGCAGCGGGGCTTCGGCGCCAGCGACGCTCCGGGCCGCACCCACCTGTTCCGAGTCCCGGCGACCGCCGCTTGGCGGCGCCGGTGCCGCGCCCGAGCAGGGGTCCTGCTGGCGCAGCAACGCCGCGCAGCGGCCGCCGAGCCGGCGGCATGAGGGCGATGGCGGCGCGGTGGCGGGGCGCAGGCACGGCTGGTGCCGAGCGGGCACGCGCGCCGTCGACGGGGCTGGCCGGACCTGTCACGGGCGGTTGGCACGGCGAACGCTGGCGCCTATCTTCCCAGCCTCGATCGAGGCGCCCGCGGCTGGGGCCGCCGGGCCCTCGGGCGGCTGCCGCGAGCGGGCGGTCGGGGACGCATGTCCCGGACGAGGAGGAGCTGGCCATGGAGCTGTGCTGCACGAGCGTGATGCTGCCCCGGTGGACGCTGGACGAGACGTTCGACAAGCTCGCCGAGTACGGGTACGATGCGGTGGAGCTGCGCTGTCGGTACAACCCGGAGGGCGCTGCCGAGCCGTCGTTCTGGGGGGTGCACCGGGCGGACGTGAGCCCGGATAACGTGGTCGACAAGGCCCCCGCGATCCGCGCCGCGGTGGCGCGCACCGGGGTGCGCGTGGCAGCGCTGGCCCCCAGCGTGCTGGTCGGTCAGGACGAGGAGATCCGCAAGCTGCTGCGCGGGGCCGTGGCCATCTGTCCTGACGCGCCGCCGATGGTGCGCGTCGGCGCCCCGCGGCACGATCGCACCAAGCCGTATTGGCCCCAGTTCCTGGCGGCACGGGCCGCGTACGCGGCGCTGGTGGAGACGGCGCGCGAGTTCGGGGTGCGGATCCTGTACGAGATCCATGTGGGCACGGTGGCGGTGAGCTGCTCCAGAGCGCTGGAGCTGCTGCGCGATCTGGACCCGCGCTGCATCGGGGCGATCTACGACATCCCCAACATGGTGCGGGTCGGCCTGGAGGACTCCCGCATGGGCATGGAGCTGCTGGGCCCGTACCTGGCGCACTGCCACATCGGCAACGGCATCCCGGTTCCGGCGGGCTGCGATGCGCACGGGCAGCAACTGTGGAAGTGGGAGTTCGCCGACCTGCGTCAGGGGGTGGCCAACATCCCCCAGATCGTGGCGGACTTCCGGCAGGTGGGGTACCAAGGCTGTCTGTCCCTGGAGGAGTTCGGCCCCGGCGACGACGAGGCCAAAGTGCGCGATCAAGGCGCGTATCTGCGCCAGCTCCTGGATCGATGAGCGCTGGAAGCAGCGTGGGCGGCCACCGCGTTTCTGGCGCTGGTGACCTGCGCGGGCCGGCGCGGCTGCGAGGACTCGGTGCGGGTCGGGCGTGCGGCAGCGAGCAGCCTGGCTGCAAGGGCTCTGTCGTGGAGTTCGAATCCAGTGGGGCGAGCGCCCGGTTCGTGCCGGGCATGGACGAGGAGAAGGCATGGCCAACGAACGCGAACGCTTCCACCAGAGCATGACGCTGAACGGCGACCCGACGGTGGTCTCCCAGGTCGCGGTGACCTACCCAGTATGGAAGCAGTTCGGCGCCGCGCTGGACGCGCTGGAGACCGTGTCCGAGCACGTGCGCGTCGGCATCGCGCGCACGGCCGACAGGGCGGCGTACGCCGAGGAGACCGATCGCTGGGGCTGCCGTTGGGTGTACCCGCTGGAAGCGCTGGACGGGGTGTGCATCGGCCATCCGGTGGCCTCGTGGGAGGCGCTGGCGCAATACCGGCCTCCCGACCCTGAGGCATTCACGGACTGGCACCAGGCACGCCGCCAGGTGGAGGAGGCGCACGCGCACGGCCAGCCGGCGCACGGCGGCACGGACCACGGGTTCATCTTCCTCCGCCTCACCTACCTGCGCGGTTTCGATCAGTGCATGGTGGACATGGCGGAAGGGCCGCCGCAACTGGACGAACTGATCCACATCGTGGAGCAGTACTGGTTCGAGGTGGTGCGGCGGTGGGTCGAACTGGGCGTGGACAGCATCGGCTTCGGTGACGATCTGGGCCTGCAGCACGCGCTGCCCATCAGCCCGGCGACGTGGCGGCGCTACATCAAACCCTCGTACCGGCGCATCTTCACCTACTGCCGCCAGCACGGCGTGCACGTGGCGCTCCATTCGGATGGGTACATCCTCGACATCATTCCGGATCTGCTGGAGTGCGGCGTGTCCATCCTCAATCCCCAGGACTTGGTGAACGGGCTGGACAACCTCGAGCGCCTGGCCAAAGGGAAGGTTTTCCTCAATCTCGACATCGACCGGCAGACGATCACGGCGTTCGGCACCCCGGCGGAATGCACCGCCCATGTGCACCGGTGCGTCGAGCAGCTCGGTTCGCCGCGGGGCGGTCTCAGCCTGATCTGGGGAGTGTACCCGGGCACGCCGCTGGCCAATATCCGGGCCGTGGTCGCCGCCATGGCCGACAGCGCTGAACGCTGGTGTCGCTAGCGGGATCGCGACCGTGGCGGTCGCCGAGGCCCCGCTCGGCGGCGGTCACCGGTTGTACTGGAAATGCGGCCCGCGGATGCGCTGCCAGACCCGGTCGCAGGCAGCCAACGTGGGCGCATCCAAGCGTCCCTGCGTCGCCGCGATGTTCTGCTCGAGTTGCTGGGGCGTGCTGACCCCCAGGATCACCGAGTCCACGTGGGGCTGCGCCAAGAGCCACTGCAGGGCGAGCTCGACCATGCTCTTGCCGGCTGCCGCGGCAATCTCCTGCAGCGCGGTCACGGCTTCCAGGTTGACGTCGCTCCAGTAGCGCCCGTAGTAGATCTGGCTGCGCCCGAGACGCGAGTCCTGCGACGGCTGCTCCTGGCTGGCGTACTTGCCGGTGAGCAGGCCGCCGGCCAGAGGGTTGTACACGGTCAAGCCGAGGCGCATCGTTCGGGCGAACGCCACGCACTCGGCATCGATGCTGCGGGTGATCAGGTTGTAGGGGAGCTGCATGACCGTCGGCGGAGTGAGCCTGCGGGTGTCTGCCCGCCACAGCGCCTCGCAGACCTGCCAGGACGCGTAGTTGGACATGCCCACGTACAGCACCTTGCCCTGGCGCACCAACTGGTCGAACGCGGCCAGGGTTTCGTCGATGGGCGTCCGCGGATCGGGCTTGTGCATGTAGTACACGTCGAGGCAGTCCGTCTGCAAGCGTCGCAGGGTGTTCTCCGCGGCCTGGAGCACGTGCCAGCGGTGCAGACCCTGGTCGCGGTGAGGGTCATCGCCGACCTGGTTGCCCACCTTGCTCGCCAACACCACGCGCTGGCGCTTGCCGTGCAGCGCCCGACCGACGATTTGCTCCGAACGGCCCCGCGCGTACACGTCGGCCGTGTCGATGAAGTTCACGCCGGCGTCCAGCGCCATGTCGACCATGCGGATGGCAGTGGCCTCGTCCACCTGGTCCCCGAACGTCATCGTCCCTAGCGAGACACGCGATACGGTCGCGCCGGTGCCGCGCAGTGTCTGGTACTCCACGTCGCCCTCCCTCGCCTTAGATGAGCGCGCTGACGGGTCGCGCTGTCCTGTCGCTCTGTCTGCTGGTGCACGCGACAGCGGTCTCCCGTCGACACCAGCAGCGAAGCGGCCAGGGCGGTGCCCCGGTCGAAGGATCAGCCCGGCGCCGCTCGCATCCGCTGATATGCCACGCCCCAGGTAACCGTCGTGCCCGCACGGGGCACGCCAGCTATGGCGGACCGTGGGGACCGACGCGTGGAGTAATCTATGAGCCCCGGGTGCAGGTTCAACTCGAAGGCAGGAGTGCGCCCGGGATACGGCGCGCGGGCGGCCCTGCGGGTTTTGCGGGTTGCCCCAGTTCGGCGCAGCAGAGCCGATGACAGCCCCCGCAGAGCGCTACCAGATGCCAGAGACGCGAGAGCGCGGGACGAAGGGAATGGTCAGCCCTGCTGCCAGCGTGGAGGCCCCTGGGAAAAACGCCTTCAGGCTGCCCTGAACGTCAGCGACACGGTGCGGCTGGATCTGAGCGTTCTCAAGGGAGGTGCGCTCGGCCATCCGGGTCCATGTGCCTTCCTATCCAGGTAGCCTACCTTCCGGACCACTACATCGACTGAGGCCCTCTATTGCTGTGGTGCTCGTCGCGCGGTCAGTGCTCATCTCGGGCCACGGAGAGGCCATCAGACCTGCCCGAACACTCGCGCAAGAAGCAGCCGCGTCCACGGTCTCGGTCAGCGGCCAAGTCGCGGCTCTTCACAGTCATCGGAACGCCGCCGGTACCCAGCTCCGGACGGGGTGTACCTGTGCCGCCTGACCGGCACGACGGGGACCAGCGTGCGCGCGCTCACCGTGTTGCGTGTTGCGGTGAGAGGGTGCGGCGTGTCAGCAAGATGCATGGCCGCCGTGTCGGCGCTGGACGAGAATGGGTCGGCGCTGACGTGCACCCGTTCACTCGGATCACAGGCGTCGGTCGAGCGCACGGTACTGGATGGCCTCCGCCACATGCGCAGCCCGCAGCGACGGGGATTGCTCCAGATCCGCGATCGTGCGCGCCACCTTGAGGATGCGGTCGTACGCTCGCGCGGACAGCCCCAGACGATCGATGGCGTTCTCCAGCAACCGCAGGCCTTCGGCGTCCGGGCGGCAGAACCGGCGCACCTGCCGGCTGTTCATGCGCGCGTTGCAGAAGACCCCCGGCGAACCGGCGAAGCGCTCGAGCTGCAGCCGGCGAGCGGCGTTGATGCGCTGGCGGATGCTGTCGGAGGTCTCCGCGCTGGTCCCGCCTACCAGATCGGCGTACCGCACCGCCGGGACTTCGACGTGGAGATCCACGCGGTCCAGCAGCGGGCCGGAGATGCGGGATCGGTATCGTTCGATGGCCAGCGGCGTGCAGACGCACGGGTGGGTCGGGTCGCCCAGGTACCCGCACGGGCAGGGGTTCATGGCGGCCACCAGCATGAAGCTGGCCGGGAAGGTGAGAGTCATGCTGGCGCGCGCGATCGAGACGCTGTGATCCTCCAGCGGCTGGCGGAGGCTCTCGATGACATGGCGGTGAAACTCGGGCAGCTCGTCCAGGAAGAGGACTCCGTGATGCGCTAGCGAGACCTCGCCCGGCCTGGGGTACGAACCTCCGCCGGTCAGCCCGGCGTCCGAGATGGTGTGATGGGGCGCCCGGAAGGGCCGTGTGGCGACCAGTGCCTGCCCGGGTTTCAGCGCGCCTGCGGCCGAATGGATGCGGGTGGTGACGAGAGCCTCGCCGAGGGTGAAATCCGGGAGGATGGAGGGCATGCGCCGGGCGAGCATCGTCTTGCCGGAGCCCGGTGGGCCGACCAACAGGACATTGTGGCCGCCCGCGGCCGCCACTTCCAGGGCCCGCTTGGCGTGCTCTTGGCCGCGGACGTCCGAGAAATCGGCGTCGTAGTGCCGCTGCTGCTGGAACTCCTCGGCTGCGTCCAGACGGAACGGTTCCAGGCGCGTGCCGCCCTCGAGGACCTCCACGGCTTCGGCCAGCGAGCGGACCCCGTAGATCAGCGGTCCGGCGGCCATGGCCGCCTCGCGCGCGTTTTCGCTCGGAACGATCATGCCGTACACCCCGTGTTCGTGCATGCCCAGCGCCATGGAGAGGGCACCGTGCACCGGACGCACGCTGCCGTCCAGCGAGAGCTCGCCCAACAAGGCGAAGTCGCGCAGGCGATCGGGGCGGATCTGACCCGAGGCGACCAAAATGCCCACCGCGATGGCCAGATCGAACGCCGAGCCTTCCTTGCGCACGTCGGCGGGGGCCAGGTTGACCGTGAGCCGCCGGCGCGGCCACTCGAAACCCGTGTTCCGGACCGCGGCCATGACCCGTTCGCGGCTCTCCCGCACCGCTCCGTCCGGCAGGCCGACCACGGTCAACACGGGCAGTTGCCGGCTGCTGTCCACCTCGACATGGACAGGGAATGCTTGGATTCCGTGCGTGGCTGCGGACAGCACCACAGCGGGCATCGGCCCTCTCCCGTTGCCGGACACAGGTGCTGGCCCAAGGTGGCTCGTCTGTCGCCGTGCGGGCTGGTGTGCGGGGCGCGAAGCATGGGGGTGCACAGCGAGCTGGGCCGAGGGAGCGCACGCAACAAGCGTGCCGCGATCGGCTGAGCGGCCGGACGCCGCCGGTCGGGCCGCGATGCTGGCGCTGTGTGCGGGTTGACTCACACGGCCGTGAAGTGCGGGTGACGCTCGACGTCCCGGCCCGGCTGCTGCGGCCCGCTGCCGAGGTCTCGCCGGTGGCTACTGGCCGACCAGCGTCAGCGCCTCGAGCTCTCGCACTAGGTCGGCCTCGAGGCGCTGGAGGAAATCCTCCCACTGGGCGGCGTGGCGGTAGAGCGCCAAGGCGGCCAGCTTCTTGGTGAGAATCGCGTCGCGGTAGGGTCGCAGATCGACGCGCCCGAGGACCTGGAGCACGCGCGCCATGCCGACTCTGTCGAGCAGGGCATCCGGGATGTAGGCGCGGAGGGTCGCCTCGACCACGTCGCGGCAGCGCAGGATGGCGGGCAGACGTCCGGACAGCCACTCCTGCAGCGCCAGCAGGCGCTCGCTGGTCTGCCGCGACAGCAGGTACAGCGGTGTGCCCGTGCGCGCATGGAGTTCGAGGAGCATGCGGGTCTCCGCGTCGGCATTGGTCGCGATCAGCCGGAGCACGGCCCGCACCAGGGCGCAGCGAGCCGCCGGGTCTTCGACCAGCACGCGTTCGTACGCTTCGCCCAGCAGGAAGGCGGTGAGGACTTCGGCGAGCGAGCTGCTGGTGACTCCTCCCTTGTTCGCCGAGGAATCGCGGATCTGCAGGATCTGGGTCTCGCGGGCGATGACGTCGCGCGCGGTGTCGTCGAAGAAGACATTGGCGCCCTCGACGATGACGCGCAGCTCCCGGAAGACATCCAGGAAGGCGCGCACGTTGCCGGCATTGATCGTGTCCTTGAAGCCGCCGCAGGGAACGAAGACCTCGATGGACGCGGCCTCCACCCAACGGCGCGACGCCGGATCCGTCAGAAAGCTCCGGTGGAAATAACCGCCGTCGTCGATCGTGGTCCCGTCGGGCAGTTTGGCGGCGCCCGGCGCCCGCAGGACGCGGAATCCCTCGGGGCTCAGGCACGCCTCGGGGTAGGCCGTGCTGTTGAGGCGGGGGTGGGTGTGGCGCGCCATGGCCAGCTCGAGCAG
>Ga0067045_1030425_pt1 | contig 15325 bp, 15 predicted proteins | sample TerdegcTABiofilm_FD_59184 | JGI IMG/M metagenome (GOLD analysis project Ga0067045, IMG submission 59184) | Combined Assembly of (Gp0054472, Gp0054536) Wastewater bioreactor microbial communities from Singapore -Terephthalate degrading...
GGCCGGTGCAGGTGCCCGTGGGACCGCAGGTGCTCGGGCGCATCATGAACGTCATCGGCGAGCCGGTGGACGAGCAGGGCCCCATCGCCAGTTCCCAGTTCTTCCCCATCCATCGCCCGCCCCCGAGTTTCGTGGAACTGGACACCAAGGTGTCGTACCTGGAAACCGGCATCAAGGTCATCGACTTCCTCGCCCCGTACCGCAAGGGCGGCAAGATCGGCCTCTTCGGGGGCGCTGGCGTGGGCAAGACGGTCATCATCCAGGAGTTGATCCACAACGTGGCGCTGCATCACGGCGGCACCTCCGTGTTCTGCGGCGTCGGGGAACGCACGCGCGAAGGCAACGACCTGTGGGTGGAAATGCGCAATTCCGGCGTGCTCGACAAGGTGGCACTCATCTACGGGCAGATGAACGAGCCGCCCGGCGCCCGCGCCCGCGTCGCGCTCTCGGGGCTCACCGTGGCCGAATACTTCCGCGACGTGGAAGGCCAGGACGTGCTCTTCTTCGTGGACAACGTGTTCCGCTTCACGCAGGCCGGCTCGGAGGTCTCCGCCCTGCTCGGGCGCATCCCGTCGGCCGTGGGCTACCAGCCCACCCTGGCCCAGGAAATGGGCGAACTGCAGGAACGCATCGTCTCCACCCTGCGCGGCTCCATCACCTCCATCCAGGCCATCTACGTGCCCGCCGACGACCTGACGGACCCCGCGCCGGCGACTACCTTCTCGCATCTGGACGCCACCACCGTGCTTTCGCGGCGCATCGTGGACATGGGCATCTACCCGGCCGTGGATCCGCTGGAGAGCACGTCCAACATCCTGTCCCCCGAGGTGGTGGGCGAAGAGCACTACCGGCTGGCCCGGCGCGTGCAGGAAATGCTGCAGCGCAACCAGGAACTGCAGGACATCATCGCGATCCTGGGCATCGACGAGCTCTCCGAGGAGGACCGCCTGACGGTTTCCCGGGCGCGCAAACTCCAGCGCTTCTTCTCGCAGCCCTTCTTCGTGGCCGAGAACTTCACGGGCATCCCGGGCGTCTTCATCCCGGTGGAGGAAACCATCCGGGGCTGCCGCGAAATCGTGGAGGGACGCTGCGACGAACTGCCGGACCAGGCGTTTCTGATGTGCGGCACCATCGACTCGGTGCGCGAGAAGGCCGAACGGCTCGCCCATCGGCAGATCTTCTGACTCAGGCGGACCCATGACCAGGAACACGTTTTCCGTCCACATCCTGCACGCCCGGCAGGGCCCCCTGCTGAACATGAACAATGCCGTCCGCGTGGATTGCCGCATTTCCACGGGAGAAGTGGGCATCATGGCCGGGCATGTCCCCTGGGAAGCCCTGCTGCTGCCGGGATGGATCCGCGTGCACACGGCCCGGCGGGAGCACGCCCTGCTCGCCCGCGGGGGGCTGGTGCGATTTTTTTCCTCCGGAAAACTGGTTTCCGTGGTAGAGGATGTGTTCGATGCGGATCACGCGGACGCCGCCGATCTGCGCGCCCGCGTGGAGGAACTGCAGGCGAGGCGGCCCTTTCCCCCGGAAGAGGCCTCGCGGATGGAACAGGAAATTTCATGGCTCCTGCTGTGTCTGGAGGCAGTGGAAAAACATCTGATCCGGCTGGATGGAGACGACGATGAAGAAACGGAAGAAGAATGAGAGGTCCGCTGGCGCAGGCGGCCTGCTGATGGGCATGCGCGGCGGGTTCAAGAAAGCCGCGAAATCCGTGACCGGGCAGGACGAGAAGCAGAAGAAGGGCGGCGTGATGGACTGGATCCTCACGCTCGCGACCGTGCTGCTGGCGGCCTACGTGATCTACAAATTCTTCCTGCGGTGATGCGATGCAGCATGTACTGGCATGGCTGCTGGCGGGGCTTCTTTTTGGAGCCGTGCCGGCGGGCCCACCCAAAAAAAACGCAAAGAGCGCAAAGACAGAAAAGGAGCCGTGGAACAAGACACCGCAATTGATCAAGGACATCAAGCGCATTTCCGTTCCAACGGCCGCCATGGACAAGGAATGCCTGGCGCGCCTGAAGGCCGCGGGGGTTCCCTACCAGTTGTACGACAACGTTCCCCATGTGCGCACCCCCATCAAGCCGCTCACCGACAAACTGGGCGGCATCACCTACCGGAGGGCCTGGAACAACCCCGATGCGCCCTGGATCCTGGAATGCAAAACCGTTGAAAACCTGGTGCTCGCCGGCCCCAAACTGCAGAAGTACGGCGTGGCCTCGATGTACTGGAACTCGGCCTGGCGCGTGTCCTACGTGCGGGGGAAGCATCAGTTGTCCCGCCATGCCTATGGCGAGGCGCTGGACGTGACGGCCATCGATGGAACCTTCGGATACGCTTCGCTGGTGGGGCACTGGAACTCGAAATCCGCCAAGGGCGCGGCCCTGCGCGGCGTGATGGCCGCGCTGCGGGACTCCGGCCTGTTCAAGACGGTGCTCAGCCCCGATTTCGACGCCTACCACCGGGATCACTTCCATATCGATTCCCCGTCGCGCTCGGTCGCACTCAAGGTGAAGTACGACGTGAAATCGCTGGAGGTCCCGGCCTCCTCCACTGAGCTTCCGAAAACCGAGGTTCGGCCGAAAGACGCCCAGCCGGCGGCCCCCGACCGCAACCACGAGCTTTCGTCGCCGCCGCCCTGGCCCTGGGAACCGCCCCGTTCACGCCCAAGGCACTGGTGATCCGCATCCTTCCCGCATGAACGGAATCCGCAAACCCGCTCTTCCTGGGCCGGCGCTGACAGATGCACCTGTCCGGCCCGTGGTCCATCGAAGCCGCAGCGACGATTTCCTTCCATGTCAACCCGCGCCCGGAGGCCATGAAGATTTCATGCTTCGAGCTCGCAATGACAGGCTTCATCTTCCGATTGCTGCGTTCCATCCAGTCTCCCTCTGAAAGCCGGCACCCATCCTGCGGCCCTTCTTGACGCCCTCCGGTTTTTGCGCTTTGTTCGGGCGTCGCGGAAGAGAAGATTCGTTCTCCGCTGTGAGGTTTTCCATGCGACTTGCCCCGTGGCCATCCATTCTCCTGCTTTCACTGCTAATCCAACTGGCCTGCGAACGGGTGCAGGAATCCCGGCCCGCCGCCGAAAACGGCATGGGTTCCGCCAATACCGCGCCGCCGCCGGCCGCCCAGGATTCCAAACCGGTTCCGGCGCCCTCTCTTTCTTCCCCGCCCGCCGCCTCTGGGAGTTCGAAGCCCGCCAGCGCGGGCCAGGCCCAGGCGCGGCTTTATGCGATGATGGATTTCACGGTCCTGCGCAACCTGCAGATCCTGAAGGCCCGCCCCGACGTGCTGCGCCGGCTGGCCGCCCAGCAGGGACTGCTCGGGAAACTGGTGGCATGCGGCGCCGATCCGCTCTCCAGCCTCGACCGCGTGCAGGCCATCCTGCCTTCCGATTTCCGGAACCGCCTGCAGGGCGCCGTGGCGGCCGCCGGCTCCTTCGATGCCACCCGGGTGCGTTCCTGCCTTGCCGGCGAGTTCCAGAAGGAAAATTACCGGCACGAAGCCCGGAAAGATGCGGACGTGTTCATCCACCCCCGGCTGACCTTCGAAATCGCCTCGCCGGGCCCCGGACGGTTGCAGGGAGCGAGCCAGGACTGGAATGAACGCGAATTCCCCGCCGACGTGCAGGAACTCTTCCGGGAACTCGGAGCCGGCCAGGCGCTCTACGTGTGCTCGAAAGGCGTCCTCCTCCCGAAGCACCCGGAAATCACGACCCTGGCCCTGGCTTTCGCGCCGGAACAGGATTCCCTCGCCGTGCGGGGCCGCATCGTCTTCACCCGCGAAGACGTGGCCGCGGCCCTGCAGGCCGCAGTTTCGGCACAAATCCAGATTCAGCGCAAGAACCTGGCGATAGCGGCGGATCCCCGCATGCAGCAGGCCGCCCGCGTGCTGGAGCGCCTTTCGCTGACGCGCGAAAAGGATCGCCTCGTCCTGTCCGCCGTCGTTCCCTACGCGGACGTGATCCCCCTGCTGAGCCTGTTCAACTTCAAAATCCGCAACACTTTTTAATGTTAACTATAAATTACTAATGAGAATTTAAATTATTTGCAATTTTAGGCTATTCAATCAAAACTCCCGCCATCAGGTTTCACCCGCTGCACCTCCAGTTTCCGGATCATCCAGGAACCAGGCGATGGCGGTCCTGCCCACGCGGCGCAGGACGGCGGCATCCACCATTCCCGACACGACGCCGCCCGCCACGGGAACGGCCTTGACCAATCCCGCGGCCGTCTGGCGCGTGGCGCGCTCCAGGAAAAGAAGACCGAGTCTGCGCTGCACCGCCGCGATGGCAGCCGCCGGCAGGCGAATCATGAAGGACGCCGTGAATTTGTTGAACAACTGGACGCCGGACGCCTTGAGGACCTCCTTGACCGCATCGCCGAAGAGCGCCCATATCACGAGCTTGCGGATGCGCGGATCCTCCAGGTCGTGGCCTCCCAGTTTCGCCACGGCGGCCACCAGCCGGGCCTGGAGCACCCAGGACGCCAGAATGGAGGAGGGAATGGCCATCGGCAGCGTCACGAATCCTCCCAGGCCGGTGATGAATCCCGTGGAAAAATTCTTGTACGACTCGCGCTTCACCAGCTTCTTGGCGAGTTCCCGCGGCGGATCGGCGGGATGGGCACGGCGGATTTCCTCCACCAGCGCATCGGCGGGCGAAAACGGGGGTACGCCCTCCAGCGCCTGCCGGAGAATCCATTCCATGACGGTTTCCGGGTTCATTTCCCATCCGGAGATCGGGTTTTCGGGTTCCTGGGACTGCGAAAAATCGGTCATGGCGGGCCTCCTGCGAAATGCAAGGTTGCGGTTGATTCCCCGCAACCGGTTGTATACAATCCCGTTCGCCTTGTACAGATCCCTTTTTTCCTTCTCGCGCAAGGCAGGATCCTCCATGGTCCGATGGATTGCCACGGTTTTCATGCTCTTTCCGATGATCGGCTCCGCAAATGCGGCGGCATCCCTGCCCCGGGAAGCGGCCGCCGGGTTTCTGGCCTTCACCGGCATGCCGGGCCGCCCCGCCTACGACATGGTGCAGGCCGAAAGTTCGCTCGCCTGCGATCAACTCCGCTGCAACGGCCTGCGCACCGGGCAACTCCCGTTTTCCGGCCCCACGTCGGGTGGTGAAGAAACCTGCTCCATCCAGGACAAATCCATCCTCGCCCCGTTCTTCGCGTACGAGGAAAACCGCTTCTTCCACGTGATCTCCAGCCGGGGCGAACTGTGGAAGTTCAACCACCGCCTGCAACTGCGCGACCGCTTCGGCCGCGCCCGCTTCCCGGCCTCCGAGGGCATCCGGATCCAGGAAGGCACCTACCTCTTCGTGGGAAGCCGGGAAATCTCGCTGCGCCAGGCATCGGGCAACGTGCTCTGGCGGGAATCCCACGCCGCGCCCACCCTGTGGTTTCCCCCGCTGCGCATCAGCGAGCAGATGGTTCTCGTGCATGGCAACGTGCCGGCTTCCCCCACGGCGGGCCGGACGGCATCCCCGCGGGCCGTGATGCGCCTCGTGCAGGTCTCCACCGGCAAAACGCTGATGGAAGTGCCGCTGGGAGGACACTACGCGCCCCGGCGCTTTCCCGCGCTGGCGGTCCTGCAGAACCAGAAGATCATCCTGCCTGATCCCTACGGCGGATTGGTCGCCTTCTCCCTGACGGACCTGCTGAAAAAGAAGAACCGCGTCCTTTGGCGGACGAAATTCCTGGGCACCGGCCAGATCCTGTCCATCGTCGCCGACCCGTCCACCGCCCGCCTGTATGCCGCCTACGCCGGCAATCGCGGACAGAAGAACCTGGCGGCCTTCGACACGGAGACCGGCGCCTCTGTGTGGGCTATCTCTAATGAAACCATCTCCACGCCCCTGGCGCTGTACGGCGGCACCCTCCTCTTCGGAACGCAGACCGGCCGCATCGTCGGGTTGAAGACCACTGATGGAAAGGTCGTCATGGACGCGGCCCCGGAACTGAACCTGGCCCCCGACGACGAAACCCGGGTGATGGCCGTCAGCGAGCCGGTGGTGGATTCCATGGGCCGCGTGTACGTGGCGTTCGCGGCCGTGGGCCTGGAACTGGCCAGAAAACTCGCGCTCAACCGGAACCTGGCGGACGAGCCCCTGGAAGATTCCGTGGAAGTGGAGGTCGTGGGCGTGCAGGCGCCGGGAAAACGGCTGGTCTACCGCAGTTCCATTTTCGAGCTCCAGGATCTGCAATACTGGAAACTGCTGGTGGGAATGGAGTTCGTTGGGCTGTTCGGCCTGGCGGAACAGTTGTATCTCTGCAGCCCAGAAGGAGAAGACGACCCGTGAATCGGACGGATGGCGGCGGTATGACGGACCGGGAAGAAACCCTTCAGGAAGAACGGCTTCTGCTGGAGCGGATCCTGGAGGGCGACTCGCGGGCATTTTCCGAGTTCTACAGGCGCTACCAGCGTCTGGTGGCATCCTGCGTGCGCAAGGTGTTTCTCAAGTGGTCCGTGGATTTCACGGAGGACGAGATCGACGATGTGATCGGCAGCGTCTTTCTCGGCTTTCTGCAGAACGATTACCGGAAACTGCGCATGTTCGACCCGCAGCGCGGCTTTCGCCTGAGCACGTGGGTGGGAATCATCGCCACCAATGCCACGGTGGACCATATCCGGCGCAATCCGGCTTCCACCGTTTCGTATGAGGACACGTTCCAGAAGAAGGAAATCCGCAGCTCCTTCCTGTCCCCCGCCGAACACCTGGAACGCGCGGAGGAGCAGCGCCTGCTGGAAGCCGCCATGGAAATGCTCTCTCCTGGCGATCGTGAATTCTTGAAAATGATTTACGAATTGCAATTACAACCAGAAGAAATTGCAACAAGATTACAATTAAACATCAATACTGTTTATAGCAAAAAAAATAAAATCATTCATAAACTAGCCGATGCCGTGCGGGAACTGTCCACGGCGCGGCTGGCTCGATGAGTGGGCCGGAGGGGGTCGAGATTTTTCCATCCGCCGCGTACGCTGGAGCGAGGAAGGGCTGCCATGGATGCTTTTTCGAACTGGGAAGAAATCCTGAAACGGTTTTACGAAGCGCAGAAGGCGCCGCCCCTCCGGCCGGACCTGAATGACATCGTGGACATGGCGCGAGGGAAGAAACGCATGCCGGAAGATCTGGATCCAGGCCTGCGGGAAATGGTGGAAATGGTGGCGGAGTGGGAAAACTACGAATGGAATCGCGCCCCGGCACCCAATCCGTTCGAACTGCTGGTGTGCCGCGTGCGAGAAAAGGTGGACGTGCTGCTCTCGAGCCTGCAGTGGCAGGCACAGGCCGCGGGCGTCCGTTCCGGGTCCGGCGCGTCCCTTCCCGTCGTGCGCACCCGGACGGAAGAAGGCGTGGAACTGGCCATGAGCCCGGATGCAGGACATTCGGCCGCCCGCCTGACCCTGTCGTTTCCTGGAAACACGGCCGCTCCAGAACGCGTGGAACTGAAGCGGGACGGGCAACTGATGGATTCCGTTCCCGTGCTGGGCGAATCCGTGGAATTCATGCTGCCCGTGCCCGGAATCTATGAACTGGTCCTGTGCCACCCCGATTTCCGGCGCCCGCTTTTGGCCCTGACCCTGGAACCCTCTCCCGACGAAGAAGATCCTGCATGAGCATGACGTGCATCTTGACCGTGGATGCTGGCAATACCCATACCCGCCTGGCATTCTGGGACGAGGCGGGGAACCTGCTTTCCCGCGAGTCCTTCCTGACCGCCGCCATCCGGGACCGGCACGACGACGTCCGGGATGCCTGGTGGCGCCTGCTGGACGGCAACCGACCCCGGTTCATGGCGATTTCCTGCGTAGCCCCGGCCGTGGCGGGAATCCTGGCCGCATGGACGTCGGAAACCGGAATCTCCCCGACGTTCGCGACCCATCGGGACGTCCCGCTGGAAATGGCCATCCCCCATCCCAACCTCGCGGGCATCGACCGGCTGGTCAACGGTCTGGCCGCATGGAGCCGTCTGCAAACTTCATGTCTGGTCATCGATATGGGCACGGCCGTGACCTGGGATGTGGTGCTGGAACCCGGCATTTTCGCCGGCGGCGTCATCGCGCCGGGACTGGAAGTGCTGGCCGGGGCCCTGAGCCGGCGCACGGCGCTGCCCGCGGTTCAGCCGCGTCCCTGCGCGGACGTGCTGGGGCGGGATACCGAGTCCTGCCTGCGCTCGGGCGCCTGGTTCGGGTTCCTGGCGCAGGTGGAGGGCATCGCGCGGCGCATCCTGGAGCGGTTTCCGCAAATCCGCGATGTGATCCTCACGGGCGGAACGGCGCCCTTCGTCATGGAACACCTGCCGGCTTCCTGGCAGCACATGCCGCTTCTCACCCACGAGGGACTCTTCCGGATCGCCATGAACCGCCTGAACGAACCCGCGGCGAAACCCGATGGTCCTTGACTGCCGGGCGGGCAGCGGACGACAGCCGCGCACGGCGCGCCCCCTCCGAATTTCTTCTTTGCAAGCCGTCGAAAATCGCCTATCGTCTCGTTTGTCCGCCCGCGGACGCCGGAAGAAATGCAAAATGCAAATGAAAAAGAGTGAACCGTCATGATGAAGAACTCGCAAGTGGCCCGTTTGACGCTGGCCGGGCTGGAACTGGGAATAGGCGTGGCGCTGGGAGCGGTGGCCGGCATGTATCTCGACCAGAAATTCGACACGGAGCCTTGGCTCATGCTTGCGGGGCTCACGCTGGGAGTGGCCTCGGGCTTCCTCAACCTCTACAGGCTCGTCGTGGCTGCCGATAAAAATAACGGCGATGCCGGCCGCCGGGAGAAGCCATGATTCCACTGGCCCGCATCCGCCGGCACCTGGGAAAGCCGATTTCGCATTTCCACCCGGTGATTCGGTGGGCCGTCGCTCCATACCGCTTCTTCGTGCATGTCTTCCGGTTGTGGGAACGGCGCGACTGTTTCCGCATGGCGTCATCCCTGGCGTTCGAAAGCCTCTTTTCCCTGGTCCCACTGGCGGCGCTGGGCCTGTGGTTCGTGGATGCGCTGGGACAGAGCGAGCAGGTGAGCGGCCTGGCCCAGTACGTGGGAAAGGAATTCTTCCCGTCCTTCGGTCCGGCCGCCGTTTCCATGATCCGCAAACTGGCGTCCCGCATCCGCGGGGAATATCTGGGAACTGTGGGCGCCGTCTTCACCCTGCTGGTGAGCGTGTGGATCTTCGTATCGATGGAAAGCGCCATCAACGCCATCTGGGGCGAGCGGGGCAAGCGCCGCTCGTTCTTCAGCCAGTTTTCCACCTACTGGACGCTGGCCAGCCTGCTTCCCGTCATGGCATTGCTGGTTTTTCTGCGCCGTACGGACTTTCCCGTCCTTTCCAGCCCCCTGCTGGGACATTTCCTGCTGATTTTCTTCTTCTTCCTGGTCAATAAACTGGTCCCGATCCCCTTCGTCAACGCTTTCGCGGCCCTGGCCGGCGGACTGGTGTCATTCAGCCTGTTCTCGGGAGCCCGCTGGCTGGTGTCGCAGTACTTCACCAGCAAGTATTTCGGCATCTATGGCGAAATCGGCATCCTGTTCCTGGCACTGCTCTGGATTTATTATATATGGCTCATCCTCCTTCTGGGAAACGTCGTAACGTATGTCTTCCAGCGTTTCTCCTACCTGGAAGTCCGCCGCATCACGGAAAGCCGCTGGGCGGTGTTTCCCGGCGAGCTTCTGGCCTGGCGGGCCTGGAGCCTCCTGGATTTCATGTATCACAACCGGCAGTTGCACGATGCGTCCACGCTGGCCCTGATGCTTGGCGAAAGCCAGGGCGTCGTGGAAGGGATCTGCCGCCGGCTGGCCGATGACGGCCTGCTCTTCCATGTGGATGGGCAGTATGGCATGGAAGAGGAAAATGCGCGCAAAATCACCCTTTCCCGCGTGGCGCGCCTGTTCTCGCAGCCCATCCACGGCGATGTCGGCGGTGCCACACTGGTGTGGCAGGAACTTTCCGACGCCTTCATGCAGGTGGGAGAACAGGTGACCCTGGCGGCTTCGTGGGAGGAACTCTCGGACGTGCGCGAACTGTTCGACACCAAGAACATGGGAAAGAAGCCAACGGGGCCCCAGAAGCCGGCGGAAGAAACGACGCCCGATGCGCTTCCCGAAGGCGAGCCGCCGCCGGCGGAAATCGCCGAAACCGCCCCCGTGCCCGAAAATCCGGAACCGGAAAAGACGAAAATGCCCGATCTCTCTCCTCTCTTCTCGCCTGCCCGGAACATGCTGGAAAAAAGTTCCCGCAAAGACGCGTGATCCGCATCATGTTTTGTATGGCACTTCCAGTTCGTTTTGATTAACATGTTGGCCGCGAACGGCCGATGATCTCCCCTGGAGAGCGGCCCCGCGGTTTTGCGAAACCAGAAGACCGCAGGAACCATGGACGGTGAAGTGACATGAATTCCAAGATGATTTCCTGGATGGGATATTTCCTCCTCATCGGCGGCATGGGAATCGTGACGCTGGCCATGGGCTGGATCACGGGATACCACGGTCTTGGAACCCTGCTGTCGGTGGCCATCATCCCCCTGTTCCTGGCAGGCCTGCTTTCGCTGTTCATCGTGAGCACCCAGGATGGCGGCTCCGTGCGCGAACTCGAAAGCATGCTGCAATTGCGCACGGCGCAGTTGCAGGACGCCAAGGCCACCATCAAGCGCATGTCGACCAAGGACCGTCTGACTGGCCTCTACAACCGGCGCGGATTCCGGGATCTGCTCAAGCGCGAGATCCTGCGCGCCAAGCGCATCGAGAGCCCGCTGGTGGTCATGGCGCTCCAGTTCCAGTTCCCTCCGGGCGCCGATGCCGCGCGGCAGGCGTCCATGATGTCGGTATTCGGGAAGAACATCGCCCGCTGGATCCGCGGAACCGACGTGTGCGCCCGCATCGGGGAGGATACCCTGTCGTTCCTCCTGCTGGATACCGACCTGGAAGGCGCCCGCATCTTCTACGACCGCATCCGCGAGCACCTGGCGGCCAGCGAATTCCAGTTTCCGCCCTTCTGCGCAGGGGCGGCTTTCTTTCCCGAACATGGCTCATCTTCCGAAGGTCTCATCGAACTGGCCGTTTCGGCCGCCCGGACCGCCCAGGTGGGCGAAATGGTGGTGGCCTCGCCCTCCATTCCCGTGAGCAACACCGCCGAACCCGAAACCATGGTTTGACGGCGCCCCGGAATCATCACGGATTTTCAGTTTCCTCTTTCTGCAGATACGGCAGGATATGGCGCGCCCAGAGGCGGTATCCTTCCACGGACAGATGCAGGCCGTCGGGCATCAGGCGGGGATTCACCCGGCCATCGGACGCCAGGAACGAGGCGCTGATATCGAGGTAGTGGATGCGCCGTCCGTCGTGCAGAACCGAAATGCGCTCGTTGATCTCCCGGATGGCGGCCATCAGGCGGCTCCCAGACCGCGGAAAGACGCCCATGAGCAGGATGCGCGCCGACGGGCACCGCTCCAGCAGCAGATTCACGATGCTCCCGATTCCCCGGGCGACGTCGGCCGGAGAATCGCCATCGGTGAGGTTGTTGGTGCCGGCCAGCATCACGATCCACCCGATTTTCCCGCACTTTTCCGGAAGATGCCCGTTCTGCAGGCGCCACAGGATGTTTTCGGTGCGGTCTCCCGCGACTCCCACGTTGATGGCGCGCGCGGCGAAATGGAGCCTCCAGGTCTCCTCGCCGGCTTCCAGCCAGTTTTCCGTGATGGAATCTCCCACGAACAGCCATTCGGCATCCGGCATTTCACGCACCTTCCTCTGCAGTTGAATCACCCGCGGCATCCACCAGCGCACCCGGAGCCGCGGCCGCGGATTCTGCGTCTTGCCCGGCGGCGCCGGCGCCTTTTCCTCGTATCCTCCCGCCAGTTCCGGCCCCGGAACAAAGTGCTGCACCATGGCGGCCGCCGGCCTGGCAGAATCGGATGATGTGGAAACGGCCGGTTCGGGCGTGGCGCGGCGGCCATCGAGACAGCCCGCCCCGCACGAGAGATTCGCAAAAAGGAAAAAAAATGCGGAAATCCCGACAGCGGCCCGGAACTGCATGCCCGGCATGCTAGCCGGCTTTTCCGGCAAAGCCAAATTTTCGGTTCAACCCGTCCTCGAATTCTGTTAGTACGGGGAAATTGATGGAAGAGGTGTCTCATGGCATGCGGAACACGAAAAAAACAGGAAGAAACGGGGCTCACGCAGGCGCTGGAAGATTACCTGCTCACCATCTACCAGTTCGCGCAGACCCAGGGTTTCGTGCGCGTCAAGGACATCGTGCACGCACGGCAGGTGAAGGCCGGCAGCGTTTCACCAGCCATGCGCCGGCTCTCCGAACTGGGACTGGTGGAATACGTCCAGCGCGAGTACATCAAGTTGACCCCGGAAGGGGAGATGCAGGCCCGGCGCATCTTTTCGCGCCATGAACTGCTCTCGCGCTTCTTCCGCGAAATCCTGCGCATGGACGAGGAATCCTCCGAATTCGAGGCCTGCGCCATGGAGCACAGCCTTTCCGAAACCGCGATGGACCGGCTCGTGACGTTCTTCGAGTTCCTGAACGTGTGCCCGCACTCGTTTCTCACCTACTGGCAACGCTATCAGACCTGCCGCGGCGCCCACCCGCTGGATGCCGACTGCGCGGTGTGCAGGGAGCACGAAACGGCCGGGGAACCCTGCTGCCGGCCGCGCAACTCGCTGTGCTCGGCTTTACCGGGCGAACGGGTGAGCATCCTCAAGATCGAGGGATCCCCGGAACTGCGGCGCAGCCTCCTGGATCGCGGCCTGCTCCCGGAAAGCCAGGTGGAGGTGGATCATTTCGCCGCCGACGGCGTCGTGGTGCGCGTGGATGGTTTTCCTTGTAAATTGACCCAAACCGAATGCGAAGCCATTCTGATCCAGAAAACAATGGAGCAAAAATGAAAATTTTTTTCCTCCCCGTGCTTTTCGTTTTTTTTCTCGCCTCCGCCTGCGATGACGGCGAACGCCGTCCCCTGGGTTCCGCCTGCTCGGAAAAGACCGTGTGCGAAGGCGTGTGCAACCTCGGGCTGCCGGATGGCATGTGCACCGTCGCCTGCTCGGACGAAGAACCCTGCAGGAAAGGAAAATGCGTGCGCTTCGAGGAGAATTCCTACTGCCTGCCGGATTGCTCCACCAATGCCGACTGCCGCGCCGGCTACGGATGCATCGACTTCTTCTGCGCGCCCCTGCAGCCCGTGGGCGCCCGCTGCGACGACAACGCGGACTGCCTTCCCTGCGCGGGCCAGGAACACTGCCCGCAGGGCTCGAAACTGGAGTGCCGCGAGAACGTGTGCTCCATTCCCTGCCGGGATCAGGCCGATTGCGTTTCGGGAACCATGTGCGCCTATTCCTTGGACGATTTCTGGTGCGTGGGTGTGGATTACGAGACCGGACCGGGAACCGCCGGCGCCGACTGCAGCGTGGAACCCTGCCTCGAGGGACTCTCCTGCGCCACGTTCTTTTCTCCCGATGGTTCCTCGCAAACCTGCACACGGGAATGCGAGGACGACCGCGAGTGCCCGCCCTTCATGGCCTGCCGCCAGGATGAAACGGGGCGGCGCTGCCACCCGCGCACGTACTGCGAACCCTGCTTCCTCGACAGTTCGTGCGGCACGCCCGGCGACCTGTGCGTGGGAGAGAATCCGGATGCGCCCAAATACTGCGCCCGCGAATGCGATCCCGAAATCCCGGGCACCTGCCCCCCCGACACGGTCTGCCGGGAAGTGCGCCGGTGCGAATCCAAAAACGCCTGGGTGACGGATTGCGCCGGCTGCGAGGGCTGCGAAACATCGGCCGCGCGCCATCAGTGCATCCACTGGCAGGACACCTGCATCGGCGATGGCGGCGCCTGTTCCGGATGCTTCGTGGATGCGCAGTGCGGCGAGGGGCTTTCCTGCGTGCTGGGTCCGGACTCCTGGCAGACCGTGTGTGCGGAATCCTGCACCTGGCCGGGCGAAACCTGCCCCGCCGGCACCTGGTGCCGCACCACGGATCGCGGGGAATTCTGCCTGCCCCGCACCGGCTCCTGCCAGAATCCCTCCGGCGGCCGCTCGGCCTGTGAAATCTGCACGCGGCACACCGACTGCGCCCAGGGATTCTGCGCCACGGTTCCCGGCGAGACGTCCGGGTTCAAGCACTGCCTGAACCTGCCCTCCGATGGTTCCTGCGGCCCCTATGCCCGGACGGCCACCGTTTCCACACCGGATTTCGGCGCCCTGACCCTGTGCGTGCCGGAAACCGGCGTCGCCACCTGCGAGCACTACATCGAATGCCTCTCCCTTTGCCCCGATGGTCCTTCCACTTGCACCACCGGCCCCTCCTATTGCCAATAGCGGATTTCTCAAATCTGTCTCCATAGTTTCAGTGCAGGAGACGAAAGCCGGAATCCGGCGGCATCGGACTCACCCTGCCGCTGCGTTGAAATAGCCTGAATAATTCAAATGATTCGAAAAAATATCACATGGCGGGTTCGGAAGCCGGTTCGGGTTCCCCGGCCGGCATGGGCGGCGCATGCGGATGCACGGGACGGCGGGCATGGCGGGCGGCGCCCATGTCCCAGGCCAGACCCAGGCCGAACATCGGATAGTACTGCACCGGATCCGTGGTAATCGGCTGGAAAGCCATCACCAGCAGGCGCAACTCGGGCGCCAGCAGGAATTCGGCGCCCACCGTCAGAATCGTGTAGAAATTTCCGGCATCCACGTTGTTGTCGAAGGCATAATGCAACTCGTTGGCGTAGATCTCCACCTTGGGCGCGGTGGGATGGTTGCGGAACGTGACGCCTCCGAAAATCTTCGCATTACCGAGATTCAGGCGCGGCAGGATGGAAAACGAGAACACGCCCACGGACTCGTTGCCGTATTCCACCGGCGAGGAGATGCCGTTGGTGATGCTCTGGCGCGCATACGGCACCGAATAGCTCAGAAATTCCGTAGCCAGCGCGACGGACCATTCACGGTCGATGTTGAAGTTGTAGCCCATGGAAAGGCCGATGCCCACCACGTTGCCTTTGGGCTCCAGATTCACGTCATCCTTGTATGTCTTGAGTTTCCCGGCGGAAACGCCCCACTCGCCCGAAAGGCCGATATCGAAATTCCTGCTGACGCGGTAGCGCCAGTTCAGGTTGGTCTGCGAACGCGGCACGTAGTTGGCCGCGCCCGTGGTGATGCTGTAGGTGTCCTGATCGATCGTGACCTGCTGCGTGCCTTCCACCGGCTTCTGGCCCGACAGCAGCATGGCGCCCGCCGACAGCAGGCTGCGGCCTTCGGAAGGCGCCCCCGAACGCATGGGCGGCTGCGGCAGCGGAACATAGGCGGCGCGATG
>Ga0067045_1030427_pt1 | contig 15317 bp, 14 predicted proteins | sample TerdegcTABiofilm_FD_59184 | JGI IMG/M metagenome (GOLD analysis project Ga0067045, IMG submission 59184) | Combined Assembly of (Gp0054472, Gp0054536) Wastewater bioreactor microbial communities from Singapore -Terephthalate degrading...
AAAGAAAACGGCGCGGCCCATGGCGGCCGCCCGGCGGTCGCCTATAGCCCCGAGATCGCCTGTTTTCTCGAAGAAATCTACAGCGTATGCAACCGCATCGAGCGGCTCGAACTCGATCCGCTCGCCGTCGTGCGGCGCTATTCGGCGCCCGAAGACATCGAGGTAGCAGGCCTCGTGTGTTCAACCCTCGCCTTCGGTTCCGTGCAGCTCATCCTACGCGCGTGCGAAACGGCCCTCGAACCCCTGGGAACACGGCCCGCAGATGTCCTGCGCACGATGGATCAGCGCGACATAGAGCGCCAGTGGGACACCTTTCAGTATCGCTTTTGTTTTCCGAACGACATGATTGCGCTCATGGGGGCAATCCGGAAAGCATTGCTCGAGTATGGCAGCCTCGAAGCGGTTTTTTTGCAAGGAGATAAATGGCGCGCGCATGGAGCTCCGATGCTGGAGGCGGCGTCGGCATTTGTACGCACGCTGCGGCGGTTTGCGAATGAAGTGGCGCCGTCCGGCTTGCGCAAGAATCTGTTGCCGGACCCAGCCGATGGCTCAGCCTCTAAGCGCTTATTTCTCTTTTTTCGCTGGATGATCCGCCGCGACGAAATCGACCCAGGCCCCTGGTCTTCTGTTGATCCTTCGCGGCTCGTGGTGCCGATGGATGTTCACATGGCGCGAACCTGCGCCGAACGGCTGCATTTTCTGCCAGGGCGGAGAGAAAGGGCCGCCGTAGGAGGCTTAGGCAGGGCAACCAAAGTAGGCGATGTAGGCGCCGCAGGCGTCGGAGGCGGGGCAAGTGGGACAGCCGAGGCAAGCACCGCAGGCGCTGCACGTGGGGCTGGAGAAACAGGTAGGGCAGCCACTACAGGCGGGCCCACCTCCGTCATCGATGTGCGCAAAGGCACTGCACGGAGCGGATCCAGTGCTTCTGCACCCCACATCAACCTACGAACCGCCCTCCAGATCACCGAAGCGTTTCGCCTCTACGCACCCGACGATCCTGTCAAATACGACTTCGCACTGACACGCCCCGGTATCGACCCACACCCCGGAGACGAACGCTTCGGCTGCCTATGAGCTACCGACGTCCGGAGGCGCCCGGTGCTTCCCGTCGTGGCGCCATCCCTGCGTCGCATTGACAACCGCGCGCCCACTGTGCTACGTTACTTAGGCTTTCAAACAGCTTTTCGGGCAATAGCGCAGGTGGTTAGCGTACAAGTCTGGGGGACTTGGGGTCGCCAGTTCGAGTCTGGCTTGCCCGATAGAATAGAGCACGTCGTTGCGATGCGATGACGTGCTCTATTCGTTTTTTCGCTTTAAATTTCTTGCGCGCGTGTAGCACAGAATGTAGCATAGAGGCGTTATTTACCCTTTACTGGGGAAAATAAGGCACTACCGATTATTCAGGTATGGTAAACTTGAAATAATCATCATCCCCAAGATACAAACCATAGGCAGTATCTATCGAAATATTTGCCGCTGATTAAAAGCTATCATTGTTCTCGAAACTATCATCAGGGCCTATGCTGCGCCCTTTTGTCAACACATATGTCATTTAATGTTACGCCAGTTCAAATCTAAAGTGCACTGGTTAAGAATCAAACGTGCACTAAGTCCGAAGCCTTGACGGTGTACAGATTTGTAAGAATATCGCGATACCAAATACGCAAATCAGCCCGATCCTCCTGTGGGTGAGGAATGATATTGATGTTTACCTCTTCCCTGAGAGGAGCCTTGTGAATACGGAATTTAATATTGTTCACAGAGATATTATGATATGCATCAACGACTCTGCGCATACGCAAGCAGAAGATATCATCCAGGGTTTTCCCTGGTGGTATGGATAGATCCCTAAAAAAGGTACAGCCTTCTTGAAAGGCTTTTTCAAATCTTAGGAATAGGATTTCGTTGGTCGTACTATGAACCTGGTGATAGTTATAGCGTTGGACCTCTTGGCTAAGAAGCTGTCTGGCATCAGAAATATCTTTGATTCCCTGACGAAAACAACGTCTGACCAAACGGTCCTGGAGCCACCTGTAGGGCCGTTCAATTTTACCCTTGGCTTGAGGAGAGAGGACATAGGTGACCTTAATGCCTAAATCCCGAGCAACCTGTTTTCATTGGGGATCTGTGTCATCGGTGAAAAGATTATGCTTGTATCGCAGGCTGTCCCGTCCCTGAACAAAGCGAAAAATGGAATGGCTGTCTACATAATAAGCATGGCCGACGCCGTGGACAACAGCAACATCTTTTAGAGCAAGGACATGCGTCCATGTGGTTTCTCTCTTTAGAGGCCTTCCTTTTTTGCCCGGGCGATGACTGTAGGCAAGGAGAGCTACTCGTTGTATCGAGCAGCAGCTCGTCCCGTATGTAACTGTCGTTGAAATCCTGAATTGGTACCTGGGGATCCTGAATAAGCATGTGTTCCTGGTGAAGCTCATGAAGAAGGTGCTCTTCGACCTCAAGGTTGATTTTTCGGTTGATCGTTTTTCTTTCGCGCCTGGCGGTAAATCCGTCGGGATTTCCCCTGAACATTTTTAACAGTTGGAAAAAACGTCTCCTTTTGATGTCTAAAAGGGAGAGCATGTAGGAAACATCGACCAGGCCATTCTCATACCGACGAAAGACCTTTCTGAGTTCTTCATCAGAAAAACGTTTATGCAGGTGTCCTTCCATGGCAATACCTCCCCCAATAGTGAGGGAAGTATTATCTCACTCTGATCACCAGGGAGCGAGTGCACTTTTGATTCTTAAATGACATCTTCATTTTTTATCTTGACAAGTGGGAATTTGGCTGTATAATATTTTTATTGTAACATCTGATGATAATATGATTGCAGCCACATAAAAAGGAGATTTTTTTTATGATTGCAAAAAAGAAAGAATGGCTACTTACCAATTACCCAGAGATTATCTTTGAAGATAATGTTGTTGGACAGATGAAAAAGAAGCTGTTTGATGCCTCGATGGATGAAATAGATGCTATCTTGGCGGATTATGGAATTCCTTCTGAATCGGAATTAGGGAAAGCGGGTTGTTATATTCAGAATACTCCACGGAAAGATTCTATCGAAAAACGCAAAAAAAATGATGTGGTGTTACTCCCAATCGGTTGTACAGAAAATCATGGCGACCATGCCAACAGTGGACTTGATACCTTTATGGTTACTCAGATTTGTGAGGGGGTCAGGCGCTATACCGCCAAACAGGGCAGAGAGGTGAACTTGGCCTTTCCTCCAATCAACTATGGCAACCATCCTTATCATCACATGGGCATGCCGGGCACGGTGATTATTCCCCCAGAAGTAGTCAGAGAGACGTTGATTTATGTGATGCTTGGCTTGTGGAATGATGGATATAGAAAAATTATCCTTGTCAATAACCATGGACAGCTCTGGACTTTGGTTGATGCGATTCAGGAGTTTATGAAAAGATTTCAGCTTCCGGCAGTTGTACAAGTTGTAGATTGGCATCGTGCAGTGAGGGAATTTTTTATACCTATAGACCGACCCGAGAGTTTCGAAACCAACTTTATCCATGCAGATGAATCTGAGACATCAGTAGGACTTTTGATGTTCAAAGATATGATTAATATGAATTACGTGAGAGATGCGGCGGGGCAGGGTTTTTTGCCTGAAGGCCATTTTGATCTTTCTGTTGATCCCTATCGCCGTCCCCATAGATGGGAGGAGGGTGAGGGGCATTCCGCTATTGAGCGATTTGCTACTCCTGAAGGAGTCGTGGGTAAACCCAGCCTGGCTACTATAGAGAAAGCCAAGCGCCCCATCGCTGCCATTCTTAAATATTTAACTATGTGTATCGATGATATTCTTGAAGCCTTTCCTCCTGGCAAATTGCCGGAAAAGGTTTCTCTAAGAGATCCAGAGGAGCTTGCTCCTTTCTTGCAGGAACCATTGAGCAAAGGCTGGAAGTCGGTATATGAATTGCCTCAGATTGGTCCCTTTCATAAGGGGTGATGTATGAAGTATTCCTTATGCCTATCTATCAGCCCTACTCAGTTTGATGCAATCCCTTTGAAGGGTGATTTTACCAAAAATGTAGAGAAAGTTGCTGAGTTAGGATTTGACGGGGTGGAGTTGGCTATTAGGGATCCCCTTCTTATTGATAAAAAGAAGATATTAAAAGAATTGAAAAAATATAGGTTGATGGTACCTGCAATTGGGACTGGACAAGCCTGGGGGGAGGAAAGGCTGTCTTTTACCGATCCTGAGCCCCAAGTACGTAAAAAGGCAGTTTCCCGGGTAATTTCTCATTTCGATTTTGCCGCTGAAGCCGGAGCCGTTATCATCATTGGTCTTTTAAGAGGTGTTGCCAATCCAAAGGTAAGCGTTCAAGAAGCTAGTCAATGGATGTTGGAAGCCTTTAGCCGTTGTTGTGAAGAAGCTCAGAAGAGAGAGGTCAGGATTGCTTTTGAACCCATTAATCGATATGAGACTTCTTTTATAAACTCTGTTCGTGAGGGTCTCATTTTCATTGAAAAAGTAAGAGCTCCAAATCTTGGTATGGTATTAGATACTTTTCATATGAATATAGAAGAGCCGTGTATAGCTGAAAGTATCAGACTGGCGGGCAGCCGTATGTTCCACCTGCACTATGCCGATTCGAACAGGAATTATCCTGGCCACGGGCACATCGATTTCGCCTCGATCCTCCGAGTCATGCGAGATATGGGATACCAGGGATATGTGTCTGGCGAGCATCGGGCATACCCGGAGCCGGAGATAGCTGCACTCCGGGGGCTGACCTACATGAAAGGGCTTGAGAAAGCTTTGGGATGAAGTTGACCAATCGCGGAGAAGTCTAGTATGGCGAATGATACATTGTTTGAATTGAGAGGCATCACCAAGATCTATCCGGGTGTCGTGGCGCTTAACAAAGTGAGTTTCGACCTGAAGGCGGGGGAGGTGCACGTGCTTTGCGGAGAGAATGGGGCGGGCAAATCGACGCTGATCAAGATTATGTCGGGAGCTGAGTCCCCTGATGCGGGAACCATTGTGTTCCAAGGCGAAGTATGTACTTTCAAGGATCCGCGGGATGCGCAGCGCTCAGGCGTCGCCACCATCTATCAGGAGTTCAATCTCATTCCCGAGATGACCATAGCGCAGAATCTGTTCCTCGGCAGGGAGCCGAAGAAATTATTTAATTCGATGATCGATTGGAGGCGCGTGCGAAAGGATGCCGAGAAGTACTTCGACATGCTCAATGTGAAGATTGATGTATGGGAGAAGATCAAGAACATATCGGTTTCGAAGCAACAGCTGGTGGAAATTGCGAGAGCTCTATCGTTGAATGCAAAGGTCATCATCTTCGATGAACCGACCAGTGCGCTCACCGATGAGGATGCCAAGAGATTGTTCCACATCATCGGGAAACTAAAGGAGCAGGGGATCGGTATCGTTTATATCTCTCACCGGATCGAAGAACTGTTCCAGATAGGAACACGGGTCTCGGTCCTGCGTGACGGCAAGAAGATTGCCGAGCACGATGTTAAAGACGTCACCAAGCAGCAGCTCATCTCCGAGATGGTCGGACGCATACTTGGGAAGGAGTTCAACCGGACGATCCAGGAACCAGGTAAAGAGATGCTGCGGGTTGAACATCTTTCTTCCGGAAAGGTGTTCAAGGATATTAGCTTCTATGTACGGGAGCGCGAGATTGTCGGGTTTTTCGGTTTGGTCGGTTCAGGACGAACAGAGATCATGCGGGCGATATTCGGCATCGACGGGTACGAAAGTGGAACCATCTATATCGAAGGAAAGAAGTACTCTGCCGTGAAACCGCGGCACTCGGTGCAACATCGGATCGCGTTCATTTCTGAGGACCGCAAAAACGAAGGCTTGTGTCTCGAGCTAAGCGTCCGGGAGAACATGATACATGCTGCTATGCCGTTCATGTTCAAGAACAAGATCATCAGGCCAGCCCAAGAAGTATCATTTGTCGATGCCCTTATCAAGGAATTGCAGATCAAAACTCCGTCGCAGGAACAAACGGTGAAAAATCTGTCGGGCGGAAACCAACAAAAGGTCGTCCTTGCAAAATGGTTTCTGACCAAGGCGAGGATTTTTATCTTCGATGAGCCGACGCGAGGACTCGATGTGGGGGCGAAGGATGAGGTCCACAACCTGATTGACAAGCTCGTGACCGAAGGCGCCGCCGTCATACTGATCTCATCCGAATTGCCCGAGGTGTTGGGAATGAGCGACAGGATCTACGTGATGAAGGAAGGAGCATTGGTTAGGGAGTTTAGCCGGGAAGAGGCTGATCAGGAAAAGGTCATCAAGGCGGCCATAGGATGATTCGCTCTATAATTGAAACTGAAGCATAGGAGATATCTAGAATATGGAAAAACCTGAGAAGAATCGGTTGGTCAAGAACTTGAACGGCCCGTTCATCATATATTTGCTGATGTTTGCAGTCTTCAGTCTGTTCATAAATAATTTTTTCTCGGCAGGCAATTTGAACAATGTCATGCGGCAGGCCGCGATGCTCTCGTTGGTTGCTATAGGCCAATGTTTCGTTATCCTGTTGGGAGGAATCGATCTTTCGCAAGGGTCGGTACTGGGCTTGACCGGGGTTGTGATGGGGATTCTCCTGAACAACGATGTTTCTCTCGGCATGAGCGTACTGCTGAGTGTGGCCATGGCAATTGCCTTGGGGTTGATCAGCGGCTATCTGATCGCTTATATCTCAGTCCCAAAATTCGTGGCGACTTTCAGCATGGGAGGCATCGCTCTGGGACTCGCACTCGTCATCAGTGACGGCAGGGTGGTCTGGGGCTTTCCCGAGGCAGTGAGGTGGCTGCATGATAGCGAGATCCTCGGATTGTCGTCGGTATTCTATGTAATCTTCATAGTCTACCTTATCGCATTCTGGGTATTGAAGTTCACCCGGTTCGGTTCTTCGGTGTACGCAATCGGAGGCATCCAGGCGTCTGCCGAGCTGTTCGGGATCAAAACCAGGAGAAACGAGATGCTCTGCTACGCCATAAGCTCTGGCTGTGCCGGGCTTGCGGGAATCATGGCTGTCTCCAGGTTGAACTCGGCTCGTGCGATCATGGGTTCCGGCTACGAGTTCGAAGCCATCGCAGCGGTGATCCTCGGTGGTACTCGCCGACTTGGAGGAAAAGGTGGTGCACTGCAAACCATCATCGGCGTACTCATTGTCGCTACGGTCCGAAATGGTCTGAATCTCATTGGTGTAAGCATCTACATGCAGCAGGTGGTTATTGGATTGATCCTGATCATCGTATACATCCTCAACGAGAATTCCGCTTCCATAAAAGATACAACCACAAAACTATTGAGAAGGAGAGTTGCGCACAATGCCTGATAGACCTTCCATTCTGGAAAGATCGAAGAAGATACTTCATCAGATAGGGATGAATCAAGCTTTATTTACTTTCCTGTTGTTTTTCTTTGGAAGCTTGCTCTTCATCGATCAATTCGCAATATCGACAAACTTAATCAATGTATTTCGTCAAGGTGCCCTGATATTTTCGTTTTCAATCGGCATGACAATCACCATGTTGCTTTCAGGTCTAGACCTGTCGATCGGAGCCGTGGGTTCATTATCGTCGGTAGTCGCAGCAACACTGATCATCTCGGGGAATGTGTTCCTTGGCGTGTTGGTTGGGCTCATCGTTGGAGCGTTGCTCGGTTTGCTTTCGGGTATCGCGATAGCACGGTTCAGCGTACCGTCGTTCATCATGACCTTCAGCATGATGAAGATCGCGAACGGATTATCGCTTGAGTTCACCCAAGGGCAGTCTATTTATGGGTTCGATAACAGCTTCAGGTTTATCGGGATCGGCTATGTTGGACCAATTCCCATGCCGTTGTTCATCAACTTCATTGTCCTGTTGATCCTTGTCTTCGTCTTGAAGTATACGGTGTTCGGCAGGAGCGTGTATGCGGTTGGCAGCAATAAGAATGCTGCCAAATTCTCCGGTATCTCATACCATTTTACTATAATGATGGGGTATATGGTGTCTGGATTGTTTTCAGCTTTTGCCGGGCTGCTGCTGATTGCTCGTCTTGGGTCGGCTGAAAGCATCATGGGAGAGGGATGGTCTCGCCAGGCGATCGCAGCAAGCGTGCTCGGTGGTGTCTCTTTCGCTGGTGGGAAAGGTTCCATTATCGGGACCGCTTTCGGAGCCATGTGCGTTGCAATCCTCTACAATATCTTGAATCTGTTGGGAGTAGACTCCTTGTGGCAGGAATTCTTCCTCGGACTCATCATCTTGTTGGCGGTCTCCCTGGATTGCATCAAGACCATTTGGATGAAAAAGCGTGATACCATCAGACAGCTGCGGAAAATTAGCGAGGAAGTAGTTGCCTGAGGGCTCGAAACATAGAAAAACGAGGGAGTTTCCCTCTCAAAAACATAGGAGGAGGAGATTATGAAGAAAGTTCTCTCTGTACTGCTGGTATTGGTGGTATTTCTTACGTTTACCGTAGGTCCGATGTTCGCAGCTGGACAGGACGATAGGTTGCACGTGGCATTGATCGTCAAGAACCTGACCAATCCATTTTTTGTCTATATGAAGTGGGGCGGTGAGGCTGCGGCAAACAAGTATGGCGTTCGATATACCTGCCTCGCTCCCGAGGTTGAGGAAGTCGAAGGACAGATCAGGATCATGGAGGATTTGATCCAACAAGGTGTTGATGCGATTGTAGTCGTTCCTATTGACTCGACTGGGATTGTTGCTGGAATCGAGCGTGCAAATGACGCAGGTGTTCCCATCTTTGTTTCAAATACCCGTGCGCTTGGTGGTGATTTCGTCGCATTCGCGGGAATTGATCACAAGACCATGGCCGAGACCATGGGTAAGTATGTGGTTGAGAAGCTCGGTGGAAGTGGAAATGTGATCGAGCTCGAAGGCGTACCCGGTGCACAATCCTCCATTGACAGAGGAATCGGATTCGCAAATATCTTCAGCAAAGAACCAGGAATCAAGGTGTTGGCGAGGGTTCCTGCGAACTACAACAAGGCAAAGGCCATGCAGGTCACCGAGGACCTGTTGGTCCGTTTCAGCGACATCGATGCAATCGTCGCATACAATGACAGCATGGCACTCGGAGCGGTTGAGGCTTTGCGTGGTGCAAGGAAGCTTGGTCAGATCATTGTGACCGGAACCGATGCGAACAAGGATGCACTTGATTCGATCCGCGCGGGTGAGTTGACGGCCACTGTCGATTCCAACCCAGTTGCACAGGCATTTGTTCCCGTCGAGGCTGCGATCCGGTACCTGATGTACAATGAGGTTCCCAAAAAGGAAATCATCGTCGGTGAGGGTGTCCCCAAGATCGTTGACAAGGATAATGTAGATGAGTTCGAGGCGAGTGTCGTACAAATGTTGAAGGAATACGGCGTAAAAGCCAAGTTCTAACCATATGAGAAAGGAGGAAGGTGCATATGTACCTTCCTCCTTTCCCGAGAATGAACCAGAGATTACATCTGAATCCAGGAGATCACCATGAAGACCATAACGATCGTGCGCGAACATCAATTGGCAATCAACGACATTCAGCAACCGCAGATTGGGCCGCATGAGCTATTGATAAAAGTGAGGAACATAGCGATCTGTGGTTCAGATGTGCATCTCTACGAGGGTACGTACGGTGGGCCGAAGCACTATCCCCTGGTATTTGGTCACGAGTGGTCCGGAGACGTTGTGGCGATCGGGTCGGAGGTGACCGGTGTTTCGGTTGGTTCCAGGGTGACAGGGGACTGTTCCAAGTTCTGCGGATCATGCAGGAACTGTCAGATTGACAAGAATCTTTGTGAACATATAGAGAAATTCGGTATCACGATCGATGGAGCTTCGTCACAATATATTGTGAGGGATGAAAAGTATGTGTATCCGTTCGATGAATCACTGGACTATAAGTGCGCTGCATTGGCAGAACCTCTTGCAGTTTCGGCAAACCTCTTGAAACGTTTGCAGCGACAAGCGGGGAGTCTGGACACCAAGAAAATCTTGGTGATCGGTTTGGGGGGCATTGGCCTCGGCGCGATGCTTCAGCTCAAGCATGTGTACGGGTGTACAAGTGTTTTTGTTTCCGATGTCTCGGACATGCGAGCCGCCGTTGCACGAAAATTGGGAGGGACCTTCGTCTCGCTTTCAGCGGAGGGCTCAGGCGATTCCTATGCCAATATGTACGGTCATGATGGATACGATGTTGTGATCGACACCACCGGAAATCCTAAGGTCATGCAACAGATATTCAATCTGGCAAATCCATTTGGAATCATCGGATGCCTCGGTATGCTGCCATCAGTGGATATCCCGCAGAAGCTTATCGTGTTAAAAGCACTGACGGTGGTCGGTTCAATCGGAGGCACCGGTAGTTTTGAAGAAGTCTTGGAATTCATGCGACAGCATCAGGACGAAGTGGCCAAGATCATCTCGCATACATTCTTGGTCAAGGACATCGAATCCCTTCGGGATGCGTTCGCGACAGCGAAGGACCCCAGGGCCTCGGTGAAGGTCGTTATCGATATAACAGAATTATGAATACGTTATAAAAACAGGAGATAGATATGGAATCGAAATGGATCATCCCACCAAAAGGCGGACATATGGATTTGCCTACACAGATATATTATCAGACTATGATAGGCAAGGAGATAGAAGAACGTTTGGAAAAGAACGATGTGCTTATCCTTCCGATCGGCAGCACGGAGAATCACGGAAAGAATGCGTGCTATGGAGAGGACACCTTCTTGGTTACTCGTATTGCCGAGCAGGTGGCGAAGGCTACCGGTTGTACCGTCGCGGAGCCGATCTGGTACGGTTCCCATCCGTTCCATCATCTCGGTATGCCAGGTACCGTCGTGATACCGGAGGAGGATCTTGCTGCCTACATACGTGCGGTCATCGCTGGATTCTGGAACGCCGGGTTCCGAAAAATAATTCTGCTCAATGGTCACGGTCAGGATTATGTCATTCCCCTTGCAATCCATCAGTTCGCCAAGAAGTACCAAGTCCCGGCGATCCTAGTGAATGTCAACTGGTGGTTCGTTATTCCCGAGCACCTTCGCGACAAAGCCCACGGCGGACAGTTCGAGACGCCGTTCATCCACGCCGATGAGGTAGAAACCTCATACGCCATGGCGCTCTTTCCCGAGATGATCAACCAAGCCTATGCAGAGAAAACAAAGCCCATGAAGATATTCCCCGATGGACATATCAACAAGTCGGGGAGCGTATATAGGGAGGAGCTTCCGATCGATTTCTGGTTGCAAGTAGGAGCATCGGCGATTGAGGTCGTTTCAACTCCCGAGGGGGTTGTTGGTGATGCGACTCTCGCAGATCCCGAGAAGGCAAAGCCTGGACTTTACGCGATCATGGACTATCTTGAGAAGTTGATCAATGACATATTGGAGATGTATCCCGTAGGCAAGCTTCCCCCAATCGAGGCAATGTCCATGAGGGATCGCGAGGAGATCGAGGATGTCATCAAGGGCCCTCTAAAGGGTGGCAAGCATATCTACACGCTCGCATATCCTACTTGAGAGCAGAGGGCATGATGAAAATCATCGCCAGCGTTACGCCCAACAAGACTAAGTTTGGTCCGCTTTTGTTTCCCGGCAACCTGGAACGGGCATGTGAGTTTCTTAAGGAGACCGGATATGATGGAATCGAACTGAGTCTTCGTGATTCGAGCAATCCCAAGGAGGTTGGGAGAGTGGAGGAATTGTTGAGACGGTCTTCGCTCTTCCTCGTCTCGATCGCTACTGGACAAAGCTATATCGAAGACGGTTTCTCGTTGTTCACTGGCGATGAAGTGTTGCGTGCGAAGTGCGTCGCTCGATTGCACAATCATATAGACTTCGCAAGTCAGTTCGGAGCAGCCGTGATCATTGGTGGGATCAGGGGGAAAATCGACAGAATCGAGTTCATTGATGAGTATCGCACCTTAGGAGAGCGTGCTATAGTCGAGATAAGTGCGTATGCGCAAGCCCGTGGAGTCACTATTCTTCTCGAGCCAGTGAACCGTTATGAGACAAACGTTCTCAATACTGTGCAGGATGCGTATGATCTCATCAAGCGTTATGGGCTTCAAGGTACTGTACGGATCCTACCGGACACGTTTCACATGAATATCGAAGAGGCCGACATGGTTTCTACTGTCGAGACATTTGCCGGCAGTATCGGTGCGTTGCATTGTGCAGACAGCAATCGACTCGCCATCGGAATGGGTCACATTGATATCGCTCCAGTTGTCGCCAAGCTGGATGCAGCTCAAGTTTTGTACATTGGTGTAGAAGTTCTTCCTCGACCTACGAGCGAAGAAGCCGCCGAGGTTGCGATCAAAACCATCAAGGATATCCTGAAGGGAAAGAGATAACTGAGGAGACAGACGATGATGCAACCAGAGAAGACTATGAAGGCAATCGTATTACTTGGACCGGATGAGTTCGAGCTGCAGCACATAACTGTACCTGTGCCTGAAGATGATGAGGTTCTCTGCAAGATCCATGCTGTAGCTATATGCGGGAGCGACCCGAAAATCATCCACGGTGACATGAAAGGCATCTGGCCGCCAACATATCCGTTTGTCATCGGGCATGAGTGGGCAGGGGAAGTGATCGCCTTGGGCTCGTCTGTCAAGGGCTTGTGGGTCGGACAACGGGTCGCGGGTGAGGCTCATTGTGGATGCGGGGTCTGTGCAATGTGCAAGCAAGGTCGATACAACCTATGTTTGAACTATGGAAAGAAAGAGATGGGACACAGGCACTATGGTCATAACACTACTGGTAGTTATGCCCAGTATGGTGTGTTCAAGGAGCGGAGCCTCACGCCGATTCCCGATGGAGTTCCCTATGACCAGGCTGCTATAGTTGACGCGGCAGGAACTGGCTTGCATGCGATCGAATTAACCGGCATCACACCCGGAGGAACAGTCGTTGTCTTCGGTCCAGGTCCGATCGGCATGGTGGTAGGTAAGCTTGCCAAGCTTCTGGGAGCAGGAAAAGTCATCATGATTGGTCGCGGGGAACGATTGCGTATTTCATTGAATATCTGCGCGGATCATATTGTGGATTTCGAGAAGAATAACGTTGTGGAAGAGGTCCGCAAGCTTACCGGAGGTATCGGGGCCGATGAAGTGTTCGAGTGCTCAGGGGCATCGGGAACCATCGACCAATCCTTGCAGGTAACGCGGAAGGGAGGTAAGGTCGGCTTGCTGGGAATACCTTCCCCCGGTTCCCGTGCACCGATTGATGACCGTAAACTCATTCTTGATGAGATCACACTCTTCGGATCCCGCGCAAACCCGAACGTGAGCGGAAAGCTGCTATCTATGATTTCTGCAGGGAAGTTGTATATCGCGGATTTAGTCACCCATCACTTCTCGATAGATGATTTCGCTATCGCATTGGATACCTTCGTGCATAGAAAAGATGGTGCCATCAAGGTGATCATCGAACCGAACAGAAACGATTGAGCAGAATCGCTTGTATCATCTGATGCTTATTGCCGGCGGGAAGTAGCCCTGCTGGTTCTATTATGCCCGGGTTACATCAGGTGCCGGTCCATCTCGACTAGGTGGCGCATGTAGATGATCTTCTTTTCATCGGAGATCTATGTGCACTGGTGGCATAATAAGAGTAAGACACTCACCGAGTCACTTTCGGCACTCCTGGACATAGAATACAACGCCAGAAAGGAGCGGACCGCTCGCACACGCTTTAAGCTCTCTGGGGTGCCTCAAGCCAAATGCTTCGAGGAGTTCGACCTCTCCTGGCTCAAGGGAGGCATGAGCCGGGAACGCTTTGAGGAACTCAAAAGCCTCGCGTTTGTTGAGCGGAAGGAGAATGTACTCTTTCTGGGCCCTTCCGGTGTCGGAAAAACGCACCTCTTGTTGGCGATTGGACAAAAAGCCTGTATTTCCGGCTACACCGCCTACTACATGACCTGCTATGAAGCGATCGATTCGCTCATTCGTGCACGGGAGCAGGAACGGCTCAGGAAACGTCTTGGCTGGCTTAAAAAGCCCCATGTGCTCTTGCTCGATGAAGTGGGCTACGAACCGCTGACGCCGGAACAGGCGCATGTCTTTTTTCAGCTCATTAATGCCCGCTACGAAACTGGTTCGATCGTCATGACCTCCAACAAGCCATTCTCAACGTGGGCGGAGCTTATGTCGGACGAGGCGGTCGCCACGGCCATGCTCGATAGGCTCTTGCACCATGCACAGGTCGTCAGCCTCAAAGCCGACTCCTACCGCATGAAAGACCGACTTCGGGTTGGTACTATTGGATTTGAATAATGGTCGGAAACCGGAAAATTGAAACCGACTAAAACCGGAAAAATTAAACCGACCTTGACACATTTCCGAATTGATACTCATGCCTTTGATGAGACATGGCATTTTGGAGTTTAGCAGACGATTTTCGCCATCTGTTGAGGGATGGCTCAGTTTCCCGGTTTAATGGTTCAGTCAGACCGAAATATCCAACAGGATATAATAAATTTAGGAATATATCATTTGAGTAGGTTATCGATATTTCTTATATGAGTCCGAAACATTTCTGAAGCATGGTAGTAATCGCCTTCTTTGATGGCATCCACTAATTTTTGATGATCTTCGACTACAGAATCCAGAGTAGAAATCTGGCTCTGCGCAATGGCCTTTTCTTCTTTAATGAAGGCCTTCATGGTGGCATAAAGATTGTCAAATACTTCATTGTTACAGACTTGAATTATGTGCTTATGAAAATTGTAATCCGCATCGATCCTTTTTTGATAGTCCTGTTCTTTTATAGCATCAGCCATATTAGTTATTTCTACTTCAAGTTTGTGAATTGTTTCATCTATGAGTATTTTATTATCTCTATGGTATAGCATAAGGTACCAAAGCCCTTGATGTTCTAAAACCATGCGTAATTCAATCAAATCTTTAAAGTCCTTTTTCCCTAAAAGCATAGACCACAACAGTGCTTCTGAAGAGATATGTGAACTTTCACAGATAAATGTACCTTTAGGATTTCGTAGTTCAACCACACCCAAAAATTGGAAAATTTTTAAAGCTTCTCTAATAGAAGAACGTCCCACTCCGAACATTTCTGCTAGTTCGTATTCATTGGGTATTTTGTCATTTGGTTGTAATTTACCTGTAGAAATCATATTTTTAATTTCTTCCATTACTTGAAAAACGACAGTTTTTTGTTTGATTAACATCTTTTGTTTCATTTTAATGATTTCTCCTGATCTTTTTGAGAGGTTTATATAAGGTCTGCTGATTAACCGCCATTTTTTCGCCCATCACCCAAAACAGCGTCTTCCAGTGAAA
>Ga0067045_1030426_pt1 | contig 15316 bp, 18 predicted proteins | sample TerdegcTABiofilm_FD_59184 | JGI IMG/M metagenome (GOLD analysis project Ga0067045, IMG submission 59184) | Combined Assembly of (Gp0054472, Gp0054536) Wastewater bioreactor microbial communities from Singapore -Terephthalate degrading...
CCTCGACAACGTGGTCACCAGCACGATTGCCTGGGAAGGCCCCGGCCACTGGCGTGAATACGAAGGTGGCGTGACGGACTGGATGGAGCAATCGCGCCGCAGCAAGGCCATGGCCGAAGCCGCGCAGGCCAAGTCCGCCCCCAAGGAGGAGCCCAAGCCCGTCGCAAGCCGCACCGACGCTGCGGCCAGCCCCAAGAAGAAGCTCAGCTACAAGGATCAGCGCGAGCTGGAAACCCTGCCGGCCACGATTGCCGCACTGGAGACCGAGCAAAAGCAGATTCAGCAAGCACTGGCCGACGGCAGCCTGTTTGCCAGCGACAACGCCAAGGCCGTCGCCATGCACCAGCGCGATGCGGAGATCGATGAAGCACTGATGGAGGCGCTGGAGCGCTGGACCTTACTGTCTGAATAATCAGGCCATCAAATAAGAGAGCGCCTTGCGCCTGTCAGTTCTTGATTTCAAAGCTCTAGAAGCCTGAAATCTTTACCTGACAAGCGCAAGGCGCTCTCTTTTTATGCAATCCTAGATACGGTGATGTACTTGGTCCGAGCCGCCGCGCAGCTTGGTCAGCAGTGCATGAGCGATCTGCGGCAGAGGCAGCACCTCGTCGGCCGCACCATGGGCAATGGCTTCGCGGGGCATGCCGAAGACGATGCAGGTGCTCTCATCTTGCACCAAGTTGTAGCTGCCGGCATCGCGCATCTCGCGCATGGCGGTGGCGCCATCAGCCCCCATGCCGGTGAGCATGATGCCGTAGGCATTGCGCCCGGCGCTGGCGGCCACGGACTTGAACAGCACTTCCACCGAGGGCTTGTGACGGTTGACGGGCGGCGCATCATCGACCACGGCCACATAGTTGGCACCGCTGCGCGTGATGGAGAAATGCCTGCCGCCAGGAGCGATATAGGCATGGCCGGGCAGCAAACGCTCGCCGTGCGCGGCCTCCTTGACCGTCATCTGGCACAGGCTGTTGAGCCGTGCCGCAAAACTGGTGGTAAAGCCCGGCGGCATGTGCTGGGTGATGACGATGGCCGGGCAGTCGGCCGGCAGATGCGTGAGCACTTCACGGATCGCCTCGGTGCCCCCCGTGGAAGCGCCGATGGCGATGATTTTTTCGGTCGAGATGCGACCCAGCAGACCGGGAGTCGCCGGCGCACGGGGCGCCGCAGGCTTGGCGCCCGTACCCGCCGACGCGGCCACACCGTGCGGCACCACCGGCAGGCGATGCACCTGGGCCACGGCGGCCACGCGGATCTTGTCCACAATCTGGCTGGCCAGCTCCTGCAGGCCGTTGGCCACGCCGACGCGGGGCTTGGCCACAAAATCGATGGCACCCAGCTCCAGGGCGCGCATGGTGACTTCGGCACCGCGCTCGGTCAGCGTGGAGATCATCACCACCGGCATGGGTCGCAGGCGCATGAGCCGCCCGAGGAAATCGATGCCGTCCATGCGGGGCATTTCCACATCCAGCGTGATGACGTCGGGGTTCAGATCGCGGATCATTTCACGCGCGATCAACGGGTCATTGGCCGAGCCGATGCACTCCATGTCATGCTGGCGATTGATGATCTCGGCCAGAAGACTGCGCACCAGCGCAGAGTCGTCCACCACGATCACCCGGATTTTTGGCTTTAACAACGCTCAACCTTCCTCAAAACAGATCCACCGAGCCGCCCGCCGTATTGCGTGCCACCGCAGCCGCGTTGCCGCGAGTGATTTCCTGCTGCACCAATGCCTCGGGATGGGCGTGTGCCAGGCGCTTGACCATGGCCTTGCCCGTGGATGGGAAAAACACCACCTTGCGCGGATAAATATCCAGCACGTCCTCGGAGACGATGGGAATGCGCTCGGTTTGCAGATACTCTGTCACAAAACTGGTGTTGCGCTCACCCACATTCATGGTCGTGAAATTGGCCATGACCTGGGCACCGCCAAAAATCTTGGCCTGCATGGATTCGCGCCTTGCGCCCAGCTTGAGCATCTCATTGATCAGCAGCTCCATGGCGTACGAACCATAGCGCCCCGAGACATCGCTGCTATCGCCGTCAGGCAGCATGAAGTGGTTCATGCCGCCAATGCGCATGAAACGATCCCACAGGCAGGCCGCGATACAGGAACCCAGCACGGTGACGATGGCCATCTCGTCGCGCGAGACAAAGTACTCGCCCGGCAACACCTTGGCCGAATTGAGCTGGAAGTGCGGGTCGTAGTAGAAGAACGAGGCCTCGCCCGGCTGGCGCGGCTGGCGCTTGAGCTGCTCCAGCGATGAGACCGGCGCCGGCATGGCCGGATCAGGATAGCCCTGGGGCACGAAGCTGTTGCCGCGCAGGGGTCTGGCAGCGCCAGCACCTGGCAGATCCAGCGGAGAGCTCAGATTCCTCATGACTTGCAGCCCTGCCCTTCAGCTTCATTGGCGCTCATAGACGGTCTTGCCCTTGAGCGCGAACAGATCGCGCGAATCGCTGAAATTCTCGGCATGACCGACAAACAGCAGCCCGCCCGGACGCATCACCTGATGAATGCGCTCCAGCACGCGACGCTGGGTCGGTGCGTCGAAATAAATCATCACGTTGCGGCAGAAGACGATGTCGAAGGTCTCCCGGAACGGCCAGTCGCCGGCGATCAGGTTGACGTTGAGAAAGTCCACCATGCGGCGCAGCTCCGGCTTGACCCGCACCATCCCCGAGTTGGCCGAACGCCCACGCAGGAAAAAGCGGTGCAGCCGCTCGGTGCTCACGCCCTTGAGGTTCTCTGCCCGGTACACGCCGCGCGAGGCGGTCTCCAGCACGCGCGAGTCGATGTCGCTGGCCATGAGCTGAAAGCTGGCCGAGGCACCGAGACTCTCCACCGCCGTCATCAGGATGGAATAAGGCTCCTCTCCCGTGGAGGCCGCGCTGCACCATACCTTCCAGCCATTGCCGCCGGGTTTATGGCTGCGCAGATGCTGGGCCAGGATGTCGAAGTGATGCTGTTCGCGGAAGAACGAGGTCAGATTCGTGGTCAGCGCGTTGACGAATTCCTGCCATTCAGGCCCGTCGTTGATGCTCTCCAGCCAGTCCAGATAGCTGACAAAGCTCTCATGCCCGGTCTCGCGCAGGCGGCGCGACAGACGGCTGTAGACCATGGCGTGCTTGCCATCATGCAGGCTGATGCCGGCACGCTTGTAGATCAGGGTCTGGACGCGGGCAAAGTCGCGGTTGGACCAGACGAACTCGCGCCCCTGCGCCAGCGGACCGGACATGCCGCCCGGCAGCGCCTCATCATCCTGCTCAGGCCGGGCAGGAGAGGCGGCGAATGAAGCGTTACGTCCCAGGTTCAGCACACAGACCTCTGGCGCACTCAGGCTTCGGAGGCCACCAGGCCCATGTCGACATTGCCCATGAGCTTCTCGATGTCCAGCAGGATCAGCATGCGCTCGCCCACCGAGCCCAGGCCCAGGATGCAGCCGCTGTCGATGGCGCTTTCGATATCGGGCGCAGGACGCACGGCATCGGCGGCCAGCTCCATCACATCGCTGACCGAGTCCACCACAATTCCGACCACGCGATTGCGCAGGTTCAGGATGATGACCACGGTGAAGGCGTTGTACTCCACCTCGGAGCAGTTGAAGCGCAGGCGCATGTCCACGATGGGCACGATGGTTCCGCGCAGATTGACCACGCCCTTGATGAACTCGGGTGCGTTGGCAATGCGCGTGGGCTGCTCGTAGCCACGGATTTCCTGCACCTTGAGGATGTCGATGCCGTATTCCTCCTCGCCCAGGCGGAAGGTCAGGTATTCGCGGGCCCCGGTGGCCACGCCTTCGGCAGTCTTGTTGATGATGTTCATGTCGGCTCTCTCTGCGTTGTTCGGGTTGGCTGCCTCAGTGGCGGGTACGGCGCACCAGAGCGCCCGTATCCAGAATCAGCGCCACGGATCCGTCGCCCAAAATGGTGGCACCCGATACATTGGGCACCTTGCGGTAATTGCTTTCCAGGTTCTTCACCACCACCTGGTGCTGGCCCAGCAGCTCGTCGACCAGCAGCGCCACGCGACTGCCTTCAGCCTCGACCACCACCATGATGTTGCTGGTCTGGCTTTCATCGGCGCGCGGCACCTTGAAAGTGCGCTCCAGCGCGATCACCGGCATGTACTCGTCGCGCACCTTGACCAGCTGGGTGCCATTGGCCACGGTGTTGACATCGTCGGCCTTGACCTGGAAGGACTCGACCACCGAGGACAGCGGCAGGATATAGACCTCTTCGCCCACACCGACGGACATGCCGTCCATGATGGCCAGCGTCAGCGGCAGACGCACCGCCACCTTCATGCCCACGCCGGCGACGGACTCGATCTCCACCGTGCCGCCCAGCGAGGTGATGTTTCGCTTGACCACGTCCATGCCCACGCCGCGGCCCGAGACATCGGTGACCACATCGGCCGTCGAGAAGCCCGGCGCAAAGATCAGCTGCCAGACCTCGCTGTCGGGCATGCTGTCGGAGACATCCATGCCACGCTCGCGGGCCTTGTTCAGAATCCTCTCGCGATTCATGCCCTTGCCGTCGTCACGCACCTCAATGACGATGGAGCCGCCCTGGTGGGATGCCGCCAGCGTCAGCGTGCCATGTTCGGACTTGCCTGCAGCGATGCGGTCCTCCGGCATCTCGATGCCGTGGTCCACGCTGTTGCGCACCAGATGGGTCAGCGGATCGGTAATCTTTTCGACCAGTCCCTTGTCCAGCTCGGTGGCCTCACCCAGCGTGACCAGATCGATCTTCTTGCCCAACTTGCCCGCCAGGTCGCGCAGCATGCGCGGGAAGCGGCTGAACACGGTGGACATGGGAATCATGCGGATCGACATCACGGACTCTTGCAGGTCACGCGTGTTGCGATCCAGGTCGGCCAGACCGGCCAGCAGCTGCTGATAGGTCGTCGGGTCCAGCCCCTGGCTGTTCTGTGCCAGCATGGCCTGGGTGATAACCAGCTCGCCCACCAGATTGATGAGCTGGTCCACCTTCTTTACATCCACGCGGATGCTGGTGGACTCCATATGGGCTGCAGCGGCCTTGGGTGCAGCCTTTTGCGCAGCACCTCCAGCACCTCCAGCGCCGGCAAGCGCACCATGCTCCTGATTCTGCTGAGCCTCGGGGCTGCCCGGAGCACCCGCAAAAAAGCCGTAGGCTTCTTCGGCCGGCAGATTGTGGGGCGGCATGGCGGCCTCTTCATCGACCACGGCTTCCGGCTCGGCCACGGGCTCGGCCGCAGACTGCGGCAGGGTCGCCTCGCTGATCTGCACCTGCTCCTTGGAGACATGGAAGACAAACAGATCACGCAACTCGTCATCGGTGGACACCGTTCTGACCTTGAACAGACGGTGATCGGCCTTGGCACTGGCCTGGTCCTGGATCGTGCCCAGACCCGGAATGTCGCGGAACAGCTCCTTGATGGCGTCGCCCAGCTCCAACCGGGACAGCGGACCGATCTCGATCATCAGCTCACGCGCACCCTCGGGAGGCTCGGTACCGATCGCAGGGCCTGGCTCCGCCGCCTGGGCAGCGACCGGGGCCGGCGCCTGAGCGGGTGGCTGCGCGACGGCAGCGGCCGCCTGCTGCACAGGCTCGGCAGCCGCGGCGCTGCGGTTGATCTGGGGAATTTCGGTCAGGCCCTGGGCCAGGGCCTCGATGCGCACCACGAGTTCCGCAGTGGAAACCGGCTCGCCCTCGTCGCCCGACTGGTGACGTGCCAGCAGGCTGCGGCTGGCGTCCGCCGACTCCAGCAGCACATCGACCATCTCGGGGATGGGCGTGATTTCGTGGCGGCGCAGGCGATCCAGCAGGGATTCCATGCGGTGCGTGAGCTCGGTCACATCCGAGAAGCCAAAGGTCGCCGCACCGCCCTTGATGGAGTGGGCGCAGCGGAAGATACCGTTGAGCTCTTCATCATTGGCGGCCGAAAGGTCCAGGCTGAGCAGCATCTGCTCCATCTGGTCGAGGTTCTCGCTGGCTTCCTCGAAAAAGATTTGATAGAACTGGCTAAGGTCGAAGTCTGCGCCCGAACCTGCGCCATCCTGGTGTGTATCCGCCATGGTGTTTCCTGCTGTGATTCGTTGTTATCGGCTTAACGCAGCACTTTTTGAATAACTTCGATCAATCGATTGGGATCGAAGGGCTTGACCAGCCAGCCTGTGGCACCTGCAGCCCGGCCCGCCTGCTTCATCAGATCGCTGGATTCCGTGGTCAGTATGAGGATGGGCGTGCCCTTGAACTTCGGGTTTTCACGCAGTTTGCGCGTGAGACCGATGCCGTCCAGCCGCGGCATGTTCTGGTCGGCCAGCACCAGATCGATGTTCTGCGCCTGCGCTTTTTCCAGCGCATCCACACCGTCGACGGCTTCCACCACCTTAAAACCAGCACTGCTCAATGTGAAAGACACCATCTTTCGCATCGAGGGGGAATCATCAACAGCCAGAATCGATCGCATGTACAGCTCCAACAGACGGGCAACGGAAAACAGGGTAGAAGTTCAAAACAGCTCCACGGAGCCGGCATCCATCTCGCTTTGCGTGACGGGATTGGGCTTTTCGGGCAGGTTTGGCAGACTGATGGCGGACTCCGCCTCGTCCTCGTCCCTACCCATGGCGGCAGCCCCGAGCCTGAAAGCACAGGCTTGCAAGGTGTGTGCCATATGGGCAATCAGCTGAGACGACATGTCGTGAAACTGAAGCTCGGTCACAGCTAGGCGCAACGACTCACGTGCTGTTGCCAGCGCAGTGGAATCCGGCAAGGCCGGCTGCGACAATTGCCCATTGACTTGCTCGAAGCGCTCCAGCAGATTGTGCGTGGCATGGTCCAGCAGCCCTTCAAGACGCTGCAGATCACGCAGCGTGACCAGCAAGGCATCCTGCAGCTCCGCAGCCACCATCACCGGCACGGCAACTGCAGGCACACCCGAAGGGTTTTGCATCGTCTGCATTGTTACTCCAACTGCGTAAAACCATCATGACGGCCCTGCCGCCATGCTCCACGAAATGAACCGATCAGCAGTCCGTCCCTCGTGACCACACTGCCACGACCTGACGACAACAGCCCTCGATGTTCCAAAATGTATCCAATGATAGCCTCCTTGGCGATATTCAATTCCGGAATCAGACCTTGAAAATCCTCCATATTGAAGACTCTGTCGCAGATCAGGCGCTGGCACGCCTGAGCCTCAAGCGCGGTCAGCTGCCCTGCACGCTCACGGCCGTGGACAGTCTGCAGGAGGTCAGCGACGCCCTGGAGACGCAGGAATTCGACCTGATCCTGGCGGACTATCATCTGCCCGGCTTCACGGCGCTTGATGTCTGGGACCTGGTGCGAAACCGTGCCGACGCCCCCCCTTTCGTGCTGCTGTCGGGGGCCATCGGCGAGTCCGCCGCAGTGGACATCATGCGCCTGGGAATCAGCGACTATCTGCTCAAGGACCAGATCAACAGCCTGCCCCGTGTCATCAAGCGCGCCATGGAAGTCCATGAAGCGCGACTGGCCCGCCGCCGCGCCGCGCTGCAACTGGCCGAGTCCGAAAAGCGCCTGGCCGAGCTGACCGAACACCTGCACACCAGCATCGAGCAGGAGCGCGCCAATATCTCGCGCGAGATTCACGACGACATCGGCGGCTCGCTCACTGCCGTCAAGTTCGACCTGGCCTGGCTGATCCGCAACAGCCCCGAAGGCAAGCAGCGCGAGCATGCCAGATCGGCGCTGGAGATGCTGGAGCACGCACTGGGCGCCAGCCAGCGCATCATGCAGAACCTGCGTCCGCCCGTACTGGACCAGGGACTGGTGGCAGCCGTGCAATGGCTGGCCCAGGACTTCGAGCGCCGCACCGGCATACCCGCCCAGCTGCACACCAGCCGCGAGCATATGGAAATAGCAGCCGCGCAGCAGGTGGTGGTCTACCGTACGGCACAGGAATCCTTGACCAATATCAGCAAATACGCACAAGCCAGCCAGGTGACCCTGGATTTGTCCGACCACGAGGGTTTTTTGACACTGGAAGTAACAGACAACGGCATAGGCCTGAGCCAGGATGAGCGCAATAAACCGCATTCCTTCGGCCTTCGCGGACTAAGTGAGCGCGCGCGAACTATTCAGGGCTGGCTGGATGTGAGCAGCCACCCCGGCCGAGGAACCTCTATCATCCTCACCATTCCTCTGGCAGAGACCCAGGCATGAGCCGCCCAACCACGTGCTTGCCCGGTCTGCCATCTGACTTCCTGGGAGAGCAACCTTGATTCACGTGGTGCTGTGCGACGACCATGCCATTTTGCGCCGGGGCATACGCGACACCCTGGCAGAGGCGACGGACATCAGCGTCACTGCAGAAGCCGGCAGCTACGCCGAGCTGCGTGAGCAACTGCGCGATGCCACCTGCGATGTGCTGCTGCTGGACATCAATATGCCGGGCCGCAGCGGCCTGGAAGTACTGGCCAGCGTGCGCGAAACGCATCCGCAGATCCGCGTCATCATGGTCTCCATGTACCCCGAAGACCAGTATGCCTTGCGCAGCATCAAGGCCGGCGCGGCCGGCTATGCCAACAAGGCGGGAGATCCGGTGCTGCTGATCGACGCCGTGCGCACCGTCCACAGCGGACGCAAATACCTGACTGCCGAGGTGGCCCAGATGCTGGCCGACAGTCTGGCCCAGCCTGCGGCCCCGGTGCCGCATGAAACCCTGTCCGAGCGCGAGATGCAGACACTGCTGAAGATTGCCAGCGGTCAGCGCCAGACCGAGATTGCACAGGAGTTGATGCTCAGCCCCAAGACGGTGAGCGTGTACCGGGCACGCGTGCTGGAGAAGCTGGGCATGGGCAGCAACGCCGAACTGACCGCCTATGCCATCAAGAATGGGCTGATCGATACGCCCTGAGCCGCTGACCGAAAGCCAAACCCAGCTTCAGCGCTTGTCCACAAAGCGCATCAAACTATAAAAAAAATAGTCGCTCGCCCTAGACGCCGAAGACTGCCATGCCCTTTTGCAGCAGGGCCACCAGGGGCTGCTCCAGCAAGGGCAGAGTGGCCGTCAGGCCGAGCAGGCCCACGGTCAAGGTGACCGGAAAGCCCACGGCATAGATATTCATCTGCGGCGCGACCCGGGAGATGATGCCCAGCACCAGGTTGACGAAGAGCAGCATGGCAATCATGGGCAGGGCAATCCAGAAAGCACTGGAGAAAATGGCGCTGCCCATCTCGTGAATCCGCATCTGGGAGATAGCCTGCAGGAAATTGCCATCGACGGGGAAAGCCTGGAAGCTCTTGAGAACCGCCATCAGCACCAGCAGATGGCCGTTGATGACGATGAACAGCAAGGTGGCGATCTGCACCAGGAAACGCGCCACGGCGCTGAGCTGGGCATTGCTGGTAGGGTCGAAGAAGGACGCGAAGTTCAAGCCCATCTGCAGACCTACCACTTCACCGGCGACTTCGATGGCCGCCATCACCAGGCGCACGGCAAAGCCCACGGACAGCCCAACCACCACCTGCTGCACCAGCGTGCCCAGCGCCTGAGCCGAAGCAATGCTGACCACCGTCTGCTCGCCCAGCACGGGCTGCGCGCAAAGCGCAACCAGGAAAGCCAGCCCGACCTTGAGCCGCATGGGAATGGCTTTCTGGGAAAACACGGGCGCCGCGGTGAACAGCGCCAGCACGCGCACAAAAGGCCAGATCAGCGGCGAGAGCCAGGCGGCGATCTGGGCTTCGCTAAAGGAAATCATCCCACCGAACCCGGAATGCTCTCTATGGTGCGACGAATGAAATCCACCAGCGTGGACAGCATCCACGGTCCGGCCACGGCAAACACCAGCACGGCAGCGATGAGCTTGGGCACAAAGGCCAGCGTGGCCTCATGCACCTGGGTCACGGCCTGAAAGACGCTCACCAGCAGGCCCACGCCCATGACCACGCCCAGCACCGGCATGGAGATCATGAGCAGCAGGGTCAGCGCCTCGCGGCCAAAGGTCAGAACAAACTGAGAGGTCATGACGTTCTCTTAAAAATTCAATGAATCCAATACGCTTGCAACCGCCTCGGCTCAATGTGCGAGACACCGGGGAAGGGCCGCCCCGCACCGAAGATGGCGCAGGGCCGCCTAGGCAAGCGCCTCAGGGCGGTATCTCATGTAGCAAAGCTTGCCGCCAGGGAGCCGATGATCAGGTTCCAGCCATCGGCCAGCACAAACAGCATGAGCTTGAACGGCAGGGCCACCAGCACGGGCGAGAGCATCATCATGCCCAGCGACATGAGGATGGAAGACACCACCATGTCGATGATCAGGAACGGAATGAAGATCATGAAGCCGATCTGGAAGGCCGTCTTCAGCTCGCTGGTCACAAAGGCCGGCACCAGCACCCGCAGAGGTGCTGTTTCCGCCGTGACATTCGCATCCAGCTTGGCCAGGCGCTTGAACAGCGCAAAGTCCGACTGGCGCGTCTGCTTGAGCATGAAGCCGCGCATGGGGGCTTCGGCCTTTTCAATGGCCTGCTCGAAGCTGATGCTGTTCTGCGTGTAAGGCAGATAGGCGTCCTGATAGACCTTGTCCAGCGTGGGCCCCATCACGAACATGGTGAGAAACAGCGACAGGCCGATCACCACCTGATTGGGCGGCGCAGACTGCGTGCCCAGCGCCTGGCGCAACAGGCTCAGCACGATGACGATGCGGGTGAAACCCGTCATCAGCAGCAGGATGGCGGGCAGAAAGGACAGCGCCGTGAAGAACAGCAATGTCTGGATGGGCACCGAATAGCTGGTGCCGCCCGCGCCCTGGCCTACCAGCAGCGGCAGACTGGCGGGTGCGCCCTGGGCTGCGGCCATCAGGGGCATCGCCAACAGGGCAGCTGCAGCAGCACGAGAGACGAATTTAGACATTTCCAGAATTCCGGGCCGCTTCGTCGGCCTGCGCACGCATCAGCGAGTCGGTGAACGATGAGACGGCAGGTGAATGGGCTGCAGGGGCCGATTGCAAAGTCGCGGACGGGTCTTGCAGCACATGCAGGCATTGAATCTGCTGCGCCGTCACGCCCAGCACCAGGCGCACGGCCTGCTCCCCTTCACCCAGCTGCACGGTCAGCACCCGCTGCTGCGGGCCAATGGCCAGCGTTCCCAGCACCTGCGCCGGCACGGCAGAGGCTCCACGGGCCATGCCCATGCCGCGCGGCAGGAGGTTTTTCTGCTGCAGACGGCGCACCAGCCAGGGCAATGCCGCCATGACCGCCACGAACAGGACGACCAGCAGCAGCGTGGGCCACATGGAGGGGGCAGCAGCCGCAGAGTTGGCCGTGTTCTCAACCACGGCTGACCCGGCGCAGGCGCTCGGACGGTGTTACCACGTCCGTCAGACGGATACCGAACTTGTCGTTGACCACCACCACTTCGCCCTGGGCGATCAGGTAGCCGTTGACCAGCACATCCATGGGTTCACCGGCCAGAGCATCGAGCTCCACCACCGAGCCCTGAGCCAGTTGCAGAATGTATTTGATGGGCACCTTGGTGCGGCCCAGCTCCACGGACAGCTGAACCGGAATGTCCAGCACCATGTTGATATCGTGCACCGGCACATCGCCATAGCTGCGAGCGGCGTCGCCCGCCAGCGGCCCACCCTGATCGGACAGGTCGGAGCCTTCGACGGCCTGGTCATGCTGACGCTGTTCTTCCAGCGCCTCGGCCCAGCCGGAGAACGGATCGTCGCCCGCGGGCTTGTTGTTGTCGTCAATTGCCATGCTTCTCTCCCATCCAGCTGGTATCGCCGCCGCGCAGGCTGCGTTCCACGCGGATTGCATATTTGTCGTTGTGCGTGCCGTACTGGCACTCGAAAACCGGCACCCCACCAATGGAGGCGCGAATCAGCGGCTCGCGGTCGAGCTCGATAAAGTCACCCGGGCGCATGGCCAGCAACTGTTCCACCGTGGCATCGGCGCGGGCCAGCTCGGCCACCAGCGTGACCTCCGCGGCCTGAATCTCGCGCGTCAGCACCTTGACCCAGCGGCGGTCCACTTCGATGGCATCGCCCTGAGTCGACGAATACAGCACGTCGCGAATAGGCTCCAGCGTCGCATAAGGCATGCAGATGTGGATGGAGCCCGAGATATCGCCGATCTCCAGCTGAAAGGCCGTGGAGACCACGATTTCGCTGGGTGTGGCGATGTTGGCGAACTGCGGCTGCATTTCCGAGCGCTGATAGGCCAGCTCCAGCGGATAGATGCCATGCCAGGCTTTTTTGTATTCCTCGCAGATCACGTTGACCATGCGGTTGATCACGCGCTGCTCGGTGGTCGAGAAGTCGCGCCCCTCGATGCGGGTCTGCAGGCGACCCGTGCCGCCGTACAGCGTGTCGATCACGCCGAACACCAGCGAGGGATCGCAGACGATCAGACCATTGCCGCGCAGCGGGCGAATGGCCATGATGTTGAAATTGGTGGGAACGGCCAGCTCGCGCAGGAAAGCGCTGTAGCGCTGCACCGTCACCGTGCCGACGGAAACCTCGGGGCTGCGGCGGATGAAGTTGAACAGGCCGATGCGGAAGTTGCGGGCAAAGCGCTCGTTGACAATTTCCATGGTGGGCATGCGCCCACGCACGATGCGTTCCTGGCTGGAGATGTCGTAGCTGCGGACCTGGCCGAGATCGACCTCCACCACTTCGGAACGCTGGCTTTCGCCCGTAACGCCTTCAAGAAGAGCATCAACCTCTTCCTGGGAGAGAAAAGAATCGCTCATGCACTCCCTCCCTGCTTACTGAATGATGAAGCTGGAGAACAGCACGCGACGCACAGGCCCCTTGCGATTGGCTCGCGGGCTGTCTTCGTCGGCGTCCTCGTCGTCACGCGAACGCTTCTTGGCGCTCGGGCCGAAGCCCAGCGGCGCCGAGACCTCGGTCAGGATGTCGGCGGCCAGCTTTTCCTTGCCCTCGCGCGCCAGCAGCTCGTCGGCCGTGCGCTGGGACACCAGCATCAGAATGCCGTTGCGGATGCTGGGCAGGTATTGCTTGACGGTGGAAGCCGTCTTTTCGTCGGACAGCTCCAGGGTGATGCCCAGCTGCACAAAGCGGTCGCCACCGGGATCGGCCAGATTGGCCACCATATTGTCCAGCGGCAGGAAAGTGGGCACTGTGGCTTTGGCGCTGACTTCTTCTTCGCCATCGGCGCTGCTGTGCTGGCGCTGCATCATCAGCACATAGGCCGCGGCAGCCACAATGGCCAGCACGGCAACGATGGCCACGATGACGATCAGCTTCTTGCTTTTGGCAGGAGCAGGTGCGACAGGGGCGGCATTGGGATTGGCTGACACGGCGGGTATTCCTCAAGAGTGGGGGACTGCATCCACCTCGCAGCCATTGCCGCGACACGGAAGATCCACGCCTGAATTATTCGCCGCCCGCCCTGCAGGCCATTGGCCGAATAAAAGCGCGAAACCCGGCTTCATTCCGGGTTTCGCGCCATGTCCGGCTCACCGATTCCGTGAACCGACTCTGATCATCTACACGAAAAGGTCCACACCGGACTGCACCGGCCGCGCGCCATTGCGCGCTCCGGCGGTTCCCATGGGCAGCTCGGCGGCATTGACCGAGACTCGGGCCACCCTGGACTGGCCGCGCCGGGCGTCCTCGCCCTGGCTGTCGCCCCCGGACCGGGCGTCGGCACCGCCGCCATCCACGCTGACGCCGCTCAGATTCAGCCCCTGGGCCTGCAAAAGCTCGCGCAACTGAGCCTGGCCGTCGGCCAGCAACTGGCGTGCCTGCTCATCGCCCGCGGCAAAGCGCACATGAGCCTCCTGGCCGTTCAGCTGCACCTGGACCTGGATCGACTTGCCCTCATGCTGGATCGACAGCGCGGCATTCTGCGTTTTCTGATGCACCCAGAAGGCCACCTGCTCGGACACTTCCTGCTCACGCTCTGTAGGTGCGGCATCCTGCCCAGCCAGGCTCTGGCCGAAGTCAGAGCTATTTTGGCCGCCGCCCTGCATGCCCGCGCTCGCCGCCCCCATGGCTGCCCCGACGGCAGCTGCTGCGGCCTGCAAGTCGGCCCCGCCCTGCACTGCCGCCGTCTTGCCCTGTGGCGCAGTTTCATCCTGCTGGGGCGAGCGGGCCGCACGCAGCAAATCCTTGAGACCTTCCAGGGCCTGCGGCTGCACGGCCGTCATGCCCTGCAGGCTGATGCCCTGCTGCGGCAAGGCCTGCGCCTTGTGCACAGCAGGCTCAAGGCGCGCAGCAGGCGCCTCTTCAGTCACCGAAGCCAGCGTGCTGTGCACGCTGTCCTGCCCCTGCGCGGCTGCGTCCTGCTGAGGCGGCAAGGCAGCCGCATCAGAATTAATAGCTGCTTGCACTTGTGCTGTATACGTTTGAGCCTGATTTGATTGAAAATCCTTGCCCATGAATGCGGCGGGCGTCTGCCCGGGCCCGAGCTGCAAAGCCTGGCGATGGGCCAGTTGCGCTGCATGGCCTGTGCCTGAAAGAAAGTCGGTGGCCACGCCCTGGCGCAGATCGGCATCTCCCTGCCCGTCCAGCTGCGCAGTCTGCCCGACTAGGCTCATCCACGGCGCATGGCCTTGAACGATCAGCAGCGCATCCTGCTCGCCCGGTGCCGGCTTCGCGTCCGACACCTCGGCCGTCTGCAACACTGTCTGCGGCAGACCTGCAGTCACCAATCCATCCAGCGATGCCAGCAGCGATGAAAATCCCTGGCCGGACTCGCCTGCAGCAGCCGCAGCGCTTTTGGCCGAGCTCATGGACTGTGCCATGGCCTTGCCGGTGCGTGCTTCGCTGCTGCGGGGGCCGTCAATTCTGGTTTCCGCCATGCTCAGGCCTCCTGGAGTTGCAGACCGAAGCTGCGTCGAAAAAATGCCATGGTGGCGCGCTCGTCGGTATCTTTTTGCTCACGCCGCATCTGGGCCAATGCCACATCACGGCTGCGGGCCTGCACCACTTTCTGCAGGCTGGTCACGCGCAGCTCCGCCGCCAGCAGGGCCTGACGTGAGGTCTCCAGACGAATGTCCTGATCGGCCACGACCCGAGTCTGCAAGCCGATGGCGTGCTGCAGGCGCTCCATGAACTGATACTGGTGATGCATGACTTCGGGCTGCACCGCCAGCCCTTCCTGGGCCCCCCAGCGCGCCTGCATCTCAAGGACATAGCCCTGCAGCTGATCCATCTGGGCCTGCGCCGCCTGCTGAGCGCGCTGGCGCTCCTGCATGGCAGTGCGGGCCGCGTCACGCTTGCGTTCTGCGGCTTCAATGGCGACGTTCAAGGCATTCAAGGACGACATCTGCGACTCTCCCTCTGGCTAACCCGTTGATGCTCAGCCCCGCTGCA
>Ga0067045_1030429_pt1 | contig 15315 bp, 9 predicted proteins | sample TerdegcTABiofilm_FD_59184 | JGI IMG/M metagenome (GOLD analysis project Ga0067045, IMG submission 59184) | Combined Assembly of (Gp0054472, Gp0054536) Wastewater bioreactor microbial communities from Singapore -Terephthalate degrading...
CCCGCCTGCGGCGCTCCGCAGGCGGGTACGCCGGATTGGTCAACAGCGCGGCTTCCACGTTCTCGCGCAGCGTCAGCACCGGAATCAGGTGATGGAACTGCAGGACAAGACCGACGAAGCCGCGCCGGAACTCGTGCAGGCGCGGAATCTGCCGCAGCAGCCGGCCCTGGTACCGGATCTCGCCGGACGTTGGCGTGTCCAAAGTGCCGACCAAGTTCAGCAGGGTGCTCTTGCCCGAGCCCGAAGGTCCCATGACAGCCCATATCTGGCCGGCCGGCAGCGACAACGTCACGTCGGTCAGCGCCTGCACCAGCCCACCGTCGAATACCTTGCTGACGCGGTGCAGGCTGACCAGAGCCCGGGCCTCATCCATGGCGAATCGCCGTGGCCAGGGCCAGGCGCGTTCCGTACAGCGCCGGGAAGAGGGCGCTCGCCGCAGCGGCCAGCACGGCCATGCCCCAGACTTCCAGCAGCACCGGCACGTGCGGGCGTGCCGGGATGTACGCCAGCATGCTGGTGAAATGGCTCTGCAGCAGCGCCAGAGATGGTATGGCCAAGACATAGCCCAGCACTGCACCGGCGCTGCCGAGCATCAGCCCCTCACCGACCAACACCGACACGATCAGGGCTCTGGGCCATCCGATGGCTCCGAGGATACCGATCTCGCTGGTCCGCTCGCCGATGGACATGACGAAGGTGTTGAGCATGATGGCGACCACCACCACCAGCGCCAGTCCGGACACGATTCGCGAGAAGCTCGCCAGCGCCCGGAAAGGTGCGATCAGATCCGGCAATCGTTGGCTGCTGGTCGCCGCCAGCGTGGGATAGGCGCGGGTGATCTGCGCGATCACCCGCGATGTCGCGGCGCGATCGCGCAGCGACAGGAAGAGCATGTTGACCCGGTCAGGACGACCGGTGAGCCGGTGGGAGTCGGCAAGATCGACCACGATCCCAGCATTGAGCAGATCGAGCCACGTCGAGTACACCCCGACGACCTCCCACGGCCCCTGCTCTCCCAGGTCCACGCGGTCGCCCACCGTCACGCCGAGGGCACGAGCCACTCGTTCGCCGAGGACCATCTCAGCCGATCCGGCGCGGCACGGCCGCCCGCGCACGATCTCCACGCCGAGACGGGCGGCCAGTTCGGGGAACCGCGGTATGCCCAAGACGAAGACGGACACGTCTCCCGGCAACCGCCGCCGCCCGATGGTCAGCCCCTCGAGGGAACGGACCTCGGGCATCTTGGCGATCTGGTCGACGACGTCCTGCGGCAGCGAGGAGGAGATCGGCGTGGTGGCGTACCGCGCCTGCACCACCACGTCGATCTGCTGCCGCTCCAATACCCCCGCCAGTTGGCCGGTCACCGAGTGCCCCACACTCGCCAGCACGGTGTAGAGCAGCGCGACGACAGACACGGCCGACACGGTGAGGGCCGAACGCAGTCGTGTTCGGCCGATGTTGCGATACGCGTACGTGATGATCTGCCGCAGCACGGCCCGGGCCGACCGTCACTACTCTTCCAGCGCGACCTCACCTTCCAGCGAGGAGCAATCCAGCACGCCAACCGCGCTGCCGCCCTGCACGATGGTGAACGCGCCCTTGGCATAGGGATCGGGCGTCAGGGTCATCGACGAACCGTCACTGCCGGTGACAGTCAGCACGCCCTGCCCGTTGAGCATCGTGTCCGAGGTCAGGGTGACGGTGCCGATCTCCGCATCCGTGAAGGTGGCCCTGTCGATCCGCATCGCCGTCTCCTCGCCCACCGACCACGTGGCCACGCTGACGTCCTGCATGTCGTACGCGGTCTTCCCGTTCTCCACGACCTGCAGGCGCTTGAGAGTCAGCACATCAGGCGATGCCGCGCTCGACACGCCGCCGGGGTTGCCCACGTCATACTTGAACGAGTCCACCACGATCCGCAGCGTCGTCGTCTCGCCCTCGCTCGTCTCGGCCACTTGCAGGCCGCTGCCCTTTGTGGACGCCCGGATCTCCTCCATCACCGGCCCGGTGTCCGAAGGATGCCCAGCATTCACCAGATCCATCGACCCGTTGATCACCGTGCGGGTGTCCACCGTCTCCGTGCAGTAGTCGCTGAAGGTGATCGTCAGCGCGGTGGTGCCTGACTGGTGGGTGCCCCGCGCCACGTACGAGCCGCCACAGTCTCCGTTCACTTGCTCGTACACATCTTCGGTCAGACGCTTGGCCGCCTGCACCACGCGATCTCGATCGCGCGTCCTCTTGGCCAGCGCCACAAAGGCCCCGGCCACCTTGCGGACTGCCCGCGCATCGCCGCTCACCGCAAGCCGGGGCGCTCCCTCGGGAACGAACGCGCACCCGGGCACCACCTGGGCGAGGTTGCGCGTCAGGGTCTCCGCGCTCTGCGCGTCCAGCGTGGCCAGCGGCGCCTTGTCGCCACCTCCGCCACAGTGCGCCAGCGCGAGAACCGCCAGCATGCCACTCGCTGCCATCGCAGCCAGCTTGATCCTCTGCATGTGCGACCTCCGCGATTCTGTAGGTGGCAGCGCAGCCCGCTGCCTGGGCCCGGGGAATCAGTCGCCAGGATCCGCACCGCCGTGACCCGACCCGATCGCCTCAGCCCCGCCATCGTTCAGCCGAGAAGATACCGTACGCAAGGCGAGGCGCCAGCCCAGTCCCCGGCCGCCGAGCCGCGGTACCCGCCGGACAGCGAGCCCGGCCTTCCGGCGACTTCGACCACGCCCTGCCAGCGTCTGCTCGCGCGCTGGTGCGCCAGGTCCTCGGGGCTGGCGGGCTGGATGTCCGCGCGGGACCGCGCGCACCGCTGGCGGCACGTCGTCAGGGGAACGTCTCGGCGCGGGCGAGCGGCGTCCCGTCCGCGTCCTTCGGTTTGAGCAGCGGCATCCCGCGCAGCGGCCAGCGGATTGCCAGCTCGGGGTCACTCCACAGCAGCGACCGCTCGTGTTCGGGCGCATAGTAGTCGCTGGCCTTGTACAGGAACTCCGCTACTTCGGAGGTCACCAGGAACCCGTGGGCGAAGCCCTCGGGCACCCACAGCATGCGGCGATTGGCTGCCGACAGCGTCATCCCCACCCACCGGCCGAACGTCGGCGACGAGCGGCGCAGGTCCACGACCACGTCGAATACTTCGCCCACCACCACGCGCACCAACTTGGCCTGGGCATTGCGAATCTGATAGTGCAACCCGCGCAGCACGCCGCGCAGCGAACGCGAGTGGTTGTCCTGCACGAATTCCACGTCGCGCCCCACTGCCTCGCCGAAGGCGCGGCGATTGTAGCTCTCGTAGAAAAAGCCCCGGTCGTCGCCGAATACCGCTGGTTCCAGGACGAGCACGTCAGGGATGTCGGTGGGCAGAACTCTCATGGCAGCAGCCTCAGAACACCCGGTCGCGCAGCATGCTCAGCAAGTACTGACCGTACGCGTTGCCGGCCATCGGCGCTGCCAGCCTCTCGACCTGGCTCGCGTCGATCCAGCCGAGGCGGTACGCGATCTCTTCGGGACAGGCGATCTTGAGCCCTTGCCGCCGTTCGATGGTCTGGATGAAGAGGCTGGCCTCCAGCAGGCTCTCGTGCGTGCCGGTGTCGAGCCACGCCGTGCCCCGCCCCATGACCTCCACCCGCAGGGCCCCCAGCTCCAGGTAGCGGCGGTTGACGTCGGTGATTTCCAGCTCGCCGCGCGGCGACGGTTCGAGAGCCGCGGCGATGTCCAGGACGCGATTGTCGTAGAAATACAGCCCCGTCACCGCGTACCTGGACCTGGGCTGCTGCGGCTTCTCCTCGATGGAGATCACCCGGCCCGCTGCGTCGAACTCCGCCACCCCGTAGCGCTGGGGGTCTTTCACGGGATAGACGAACACGGTCGCGCCATCCGTGTCCCCGGCCACGCGCGTGAGCTGGCCCGACAAGTCGTGGCCGTAGAAGATGTTATCGCCCAGTATGAGGCACGAAGCGCTGTCGCCCACGAACTGGCGGCCGATGATGAAGGCCTGGGCCAGGCCCTCGGGCCGCGGCTGCACCGCGTACGCAAGCTCCAGGCCCCAGGCACTGCCGTCGCCCAGGAGTTCGGCGAAACGCGGCGTATCCTGAGGCGTCGAGATCACCAGGATCTGGCGGATGCCGGCCAACATGAGCGTCGACAGGGGGTAGTAGACCATCGGCTTGTCGTACACCGGCAGCAACTGCTTGGACACCACATGGGTCACCGGGTACAGCCGTGTCCCCGACCCCCCTGCCAGGATGATGCCTTTGCGCATGCCCGGACCTTTGGCGACAGGGTGAGCGCGAACGGGCGCCGCACCTTCAAGAAGGCTCCGAGTGCGGCTGGCTGTCAAGCGCGGCGATCAGCGCGAGTCTGCGCTCCGTGCCCTGGAGCCGGCCCTTTGACAGACATGCCTGCATCGCGTACTTGAGTGGCATCGGACGGCGCCCCCAGCAGCGTGCGGTGGCGCCAAGGACGCGGCGGCGGCGCGACGCGCGCGCGCCGCGAACGAATTCGTTGCCTCGGCCGTCGCTTCTGCGGGAGAGCGAACATGAGGACCCTGCTGGTCACCGGCGGCGCCGGCTTCATCGGCAGCAACTTCATCCGGTACATCTTGTCCCGGTACGCCGACTACCGCGTCATCAACCTCGACAAGCTGACCTACGCCGGCAATCCGGCCAATCTGGCGGATCTGCCGGATCCCGCGCGCCACGAGTTCGTCCGCGGCGATATCTGCAATCGCGAGCTGGTCGACTACCTCATGCCGCGCGCGAACATGGTCGTCAACTTCGCCGCGGAAAGCCACGTGGATCGCAGCATCATGAACGCCGAAGCGTTCATGCAGACCAACGCGATCGGCGTGTACGTCCTGCTCGAGGCCGCGCGCACCCATCGCATCGAGCGCTTCCTGCAGGTCAGCACCGACGAGGTCTACGGATCCCTGCGCCCCAGCGATCCCCCCTGGACCGAAGCCTCGCCGTTGGCTCCCCGCAATCCGTACGCGGTCAGCAAGGCCGCCGGAGACATGCTGGCGCAGGCGTTCGCGACCACCTACGGACTGCCGGTGCTCATCACCCGGGCTGCAAACAACATCGGGCCCTACCAGTACCCCGAAAAGCGCGTGCCGCTGTTCGTCACCAACGCCATCGACGACCTGCCGCTGCCCGTGTACGGCAGAGGCACGGCCATCCGCGACCACCTCTATGTCACCGACCACTGCGAAGCCATCGACATCGTGCTGCATCGAGGCGAGGTCGGCACGGCCTACAATGTGGGGGCGGGGAACGATGCCGATGGGATGGAGCTGACCGAGCGCATCCTGCACCTGCTCGGCAAGCCGCGTTCGCTGATCCAGCACGTGCAGGATCGTCCGGGACACGATTACCGGTACGCGCTGGACTCATCGCGGCTGAAGGCCTTGGGATGGCAGCCGCGCCACTCTCTCGACGAGGCCCTCCGGCGTACGGTCGAGTGGTACGTGAACAACGCCTCGTGGTGGCGGCCGCTCAAGGACGACGAAGGCTTCCGAGCCTACTACGCCCGCCAGTATGCCCGCGGCTGAGCGGGCGCTGAGGGAGTCGAGACGAACGACGTCTTGCCCCGCCGCCGCGCGGCCGTCAAGGCCACCAGAGCAGTCCGGCTGGGCGCGCCGACGTCAGCCCATCACCTGCGACATGTCGCCCACGTTCAACCGCTGCGGGGTGCCCACCACCGAGGCATCGTATCCGATGAGCGTGTCCACTAGGTGGACATCGCTCACGATCGCACGGCTGCCGATGATCACGTTCCGCGCGATCAGGCGCTCGACGCGAGCCTCGTCGCCGATCGACACGTACGGACCCAGCACGCTGTGGCGTACCTGTGCCGAAGGCGCCACGTACACCGGCGGGATCACCACCGAGTCGACCAGATGCGGCGGCAGGACGGCGCCACGGAGCAGCCGACGATTCGTCTCCAAAAGCGCTTCCACGGTGCCGCAGTCGAACCACTCCTGAACGGGAAACGTGTGCACCCGGGCGCCGGCGTCGACCATCGCCTGGAAGGCATCCGTCAACTGGAACTCCCCGCGGGTTCGCTGCTGCGCCTGGATCATGCGCTCCAGGCAGGCGAACAGCAGCTCCGACGCCCAGACCAGATTCACTCCTACGATCGCCTGGTTCGAGACGAACGAGGCAGGTTTCTCGACCAGCCGCGTGACCCGTCCGTCCTCCTCGACCACGACGCCGAATCGCGTGGGATCATCGACTTGCTTGACCCCCAACGCGAGGTCGGCATCGTCGACCAACACGGCGGCCAGGTCAGCCCTGAACACGGTGTCCCCGTACACGATCAGCGCAGGATCGGTGCCCACGACCGGACGCGCGACATAGATCGCGTGCCCCAGGCCCAATGGTTCGGGCTGCTCCACTCGTTCCACTCGTTCGAAGCCGCCGTACGCCTGCGCGTATGCGGCGATCTGGTCGCCCATGGGCCCGGTGACCAGCGCCAGGCGGCGAATGCCCGCGCTGCGGATCTGGTCGAAGATGTGCCCCAGGATCGGCTTGCCAGCCACCGCCAGCAGGGGCTTTGGCCGCGTATGCGTGTGAGGCCGCAGCCGCGTCCCGCTGCCGGCAACCGGGATCACCGCCCACAGAGCTCGCGCTGTCGGTCTGGCCGCCAACTCGTCCTCCTTCTCCGGCAGCTCGCGGGAGCAGCTCGCCCCAGGCCGCCAGTACCGGGGCGCCCCAGTTCCCCAGATCAGCCGGAAGCCGATGGCTGACCCCCACCGGGTCATCGGCCCCGACGCGTCCTGCGTCCCGGGGCTCCGGCCCCGCGCCGGCGACCAGAGCGGTGCCGGCGCACGCATGATACGGAAGTAAGGCAGCAGTGACAACCAGCGGATGCAGGGGCATGGGGCCGGGCAGGTCAGCGCTGTCCGGCCCCGCTGGCAGGCGCGGTGCCGCTGCCCCGCAGCCGGTGACACCACAGATCCAGGACCACTAGCCCCTGGATCGCCGGGGCTTCGCTGGAAAGCGGGCACCGCCCCCGCTCGCTCCGGCCGGCGCGCCCCGTTCCTCCGCGAGGCGCGAGCGTTCCAGGTCAGCGGCCCGACGGTCCCGAGACGGCCTGCGAGGCGCCCGGCAGCGGACGCGCGGCCGGCAAACAGAAGGCCTGCAGCTCGGGCAGCTGCAGGCCTGTACTCACCGCGTGCGGTGCGCGAGATGGTGGAGGCGGCGGGATTCGAACCCGCGTCCGAGAATGGCTCCCTCCCGATCCCTACGTGCGTAGTCAGTCGTCTCGATCTCGCCCGCTCCAGCTCCGACTGACAGGATCCGAAGCCGACCAGCCCAGTTTCTGATTCGCGCCCTCCCCCTGGGCCCTGGACGGCGCTAGCCCGCACTGGATGACGCCCAGACCGGCCGTGCAGGCCCGACCGCATCGGGCGGGCTGGCTAGCTAGTCGCTAGGCAGCCATCGCGTAACTGGTTTCGTTCGCGTTTAGTTCGTGTCCCGTTGATTAGCGAGGTGGCGGGGACCTCGGCACGCGATCCAGAGCTCACCATACCCGTCGAAACCATGTTCGCCCCCGATATCCTCGATGGCGTCGGGCTCGGCGGATCGGCGCAACCGCTGGCGAATATAGCCGGGCCCGACCGGTGTGTCAACGCGCCCAGGCACCCCCGGGCGCGTCGCTGCGAACCTCCTCGGCGGCGGCAGGTTCTGGCCGCCGCTGACATGCTCCCCTATCTTGTGGCGCGCCAGGGACCGCGGCCGGCACGCACCGACAGCGATGCGCCGCGAGAGCGACTCGGGCGTCGTGCCGACACGAAGGGTCCCAGGAAAACCGGGAAGGGATCTGCTCGGTCAAATCCGGAAGGAGGAACGGGGACATGGAGAAGACGACGACAGGCCGAGCCTCCGGCTCGCGGCGCGTGCTGGCAGCGATCGTGCCGAGGCTGACGTGCGCCGCCGCAGCCGCGGCGCTGCTCGCCCCGGCTGGGGAGTGCAGCGCCGGTACCGCCACGGACGCATGGCCGCAAGTCGAATCGGTGACCGTGCGGCTGCGCTACCGCGGACCTCGGTATGCGGGCGGCTTCTACTCGGGGTTCCTGCCCGCCACTGACTGCGCCGTGTGGATCGAGGCCGCCTCTGGGACGCATGTCCAGACGCTGTCGATAACTCCCGCGGTGGTGTCGGTCGCCGCGTACTCGCACATCGACCATCTGCCCACCTGGCAGGCGAGCACTGGTCTGACGTACGCTGACCTGGAGGCCCAGACCAGCAGCGGTGTGGCGCCGTCCTTCGACGGTCTGACCAATGCCAGCGTGCTGTTCGCCGACACGGTGGCGGACACCACTCTGGTCTGCACGTGGGATCTGGGACGAGGAGCTGGCATCGCGCTAACAGGCAGCCAGTTCCGGTTCTGCGCCGAAGTGGCCAACATCGTCAAAAACGATGCCGCAGCCTATCAGATCGTCGCCGAAAGCGCCTGTGGAAGCGTGGATCTGAGCACCCAGAGCGTGGTGCCGGCCACCGCGACCGAGCACATCCTGGAACTGACGGCGCTGGTGAACCAGCGTCCCACGGCGGTGCTGGAGGAACACAGCACTACCGTGCCGCAGGGCTTCGCCCTGGAGCAGAGCTACCCGAATCCGTTCAACAGCGAGACGGTGATCGGCTTCGCCCTGCCCGTCCCCACCACTGTGGAGTTGGCGGTCTACGATCTGGCCGGACAGCGCCTCGCGACGCTGGTCAGCGGGCCCAGGCCGGCCGGCACGCACCGGCTGACCTGGGACGGCACGGATGACCAGGGTCGCCCGCTGGCCAGCGGTGTGTACGTCTATCGACTGCACACCACCGGGTGCCAACAGGCGCGCAAGCTGCTCCTGTTGCGCTGAGGCGTGCCCGCCCGCCAAGGCGGCTGCTGGCCTGCCGGTGACCGGGCCCCTGGCGCTGGCCTTCGTCCCTACCTCTCGCTCTGGGTCACGTCGCGGATGGCCCCCTGGGCGGCGCTGGTCGTCAGCGCCGCGTACGCGCGCAAGGCTTCCGATACCGGTCGCTGGCGCGCGGCCGGCTTGTACGCCCTCGCGCCGCGCTGGGCCATGCGCTGACGGCGGGCTTCCAGCTCGGCTTCGGTCAGCTCGACGTCGATGCTGCGCCGCGGGATGTCGATCCGGATGAGATCGCCGTCTTCCAGCAGTGCGATGGCGCCACCGGCAGCCGCCTCGGGCGACACGTGCCCGATGGAAAGCCCGGAAGTCCCGCCGCTGAAGCGTCCATCGGTCAGCAGCGCGCACGCCTTGCCCAGCTTCCGCGACTTGATGTAGGAGGTGGGGTAGAGCATCTCCTGCATGCCTGGCCCGCCCTTGGGTCCTTCGTAGCGGATGACCACCACATCGCCGGCCTGAACTCTGCCGCCCAGGATGCCGTCGCAGGCCTCCTCCTGGCTCTCGAAGACCCGCGCTGGACCGGCGAAGACCAGCAGCGACTCGTCCACGCCCGCCGTCTTCACGATGCACCCGTCGGTGGCGATGTTGCCGTACAGCACGGCCAGACCGCCGTCCTGCGAGTACGCGTGCTCCACGGACCGGATGCACCCGTGCGCCCGGTCTGTGTCGGCCTGCGGGAAGTAGTTGTCCTGCCAGAAGGCCCGGCTCGAGACCTGGTTCGCCGGCGCGGCCAGGCTGCGCCGCCGGGCGAACTCGTCGGGGCGGCCCGCTGGATCGCGGATGTCGTTGGCCGCCAGTTGCTCGGCCATGCTGATCCCCAGCACCGTGCGCACCTCGCCGTGCACCTTGCCGGCTCGGTGCAGCTCGCCGAGGATCGCCGGGATGCCACCGGCATGCGCCACGTCCTCCATGTGGTACAGCGGCGTGGATGGGGCGACCTTGCAGATGCAGGGTACCTGCCGCGACAGACGGTCGATGTCGGCCATGGTGAACGGCACCCCCGCCGCGCGCGCCATGGCCAGCAGGTGCAGCACCGTGTTGGTCGACCCGCCCATGGCGATGTCCACGGCCATCGCATTCTCGAAAGCGGCCAAGGTGCAGATGCTGCGCGGCAGCACCGACTCGTCGCCTTCCAGATAGTAGGCCCGCGCCATCTCGACGATCCGTCTGGCGGCCTGCTCGAACAGCCGCCAGCGCAGCTTGTGGGAGGCCAACAGCGTGCCGTTGCCGGGGAGCGCCAGCCCGATGGCTTCCGTGAGGCAGTTCATCGAGTTGGCGGTGAACATCCCCGCGCACGACCCGCAGGTCGGGCAGGCCGCTGCCTCGATCTGCGCCAACTCCGCATCCGTCACCGACTCGTCGCCCGCCGCGACCATGGCGTCGATGAGGTCGAGCGTGGCCGGTCCGGAGGCCAGCGTCGCCTTGCCCGCTTCCATGGGACCGCCCGAGACGACGATCGTGGGGATGTTGAGCCGGAGTGCGGCCATCAGCATGCCGGGCGTGATCTTGTCGCAGTTGGTGATGCACAGCAGAGCGTCCGCCTTGTGGGCATTGACCATGTACTCCACGCTGTCGGCGATCAGCTCGCGGCTGGGCAGCGAGTACAGCATGCCGTCGTGTCCCATGGCGATGCCGTCGTCGATGGCGATGGTGTTGAACTCCACGCCGACGCCGCCCGCCGCATCGATGATCTGCTTGACCCGCTGCCCCACGTCGTGCAGGTGCACGTGGCCCGGAACGAATTGGGTAAAGGAGTTGGCGATGGCGATGATGGGCTTGCAGAAGTCATCGGCCTGCAGCCCATTGGCTCGCCACAGCGCACGTGCTCCTGCCATGCGCCGGCCCTGGGTGGTGGTGCTGCTGCGGAAACGTCCCTGGCTCATGCCCCCTGCCTCCTCCTGTCAGTCCCCGGGGAAAAGATCGGGCGGCCCATCAGAATGCCTGCCCGATCGAAAAATAGACGCGCGTGCGCTGGGCGGCGTCGAAGCCGTCGTTCCACGCCAGATCCAGCCTGAAGGGCAGACCGACCACATACCGCAGACCCAGTCCGTACCCGTCCACCATGCCCGACGGACGGACCAAGTCCTCCAGCCGCAGCTCCCCAGCGTGCCGCCACACGCGGGCGCGGTCCAGAAACCCGATCAGGCCGAGGCGTCCGGCCTGGTAGCGCAGCTCGCCGCGCACATTGACGCCGATCCGGCCGCCGCCCACCGCGGCGATCATCGCTCGGTCCACCCCGCGGAGACTGCCGTCGCCGCCGTACTGCTTCCAGTAGACCTGCGGCAGGGGGCGGTTCGTGCGCAGCGACGCGGTCTGAGTGTAGTGCCCCGCCAGTGCCAGGACAAGGCCGTGCCCGAGCCGCTGGTAGCACCGCCCCTCGACCTCGCCGTCCGCCACATGCGTGGGCAGCGCGCCGAGTTTGATCGCGTACAGCCCCGCCACGCGCAGCATGGAGCCTCGCGCTGGCGAGATGCGATCGTCGCGCGAGTCGCGAGTGAACTCGGCCGTCAGATCGACGGTGCGCGAGCGATCCGTGAGGATATCGCGCCACACCGGATCCACCGGGATCGAGCCGTCGCTGTAGTCGACGGACGCGCCGCCGGCACTGGTGGCCGCCCGCGTGCCCGCTAGGTCGTCCCACCCACCAGGGACCAAGCCAGCACCGACCTCCTTTCCGCTGGCGGACCCACCGTAGATGTCGCTCGGCGTGTACCCGATCGCCTGGTCCGGATCTGGGTAGTTCTGCGCCTTCGTGTAGTTGACCGCGAGCCGCCCGTAGTGCGCCTCGCCCCAGCGCCGCGTCAGCGTGGCCGAGAGGGCGTACATGCGCTTGATCGCCGTGTACTCGTACACGACGGTCTGGATGTACTCGCGCGCCACTTCCTCGCCGGCAAACAGCAGCAGGTAGTGCAGGATCGAGTCGTTGTGGGTCAGCAGGTCGTACTGGCGGGGATCGTCGGGGTCCGCCAACACCATGGTGGCGCCCCACTCTTCGGTCAGTCCCGTGGAGACGATCAGGTCGGCGCCGGTATTGAGCAGATCGCGCTCCAGGATGTACGCCGTGCCGCCCTGCAGCGGCCGCCCCCAGTTCAGGTCGGTGCCGACGCGATTGCCGCGCCCCAGCACGTTGTTGTGCTGGAGCGAACCCGACAGGCGGGGCTGCACCTGGTTCGCCGACACGCTGAGATAGGCCTTGGCGGCGAGCTTGATGCGCTTGCGCTCCTGCACGCGGATCTCGATCGGCTGCAAGCTGTCGTCCGTGCTGATCTGCGGTGTGTTGAAGAACACCGAGCGAAACAGGTCGGTGCGCGCCAGCTGCTGGCGACTGCGGGTCAGCTCCTGGGGGTCGTACAGATCGCCTGGCGCGATCGTCAGGTACCGCCGGATGAGGCTGGCACGAGTAGCCAACTGGTCTTCGTCCACCACCGTGATCTGGCCCACGTACATCCGCCTGCCCGGCTGCACCCGGTAGACCACCTCCGCGACGTGGTGGGCTGCATCGTCGATCCACTCGTTGGTCACCGTCGCCTGCGCGTAGCCGCGCTGGTTGAGGAAGGTCTGCAGCGCGCGCTCGTCCTCCAGCACGCGGCCGTAGTCGAGCGGATCGCCGACCCGGACCCGCACGTGCGCCAGCAGCTCCTCGGGGGCGAAAGGCTCGCCGCCGGCGATGCGGACCTGGCTGACGCGCCAGCGGGCGCCGCTGTCCAGCTCGATCTCGATGGTCACGCCCCTGCGGTCGTCGCGCCAAAGCTGCCTGCGGGTCACCGCTGCTTCCCGGTAGCCTCGCGCCTGGTACAGCGCCACGATGCTGGCCAGGTCGCCGCGGAAGTACCGATAGTGGAACTTGGCGCCCTGGCGCAGCCGCATGGCATTCCGCAGGTCCTGGCTCTTGAGCGCCTGCTCGGAGGGGTAGGTGAAGCGGATGGCGCGGATACGCAGGCCCTCGGCCTCGCGGGGCGTCACGGGCGTACCCACCGCACTGACCGCGGGCGCCGCCCACGCCGGTATTCCCACCGCCAGCCAGATGGCGAGCAGCCAGCAACCTGCCGGCCTGCAGCAGGTCGGCTTGGGGCGTCTCGCGGGACCAGCGTCGAGACCGTGAGGTACCAGGGCGCGGCGCGAACGCGCCGCCGCACTCGGGAGCATCACCGGAACTCCCGCTTCAGACCCAGGCCAAGCCCATACAGGTCACGGGCGCTCTGCGACATGGCGGAGATAGTCAAGTACCGAGCGACCTGGTGCTCCACTTCCACCTGCCCGGCGGACATCCCCGCCAGCGGTGCCTCGTACCGCACCCAGACCGGCAGCGGCATCTGGAAGTACTTCCCGAGGCGCACGGTGGTCAGCCCCACGGTTCCCGTCACCGACCCCGAGGGCAGGATCGTGAACTCGTCCAGTCCGACCTTCTGGACCTGCTTGCTGAGCAGCTGACCTGCGGCCGTGCCCAGGGCGGTGCCGTAGTCCATCTGCGAGTCCGGCGAGCCGAAGGCGAGCAGGCGCACGACCCGCACGAAGTCCAGAGCAGGCGAAGAGGTGAACTCCACCTGGGGTGTCAGTGCCGTCCCCCGCACCGACAGCGTGACCTGGTACTCCTCGCTCTCCGGCGGCAGGGTGACCACCTGGCAATGGGCCACCATGTCCAGCTCCGGATCCAACGTCAGCGGATCGTACGCCACGTCGAGCAGCGAACGCGTGGGCGCCAAGCTGTTCAGGACGATGCGCCCGCGCTCGAACTTGAACTCGCGATTGAGGACGAACGCCGATCCCGCGTCGATCTGGATATCGCCCTGGAAGATCGGCTTGTAGAACGTGCCACCGACGCCGATCGCTCCCGAGACCTGCGCCTTGGCCAGCTCGCTGTCGACTTCCAGGTCGCGGATGTCCACCGCCAGGTCGAGCTGCATGTTCTCGAAGAACTCGTCGCGCAGCGCCGGTGGCGGCGGAGGCACCGGCGGTCCGTTCAAAGGCACCAGCAGCGGCTCGGCGACCGCTTTCTTCAGCAGCACCCGCCCCCGCAGCTGCGCCGCCCTCATCGTGCCCGCCAGGCCCACGTCCATGTCGATCGCGCTGGCCTCGAATACGTCCTCCACCTTGGTACGCAGATCGCGGCTGGCCAGTTGCAGCTCGTAGCGCGGGTTCTCGAGACGCGTCAGGTCCACGTTGCCCGTCAGCCGCATGCTGCCGTTCTGGTGGCTGGCCGGGCTCACGAAATCCACCAGCTCGCCCCGCCGACCCGCGAACACGATCCGCCCCTGTGGGAAACGGTAGACCGGCTGGATATCCGCCAGCTCGATCGCCAGGCCGTCGACCGTCACCTCCCCGTCCACCGACGCGGTCGAGTCCAGACCGGCGATGCGCAGATCGACCGCCATCCTGCCGCCAAGGTGCTCCACCTCGTAGTCGGTCAGCAGGTCCTCGAAAGCCGCCAGCTCGACTCCGGACGAGCGGATTGCCAGCGTGCCCCGCGCCAGATCGGGTTGGCGGCGCACCGCGTTCCAGGGGACGGTGCCGCGCACGCTGAGACTATCGCCGAGTTGGGTCACCCATTGGGCCGCCACGGTGCTGCTGTCGCTGCCGCCAACCAGGTGCGCCCGTCCTTCGCCGTAGCCGGCTGTCCGCACAGCGGCGCGCACCTCCAGTTCGGGGGCCTCGAGGGTGCCGCCAAGGTGCGCCTGGGCATCCAGCCAACCCTCCAGCGCGTCCACCGCCTGAAGGTCCAGTCCCTCCACGGCCACGTCCAGTTCGGCCTGACCATTGCCGCGAAGCGCACCCTGCAGCGCGACGCGGCCCGCCTCCTTGAGCACCTGCACGTCTCGATCGTAGCGCGACACGGCCAGCTCCAGGCCGCGGATCTCCAGTCCCGAAGGGCTCGCCTGCACACAGCCACCAGGAGTCATGTCCAGCGTGACGGGGGTCCCATTGACTCGGGTGGCCAGGTGCATGCCGGCGAGAGTGACATCGCCCTCCAGCGTCCCCCAGGGAGCAGCGCCTGCCGAATCCGGCGCCCGCGCTCCCGACCACCGACTGCTGGCCGCGCTCTGGACCGCGGTCCCCCTCTGGCTGCCGAGAAGCAGTTCCGGCGGCAGCATCATGCGACCGTGCAAGTCCAGCCACCCATCGCTGCGCGTCCGAAGCGCGTGGGTCACTACGGCACCCAGCTCCAGACGTCGTGCTTCCACCTGCACCGCCCATCGGGTGTCTGCCCCTGGGCGCTCGGGTCCCGGTCTCGCCCTTGCCGGCCTCTCGCCGAACGCGGCCGCCCACAGGGGACCAGCCTCGCCCAGCACCGCCACAGCGGCCGTGGGTCTCCATCCGCGCGGTATCTGCTCGGCCGCGCCCGACGGCATAACCCAGCCGCTACTCGCACCGAGGCTGTCGGCATCGCTGGCCACCGCGCCCGCCGTATCGGCGGC
>Ga0067045_1030430_pt1 | contig 15314 bp, 14 predicted proteins | sample TerdegcTABiofilm_FD_59184 | JGI IMG/M metagenome (GOLD analysis project Ga0067045, IMG submission 59184) | Combined Assembly of (Gp0054472, Gp0054536) Wastewater bioreactor microbial communities from Singapore -Terephthalate degrading...
AAAATGCAATTAACGAAAACGAATCTCAGTTCTTTGGAAACGGATATGCATTTCAACGTAACGCCATCCTATATACTGCAATTAAAAACAATATTGACTATCTCATTTTCTTGGATGACGATGAATATCCCATGGCTGTAACAAAAACACGTTCCACCGCTATATGGAGCGGCCAACATGTCTTAAAAACTCATCTGCAGCATATTAGCCAGGCCGATATTACCCATGGGTACCACTGTGGGTATGTCTCGCCTATTCCTCGTATTGACTTCAATAATGTTTTAACAGAAAATGATTTTCGGGTGTTTATAGAAGCCATAAGCAACGATATCATAAATTGGGATTCAATACGAACGGTGATGAACAATGGTGGAGTTACATATGCCGATACAATGGTACTAACCACTGATATCGTAAAGGAGGTGGAGGAAGTAAATCACTGTAAATTTATCTCCGGCGGTAACCTTTGCATTAACCTGACTGATCCCAAAAGAGTCAGACCCTTCTATAACCCTCCAGGTGCGCGCGGCGAAGATACCTTTTTAAGTACCTGCCTTAGCGAACATAAGGTTTTACGGGTACCATGTTATACATTCCACGATGGTTTTTCCACTTATAACCACTTACTTGACGGTGTACTGCCTATTAACCTTAAATATGTTAAAGCTGATTCCGAGGAAATTATAAGCCGCTTTTATCGTGCCTGTATTGGATGGATAAGATACAAACCACTTCTTTTATATATTACCCAGCGGGATTTTTACGATGAAAAAATTAAGCGGATTAGACGGCAGTTAGATGTAACATTACCCAAAATTTGCACTTATTTTGGGACAAAGGACTTTATGAATGTAGTCACCGAATTAGAGCTTTATGATAGAAATGTAAAAAAGCATTATATTGAATTTCTCGAAACACAGCGTATTTGGGCGAAAATATGCGGTTGTCTAAGTAATGATAGTCGAATTTTACTCAACAATCAAGATAGCTATGATGAAAGGTAGCGATTATTCTAAATTTAAGCGATTCCCAAATCCTGAAGGCTGTTCAGCTATAGAAGACCCCCCGCGGTACTATTTTGCCAATGCCGGCAAAATGCCGCCACCCCTGGCGCGTTGTTTGATCATTTCGATTTCCTGCGGGGGAATTGCCCTGCCGAAGCTGCGGAAACCGGCCAGTTTAAAACCATGTTTTTTAGCCAGCGCGGCAATTTCTTCAACTTTTTCAATACGCAACTCCCGGCCAAGAGTAAAGCTTTCGAACCGTTTCTCCAGCGCCAGCACCATTGTTTCAGCCATACAGGCATAGGCTGTCTTCGGTGGAAACCCGAAGTTCAGGTTGAATTCGACATCGCCGGGAATTTCCACAACTCCTCCCTCAATAACAAGGACATCATCACGCGCTTCAGCGACTCGCTTGGACACATCACGCGGCCGGGCCACATCACATACAACCGCGCCAGGCCGGAGATCCTCCGGCTCAATAATCGTATCCAGGGAACTGGTCACAGTGATTACGATGTCGCCGGAGCGAAGCGCTTTCTTACTGTCGGATGTAACCTTTACAGCCAATCCGGTATCATAAAGCACTTTCGCGGCCAGTTCTTCCAATTTGCGCTCGTCCCTGGCCACCAGGGTCATACTGCGTACTTCCCTGGCCAGGATCATCGCGCAAACCCGGCCGATGGAACCTGTGGCTCCCAGGATCACCACCGAGGCCTGTTTCAGATCATGCCCCATCGCCCGCGCGGCCTCCCTGGTCGACTCGACAGCCGTGGCGACTGTATAACTGTTCCCCGTGGTGACAGGTATTTTTAAGTTCTTAGCGACTGTAATACCGGCATCTCCCACAATTTTGGTAAAGGCACCCAGACCAAGTATCCTGGCGCCTTGTTTCTCAGCCAGGCGGCCGCCTTGAATAATTTTATTTAAAACATACGGTACCGGCATGCTCATCATTAGCCGGGTTGTAACCGGACAAGCAATAAACATTCCTTCCGTTTCACCGTATGGAGAGCGAATCCCGGTAATTTTAGACACTATCATCGAGGGCAGCAGGGCAAACGCCCGTTCAAGCACTCTATCCGGTATAAATTCCGCAATCTTAAATTTTCTGGCCACATCCCCGGCATGCATGGGGTGAATCATAAAAGCAAACCTCTGCAAACCAACATCCTCCTACATTTTTACCGCCCTTACCAATTCCACAATGGCGCTGGGGTCAACGTACTTATCTTCCTGAATGGGCGACTCTCCGATCTCAAACCCCACCACTTCCTTGTCCAGCACTGCCTCAATGATCTTAATCCGCTGATTTGAACCAATCACAAGCACCTGATCGAAAGAATGCGCCATGGCGATCAAGTCCATAATCGAGTCAAACAGATCAACACCACTCTTTTGTTTGACAAATTCCCAACGTTCATTTTCTGACATCAGGAAAATAAACTCGATACCTTCCCGTTCCAGAACCTCCTGGAGCTCTTTTTTATTTAAGATAGGGAAACCGAAAACCGCCAGCCTGCGTCCCTTCCTAACCTCACCTAAATTTTCCAGACGACAGACCAAAGTCCGGTCAACGCCCAGCCGCGAAGCTACTTCAGTTTGAGAAAGACCTTTTCTTCTTAAAATCAGGATATCATTGACAATCTGATTAATTTTTCGTCTGCTTATTACTTTTTCTCCAAGTCGGATTAATTCCAAGATACATACATCCTTTAATTATATGAGGTATTCAGGAGTCAGGAGTCAGGAGTCAGGAGTCAGAATGAAAAAAAGTTTATCGTCTTGAAATATTCTGAATTTAAGACTACTGAATTCTGACTACCTGAATAGGAACTATTATTCTTCATGAGCCAGATGATTATGTGCACATACTTGTGTACACAACAATATTAACAAAGCCTACCACTCTTCGCAAGTGTCATATAGACTTAATGTCAATATCTTTTGCAGTTCCTCTTTACACCCGGCTTTGTTGATTCTGTCCCTCAACTTCGCCGCTCCCCGCAGTCCCCTGGTATACCAGGCGGCGTGCTTGCGCATCTCCCGCACCGCCACTTTTTCACCCTTGTTTTCAATCAACAGGTCCAGGTGCCGCAGGGCCATGTTCACCCGTTCTTCGGGCGCGGGGTCAGGTAAAAGTACCCCTGTTTCCAAGAAATGCACCGTTCGGGTAAATATCCAGGGGTTGCCCAGGGCGGCCCGGCCAATCATAACCCCGTCACAGCCGGTTTGCTCCATCATCAACAAAGCATCCTTAGGATGCCGGATGTCGCCGTTGCCGATAACCGGCACGTTCACAGCCTTTTTCACCGCCGCGATTATTTCCCAATCCGCCTTCCCGGCATAAAACTGGGAGCGCGTGCGGCCATGCACAGTTAATGCGACAGCTCCCGCACCGGTTAAAAGCTCCGCCAGTTCCACGGCATTTACCGAGTTTTCATCCCAACCCTTGCGCATCTTTACCGTCACCGGAATCTTAACCCGCTCAACCACCATCCTGACAATTTCAACGGCTAATCCCGGATCCTTCATCAGGGCGGCTCCTTCACCGTTTCTTACAATCTTCGGCGTCGGGCAGCCCATATTGATGTCAATAATATCAGCGCCGCGGCTCTCCGCGATTTCCGCCGCCATAGCCATATAAACCGGGTTCGAGCCAAAGATTTGAACGCTTAACGGTCTGCTTTCACCCGTCAGGTCAAGCATACCGCAGGTTTTCGGATTGCCATATAAAAGAGCCTGGTCGCTCACCATTTCGGTGCAGACCAGGCCGCATCCCGCCTCTTTAGCCAATATCCGGTAGGCCTTATCGGTAATACCAGCCATGGGAGCTGATATTACCGGATTTGCCAGTGTAACTTGTCCGATCTTCATCTCGGTAAATTCCTCTCGTAGATCAAACGCAACCCGGTCAAAGTCAGGAAAGGATCCACCTTATCAATTTCCGAGCTCTCCTGGGCAATCAGTCTGGCCAGTCCGCCAGTAGCGATAGCTTTGGTATTTTCACCCAGCTCTTTTTTCATCCGCATGACGATTTCATCAACTTGACCGACAAACCCGTAAAAAATACCGGACTGCATACTGGTAATGGTATTTTTCCCGATTACGGAAGGTGGCTTAACCAGTTCAACTCTGGGCAGCTTTGCCGCCCGCGCAAAAAGCGCCTCGGTGGAAATGCCGATACCCGGTGCGATAGCCCCGCCCAGGTATTCGCCCCTGGCGTTAATGGCGCAAAAGGTTGTGGCTGTTCCAAAATCGACTATGATCAGCGGGCAGCCGTATAGCTCAACACCCGCGACGGCATTGACGATACGATCAGCTCCGACCTCCCTGGGATTCTCATAATTAATCGGAAGCCCCGTTTTGATGCCGGGTCCCACGATCAGCGGGGTAAGATTAAAATACTTTTGACACGTTCTTTCCAAGGTGAAAGTCAGCGGCGGAACCACTGTGGATATAACCGTGGCTTTTATTGAACTCATATCAATGCGGGATATGGTGAACAACTCTTTAAGCATGATCCCGTATTCGTCAGACGTCCGGTCTCGGCTCGTGGATATGCGCCAGTCCGCCACCAATTCGCTGCCCTTGTAGACTCCTAAAACAATATTTGTATTGCCGACATCAAAGACCAGGATCATTCCCGTCCCCGCTTTCATGTAATATACTACTATACAATTTTACCAGAGAGCCCGGCAAGGCGCAACCCGCCGCAAAGGTTCCCACAACTCTAGCGTTCTTCTCTTAAATGATGCGGTTTATTGCTTACAATATCAATCGCTTCAGTTACAGCCCGGATAATATCCACTTTGTTCTGTTGTTTTAATGAACTCACCCTCAACAATACTTCGCCTTCCGCCGTAACCACGTAAGAAGGAGACAGTTTGTTCAGTGCAATAGCAGCTATGTCAAGCTTGCAGCGCTCACACCTGCATATTTCTTGATAATTTCTCAGGATGTCTTCAATAGTCTCAAGCACTTGTATTTCCATCACATTAACCAGACGGAGCATCTGTGATCAACCCCTCTATTCAGTCTGGTTAATTAATTCTTCACGTATCAAATTATTCCTTTTATTAAGAAGAAAAACAACCAATTCACCTATACAGACCTTTGGGCAGTCATACGCGGTTCATGTTCGGCCTCTATGCAACCGGACCTTTATCAAAACCGTACGCGTCCAGCCTCCGGTATACCGCCCTGGCCAGTACCGTAGCCACGGCCGCCTTAACCAGGTCAAGGGCAATAAACGGGATGAAACCTATTTTCAGTACCTGCGCTACGGAAACCGCTTTACCCAGATAAAAATTTAAAATAGCGTAAAGATAAGGCAACCCAACCGCATAATAAACTACCACGCCTGCCAGCATGGAAAGAAAATATCGTGCGTAACCACTCTTCTCCCGGTCTTTAAGCAGTGTACCGATAACATAAGCGCTACCCACGAACCCCAGCAGGAAGCCAAAGGTTGGTTGAAACACATATGAAGGCCCTCCAAAGGGGGGAGTGGCAAATACCGGTACCCCCACCAAACCCAGCAAAATATATACAATAATACTCATCGCTCCCAGTCGGGGACCCAACAAACCGCCCGCCAGCATAACCACAAAAGGCATAAGGCTAAAAGGCACCCCCCCAATAGAGCCGACGTAGCGGACCAATACGGCGGCAACTACCGCCATGGCGGCAAAAATCGCGGTCATAGTGATATCACGCGCTGAAAACCTGGACATAAATCAACCCTCCTAAAAATAAAAATAAGTACTCCTTACTTCTAACCTCTTTCTTCTGACTCCTGACTCCTAACCCCTAATATACCCCCGCGACAATGCGTAAACCCCCCACCGACAATATAGTTGACATTTAAAGCAAAAAAATTTACACCCGTAATGAAACATCTCCTGCCATCAACCTCTGCAATCCGCCGTCCGGGAGCCTGAGCAGCAATGCTCCGTCTTCATCAACATCTTCAGCCCAGCCTTCCCAAGCTTTGTTCAAGGTATGGATACGTACCGGGCAATGCAAAGAAACGGTTAACTCCTTCCATTTAGCCAGGATTACGGTAAAACCCTGCGCCAGCCAGAGCTGGTACCATTGTTCATACTCCTCCAGCATAGCCTGCAACAACCTGATCCGGTCCACATCAACCCCCGTTTCCACCTTCAGAGAAGTGGCAATATCACGCACTTCTTGAGGAAAATCAATAAGTTCCTGGTTAACGTTCAGACCGGCGCCTACCACCAGATAATCAATTTTATCCAATTCAGCGCCCATTTCAGTGAGAATACCGCATATTTTCCTGCCTCCCACAAGCAAATCGTTCGGCCACTTGATGCCCACTGGCACTCCTGTCTTTTTTCTAATAGCCAGAGCCAAGGCTACCGCCGTCACCATGGTCACTTGTGATGCCTCGGAAGGATTGACGGGCGGGTAAAGAATCACGGAAAAACAGATACCTTTGTACTTTGGCGAATGCCACTTTCTGCCTAACCGGCCCTTGCCGCCGGTCTGCTCCTCGGCAATCACAATCGCGCCGTCTCGCGCTCCTTCACGGACTAATTCCTTGGCCAGGTCGTTTGTGGAAGAAACGCTTTCATAATAATAAACCTGGCGGCCGAAAAATTTACTGTTCAGCCCGTCCTGAATCTCCCCGGCATAAAGCCTGTCAGGAATACCAACCAGTGAATAGCCCGCGCGCGGCCGCGCTTCAATATCATACCCATCCTCCCGCAGGGACTGTACGTGCTTCCAGATGGCGGTCCGGGTCACATCCAGGCTTTTGCATATATCTTCACCGGAAACGTATTCCGGCCGGCGCTCTTTTAGCAGCCGGAGAATAGCACTTTTCAACAAAACCACTCCTGTCAACAATTCTACCTGTTTCATATAAAAACGTCAACATTTACAGATGTCCCGGTTAACCATTACCAGCCTTAAAACTGCTCTCCAGGCAACACCAACCTGAACAGCCATACTCCAAACCGGAACTGATAATTAACATTCAGCTTTAATTTCCAGCAGGTCCAGGCTGATGTCAAGCGACTTGGCCGAGTGCGTCAGCGCTCCTACCGAGATCAGGTCCACACCGGCCGCCGCGACCGCCCGGATATTTTCCTCAGTTATACCGCCGGAGGCCTCCACCAGCGCCCGGCCCGCCACAAGCGTTACGGCTTCACGCATCATTTCCGGACTCATGTTGTCCAGCATGATAATATCGACTTTAGCCTCCAGCGCCTCCCGCAACTGTGCCATGTTCTCCACTTCCACCTCAATTTTAGCGGTGTGGGGACAGGCCAGCCTGACCGCTTTCACAGCTTTGGTAATACTGCCCGCTATTTTTATATGATTGTCCTTAATCAGCACGCCGTCATACAGACCAAAGCGGTGATTGCGTCCCCCTCCTACTCTGACGGCGTATTTTTCCAGCATTCTCAAACCAGGCGTGGTTTTTCTGGTATCAATTATGTGCGGCTTTTTACCGTCTATCAACTTCACAAATTGAGCCGTCTTGGTGGCAATTCCCGACAGGCGCTGGAGAAAATTCAGCGCCAGCCGTTCACCGGTCAGAATTGCCCGCGCGTTGCCGCTGATCTCCGCCAGCACCCGGCCCCGCTCCACTATATCACCGTCACCGGCTCGCGCTTTAAATTGCACAGCCGGGTCAAGACAGCGAAAAACCTCTTCCGCCACCGGCATTCCCGCCAACACCCCGTATTCCTTAACGGTAATATAGCCGGTGGAAACAGCATTGCCGGGAACAATACTGTTTGTGGTCAAATCGCCGGTGCCGATATCTTCATTCAAGCAATCCTTAATCAGTTTTTGCAACTCAAACGCGTTAAAATCCAATGACTCTCCCTCGTTCCACCAGGCTAGATCTAGATATTATAAGTTTTCTTTAAATAATTCAACGTAAACTCCTTCAACGAGGTTTTTTGCGGATTGAAACTATTGGCCAGCGCCTGGGCGTACTCCCTGTCAAACACATAGACCCCTTCTCCGAGATCCCTGGTTATCCCTTTGCGAACATTCAGATACCTGGCAAAACCTTCGGCCAAATTTTCTTCCACCCACCCTTCCCAGGTATAGGGGATATCCTCTTTAAACCTGGCCGTCAGTTTCTCATCTTTTTTCAGCTTTCGGGACAGGCGTTTGAACGACCAGCTGTCAGTAAAGGTCTTGAAAAATGGTCCGCTGAATTCGTTAAACGTGGCAGTCCAGATTTTTTCCGGGGTCCTGTTCCACTGGATGGTTGTTATTGTGTCCTTCTTCCGGGAATAAACCGACATGCCGATAATTCGCATGTTTAACTGAAGTTCAACGACTTGCGGTTTTTTCTTCTGGCGAATACCGGTTTCCTTTTCAATAAAGCTGACAATATCAAAGCTTTTCTCGACCATGGACGTCGTTTTATCGACCTTTCGCTGCAGAAGCGGCTTGATTTGTTCATAATGAGGCAGAGCGTAATTAGCGCCGTACCAAGAATAAAAGTCCAGCAGCACATCCTTTTGATTTTTAAAACAACGTTCATCACGGATAAACTTGATGATCTCATCAAGGCCCGCTCCCTGTTTCCCTTCCTGAATCAAACACTCGGCCATATACTGCGGACTGTATTCTGTCATTATTGTTTTTAACTGGGCGCGGCGTTGTTCGTCCCAGCCGCCGTAGGCGTCAAACAGCCAATTATAGTGGATGGCATATTCCGTGTCGCCGATGGCTTTCTCCCGCAAGCCGGCCCACATTGCCTGATCTTTTACGTTCGCCCGGTAAATTTCTTCCGAAGATTCAAATAGAAAAATGCTGAAATCTTCAACTTTTATCACCAGTGGTGTGGCGGATACGTTTTCTTTGTCAGGCCATAAGGAACAGCCTGATGATAAAACTGTTAGTGCCACTACCAATAAATATGCACAAAACCTTAACACCTTAATTTTTTTATTTTTCAACGAATGTCCCACTCCCAAAAAAGTGCAGTTTTTATGCATTATTACGAAAGTATACTGCTAGTATTTTAACATTGTCAACCATTTTACTCATCCCCTGTTTTGTCCGCGTCCCGTACGGCCCCGCCCACCTGCTCGGCGGCCGCGGCCACATCTCTGGCCTTCTCGCTTAGGTCCTGCACCAGCCCGATGATGGCGACCAACGACTGGTTGACATGCTGCATCATACGTTCATTCCGCGGCATCTTTTTCATTCCGCCTTCTGAAACAATCGCAACGGCCGACTGCTGCTTCACTTCGCTAACGATCCGGCTAATCAGCCGGCTGATTTCTGCGGCCGATTCAGCGGAGCTTTCGGCCAGCTTGCGCACTTCATCCGCAACAACCGCGAACCCCTTACCCGCCTCACCGGCCCGGACGGCTCCCATAGCGGCGTCTAAAGCAAGCTTGTCGGTTTGTCCGGCTATGGCGTTGATTGCGTTCACAAATTGCCCCACATCGTCAATGGCCTGGTTCAACGTGTTCAGTGACATTGTCACCTGATTCGCCGACTGTTCTATTTCCCGCATTGTATTTACAATGTTATCAATGCCCTGACGATCCTGTTCCATCAATAGATTGGCGGCGCCTGCTTGTCCGCAAACTCCTTTTCCGTCATCGCCCGCCCCGGCGGCAAGCATTCCACCCGCGGGGGCGGCTTTAATTTGAACCGCCGCCGCGGTCTGATCGGCCTTGACAGCCAGGGATTTAGCGATATCAGATACCCTGTTGCCGGCAACAGCAATATTGTTGATCAACTCCTTCGTGTCCAGACGCATTTGGTCAAAAGACCTGGCCAGGTACCCGATTTCATCATCGGTGTTGACCGCTATCTCCGTATCCAGGTCTCCCTGGGCCACCCTGCTGGTTGCGGTAACCAGGTCGCTGATCGGCTGGACTGTTTTGCTGGTAAAATACCAGCCTAGTACCAGCAAGAGAAATGTGGTAATTACAATTATTACGGTTAGCTGCCGGGTCAGGCTGTCAATTGTGGAGAATACTTCATTGCGGTCCGCGACGACGGCCAGGATCCAGCCGGTCGCCGGAACAGACTGGTAATTCAAAATGGAGTTGACTCCCATAAAGCTATATTCCGCCCGGCCCGCTTTCGTCGCTATCATCATTTGAATCATCTCAGCCATTTGTTTCGTTACCGGCCCGTTTTCTTTGGAGAAATCCGTACCGAGCAGTGCTTTGTCCGAGTGGGCGATACAAGTACCCTTGGCGTCAATCATATAAGCACGCCCGTTTTCCCCGTGCTTTATTGTTACAACCTCATCGGAAAGTTTCTCCAAGCCGATCAGGCCGATCAGGACGCGATACAACCGGCCGTCCTTTTTCACCGCCATCCCGACGGCTATGGATATCTTACCGCCGCTCTTGGAAAAAATAGGATCAGAAATAACAATATCCCGCCCGCTGAGAACCTCTTGAAAATATACCCGGTCAGACGCGTTTACCTTGCTGCCGTCTATGGCAAACGCCGTACCGTCTAATTCCGCCAGTGATATCAAGTCAAAATAATACCCTTCCCGGTTCAAATCACGATAAAGCTCATCCAGCAAATATGCCTGCGCCGCATCCTTATCGTCACCCTTTACCGTGGCGGTATTTGCCAGCACGCTTAACCTGTCGATATGCCGCCGGATTCTTTCATCAATCATCTTGCTGTTGGCGACAGCACTATCTTGAAGGGCTATATGCAGTTGTTCAGCCTGCCCTTGCCTGGCAGCGACAACGGAGACCAGATTTGTGGCTATCAACACTACTACTGCCAATAATAGTAAAGCGAAAATTTTCGACTTAATGCTTCTGAACAAAATATATCCCTCCCCGCCAATATTTAGACCCCCGCGCCCCGGCAGTAATCAGTAGCCAGTAGTCAGAATAAGAGAATGGTTCATCGTCTTAAAATATTCTGAATTCTGACTCCTGAAATCTGACTACCTGAATAATTATATACTTCGACTCAAAAGCCGCTTATCCTTCGGTTAGCAGTAAATAATCTGACTCCTGAATTCTGACTCCTGACTCCTGAATAGTAACAAGGGGCTGACTCAATAGTCCGCCCCTCTCTCACTGCGTGAATACTTTCGGAAAGTCCTACCATTTGTCATTGCGAGCGTTAAGCGAAGCAATCTCCGGCTCTTACCCCCGCTTTATACTGTGAGATCGCCACGTCGCTTTCGCTCCTCGCGATGACAGAACGGTCTTTGCAAACCGACTTTCCGAAATTACTCTACGTTTTACCGTCTGAAGATAATATGTTTCTGCCAGCGCCGGCTGTTATCGGGATAATCCACCCTGTAATGGCCGCCGCGGCTTTCCCTCCTGGCCAGGGCCGCTTCAGCCACCAGTTCGCCAACCAGCAGCATGTTTTTTACTTCCATTTGTTCGATGTTTTCCGCCCTGTGCCGTCCCAGGTAACCCCAGGAATCAAAAAAGTCCAGCGAATCCTTTAACCCCTGCCCGCTCCTCACCGGGCCAACCTTAGTACCCATCAGGACTTCCAGTTTTTTGCGAAGTTCCGCAAAATCTATCTTCGCCGGCTCCAACAGCCAATCGCAGGCAAACTCCGGGCGGCGGGGGTGGTAGGTTTTAAGGAACTGCCTGGTTTGATCCACAATCCGGCCGCCGAATACCAGCCCGTCCAGCAAAGAGTTGCTTGCCAGGCGGTTGGCTCCGTGCACTCCCTGGCAGGCGACTTCGCCACAGGCATAAAGGCCTTTGATGCTGGTTTCTCCCACCAGGTTGGTTTTCACCCCGCCCATCATATAATGGGCGGCGGGAGCCACCGGGATCGGGTCGACAGATATATCCAAACCGTACATCGCGCAGGTTCTGGTAATATTGGGGAAGCGTTTTTTAACCACTTCGGGATCGAGGTGAGTCAAATCCAGGTAAACTTTATTCGAACCGGTCCGGGCCATTTCTTTCAAGATCGCCCGTACAACGATATCCCGCGGCGCCAGTTCCAGCAAATCATGGTAGCGGGGCATAAAACGCAAACCTTCGCTGTTGCGCAGGTAGGCTCCCTCGCCGCGCACCGCTTCCGAAATCAAGAACTGTGGCGCCCCGGGAAGGTTAAGCACAGTCGGGTGGAATTGGATAAACTCCATGTCCATCACTTCGGCCCCGGCGCGAAAGGCAATGGCTATGCCGTCACCGGTAGCTATTTCGGGATTGGTGTTGTATTCAAAAATACGGCCCAGACCACCGGTGGCAAGAACCACCACTTTGCCGCGAAAAACCTTCAAGCTGTTCTCGTCCCGGTCAAACGCCAGCACACCATAACAAGTGTTATCCCGGACCAGCAGGTCCACCACGTAATGGTTTTCCCGCACCCGTATCTTCTTTTCCATGATTCGCTCGGTCAACACCCGCTGGATTTCAGCGCCTGTTGCGTCACCGCTGGCGTGCAGGATGCGTCTCTGGCTGTGCGCGCCCTCTCTCGTCAGGGCCAACCCGTGGCTGTCATAGTCAAAAATAGCGCCTAGATCGATCAATTCTTTGACTCGCTTCGGCCCTTCGTTAACCAGCGCCGACACAGCCTCGTCGTCGCACAGGCCGGCGCCCGCCACAATGGTATCTTCCCGGTGTAAAGCCGGTGAGTCACTGTCGCCGAGGGCGGCGGCAATTCCACCCTGGGCTTTGTCCGTGCTGGTGTCCATCATGTTGCACTTGGTCAACACAGTAACCGAACCACCCGCTCCAAAAGCCGCCAGGGCAGTATACAACCCGGCAATACCGCTTCCCAGGATGATATATTCATCTTCTTCCTGGTGCAGTTCCCGGGAGTCGAAATTTACCAAATACTTATCAGGCAAAAGGTAACCCCCTCAATTTGCGTCACGTCAGACCGCCAGCATCCTGTCCAGGCAGCGGACGGCCCGCTCCCTGATTTCCCGGGGAACATCCACCCTGGGTTCGAGACTGATCAGCGCCTGGTGGACTTTTTCCAGAGTAGTTTTCTTCATATTCGGGCAAACCAGCTTGTCGGAAGCCAGGTAAAACTGCTTGTCCGGACACTGTTTACGCAGCGGGTGCAGGATACCCATTTCAGTTCCAATAATAAATTCGCGGGCGCTGCTCTCACGGGCGAATTGAATCATACCGGTGGTGCTGGCAACCACGTCGGCCAGGGCGACAACTTCCGGACGGCATTCGGGGTGAACCAGAATCAAGGCGGCGGGGTGAGACGCCCTGGCAGCCAATATGTCATCGGCGGTAAGCCGGTCATGGGTGTTGCAGCAACCATCCCAAACAATCATTTCACGCCCGGTTTTGGATGCCACATAACTCCCCAGGTTTTTATCCGGAACAAACAGGATCGGTTTGTCCTCCGGCAGGGATGCGATAACCTTTACAGCATTAGCGGAAGTACAGGCGATATCGCATTCAGCTTTTACTTCCGCGGAGGTATTTACGTAACATACAACTATGGCGCCCGGTATCTCTTGTTTTTTCCGCGCCAGCGCCACCTCGTCGACCATGTCAGCCATCGGGCAGCCGGCATTTTCATCCGGCAAGACCACAATCTTATCCGGTGAAAGAATAGACGCGCTTTCAGCCATAAAATGCACACCGCAAAAAACAATCACGTCGGCATCCGTCCCGGCGGCCTGTTGGGCAAGCCCCAAGGAATCACCGACAAAATCAGCTACTTCCTGGACCTCCGGGCGCTGGTAAACATGGCTTAAGATAACCGCGTTGCGCTCTTTTTTCAACCTGTTGATCTCTTCGGACAATTCTTGTATATATTCATTCCCCGGCACGAAGTTTCAACCCTTTCCAGTAAAATACAAAAAAAATTTAAAGTTATAAAAAAACGCTGTAAAAACCATAATTGTTTTAACAACGCTTTATTTTCACAGACAATCTTCCCGCGTTTGAGCCAGAAGGTAAAAATGAGAAATTGTCAGCCGATCTCACCATGGGCTTCGCCATGTTTAACCTCGACAACCTTGTTTTTTTCATCAACATTGATGATAACGGGTTTAAAAGCTCGCGCCTCGGCACGATCTAATATGGCATATGAAATTATAATTACAGTATCACCCGGCTGTACCAGCCTGGCGGCCGCGCCGTTCAGGCAGATCACGCCAGACCCGCGGGGGCCTTTGATCACATATGTTTCAAAGCGGGCCCCGTTATTATTATTAACAATCTGCACTTTTTCATTAACCAGAATATCAGCCGCTTCCATCAGGGCCTCATCGATGGTAATACTGCCCATATAGTTCAGGTTGGCTTCGGTAACAGTAGCCCGGTGAATCTTTGACTTAAACAATGTTAGAAACATGATCCTGTACCCCCAAAATAATGTTGTCTATCAGCCGCGTCCGCCCGATTTTCACAGCCAGTGCCAGAAGGGCGGGGCCGTTTAATATATCAACAGGCTCCAGATCCGGGTGGCTGTATATTTCAACATAGTCAATCTCCGCCAGCGGCTCCGCTTTGATCATATCGACAACCAATTGGCGAATAGTTGATACATCCCGCTGTCCTGCCGCCACCGCATCCGCCGCCGCTTTGAGACTTCTGGACAGAACCAGGGCCGCCTGCCGCTGCTCCGCATCCAGGTAGACATTACGTGAACTCATGGCCAGACCGTCTGCCTCACGTACGGTCGGCACCGTCACAATCTCCAGGTCCATATTCAGGTCGGCAACCATTCTCTTAATTACCAGCACCTGCTGGGCGTCTTTCTGCCCGAAAAACGCCTGGTCGGGATTAACAATATTGAACAGTTTGGCCACCACCGTAGCCACTCCGCGGAAATGGCCCGGCCGGGATAGCCCGCAAAGCTTTTCAGTGACCCGCTCCACTTCAACATAGGTACAGTAGCCCGCCGGGTAGATCTCTTCCACGGAGGGGTTGAATATAGCATCCACCCCCACCTCGCCGGCCATATCGACATCCCGCTCCAGGTCCCGGGGATACCTGGCAAAGTCTTCTTTAGGGCCGAACTGAGTCGGGTTGACAAAAATGCTGACCACGACAACATCACAGCGTTCCTTGGCCCGGCGCATCAATTCCAGATGGCCTTCGTGCAGGTAACCCATGGTCGGCACAAAGCCGATAGTTTGGCCCTTGGTCCTGGCTTCGCGGACGAACTTGCGTATTTCAGCTACGGTGTGGCAAATAAACATGTCCAACCTCCATTTGGTCGTTAGTTGTTGGTAGTTGGTCGTGGGTTGCAGGAAGCCGGTTACTATTATTGAGGGTATATATTCAGTGAAACCGGTATCTAGGCACAGCGTTATCACCGTTCACTCCACTGCTTCGCGCCGACAGCACCTCAGCTTGTTTCGGACCGGACTAG
>Ga0067045_1030431_pt1 | contig 15310 bp, 15 predicted proteins | sample TerdegcTABiofilm_FD_59184 | JGI IMG/M metagenome (GOLD analysis project Ga0067045, IMG submission 59184) | Combined Assembly of (Gp0054472, Gp0054536) Wastewater bioreactor microbial communities from Singapore -Terephthalate degrading...
CTGCTGGACAAGCAGGTCGATGGGTTCGGCGAGTTGTTTCGCCAGATTTCGGTGGCGGACATCGGCACCTCGACGGTGCAATCCCGTGCGCTGGCCGGCCTGGCCAATGGCACCCTGGTGTGCTGCCTGCCGGGCTCCACCAACGCGGTACGCACGGGCTGGGACGGCATTCTGGCGGAGCAGTTGGACGTCCGTCATCGGCCGTGCAACTTTGTCGCCCATTTGAAGCAGGCGGCACCTTGTGAATCCCGTGGGTAAGCCAGGCAAGACCGGCAGTTTGATGCCGGTCGAAGTGGCATTGGCGCGCCTGCTGGAGATGGCCGAAGCGGCGCCGATTGTCGAGTGCGAAAGCCTGCCGTTGGCGGCCGCCGAGGGACGGGTGCTGGCCGAGGATCTGCTCTCGAGTCTCGATCTGCCACCGTGGCCCAACAGTGCCATGGACGGCTACGCCTTGCGCGTCGCCGACTGGACAGGCGAACCCTTGCCCGTCAGCCAGAAGATCTTCGCCGGAATGGCCCCCGAGCCGCTGGCCCCAGGCACCTGTGCGCGGATCTTTACCGGTGCCCCGGTGCCGGCCGGCGCGGACTGCGTCGAGATGCAGGAAAACACCGAGGTCCTGACCGATCAGCGCGTGCGCTTCAGCGAGCCTTTGCGCACCGGGCAGAACATTCGCCCACAAGGCCAGGAAACCACAGTGGGCGAACAGGTGCTGAACGCCGGTACGCGCCTGGGTCCGATCGAACTCGGCCTGGCCGCCTCATTGGGCAATGCCGAGCTCCGGGTGGTGCGCAAAGTGCGGGTCGCCGTGCTGTCGACCGGGGATGAGTTGGTGGAACCGGGACAGGCATTGGGGCCTGGGCAGATCTACAACAGCAATCGAGTGCTGCTGTGCAGTTGGCTGCAGCGCCTGGGGTGTGAGGTGTTGGATGCAGGCATTCTGCCGGACAACCTGCAGGCCACCCGCGAGCGCCTTGCGCAGTTGGGCAGCGTCGACCTGATTCTCTCCACTGGCGGGGTGTCGGTCGGCGAAGCGGATTTCCTCGGCATCGCGCTGCGTGAGGCGGGTGAGCTGGCGTTATGGAAGCTGGCGATCAAGCCCGGCAAACCCCTGACCTTTGGGCACTTTCAAGGTGTGCCGGTGATTGGCTTGCCGGGTAATCCGGCGTCGACCCTGGTGACCTTCGCCTTGCTGGCGCGCCCCTATCTGTTACGACGCCAGGGCGTGAGAGAGGTGACCCCGCTGCAGTTCCAGGTCCCGGCGGGGTTTGTCTGGCCCAAGGCTGGCAACCGTCGCGAGTACTTGCGCGGACGCCTGGAGCAGGGGCGGGCGATTATCTACCGCAACCAGAGCTCCGGCGTGTTGCGCAGTGCCGCATGGGCCGAAGGACTGGTCGAGGTGCTGGAGGAGCGCACCCTGGTCGAAGGTGATTGGGTGAACTTCATTCCATTGAGTGAAGTGCTTGGCTGATTCTGCGCCCGGCCCACGCTGCTGCCTGGGCCGGGCACGTGTTTAGTTGAGCAACGTCAGCAACTGATCGAAACGGCTGTTGGCGATCCAACTGACGAGGCCGATGATCACGATGAGGGTTCCGGTCGAGTAGGCAAGCCTGTACCGGATGGCTTGTAACTCGCCGCGGGCCTGGTGCAGGTCCTTGTGCAGGGACTTGAGATGGGCCTCCAGTTCTGCGATGCGAGGTTCCATGTCGCTTCCTTTGGCTGGTATGGACGTGCAACGGGTTGCCGAGTGAGGGTCGCCCTTGGAGGGTGTCGGCGCAGATTTTTTTGTTGTGGAGCGGGTCAGGGCCTGGAGTGCGGGGCCATTCATAAGCATTCACTTCCTTGTGTATTACCAATCTGTTCCTGAGGTGCCTGGACACAAGGTGTTCCAATATCAATTCAGCGTCAATTAGGCTGATTCGTCACAGGCTGTAAGAAAAAACTCGAAACTTATCGCGGTCCTGGGCTCTTTCAGTCGCGTGTGTGGTCAACATCTGCCAGAGGCCTTTGATCAATCGGGGAGATGACGATGAGTGAGCGCAAGGCGCTGTTGATTTTGCACGGTAAGCAGGCACTCAACGAAGAGGTCCGTACGGCGGTCGAGGAAAAGCGCGAGCAAGGATGGGAGCTGGCGGTGCGCCTGACGTGGGAGGCCGGGGACGCCCAGCGCATGGTGCAAGAGGCACTGGCGGCGGGCTTTACCCGATTGATTGCCGGGGGAGGCGATGGCACCTTGCGCGACATCGCTGAAGCGCTGGCAGCGCAGGCTGATCAAGCCAGCCTGGTGCTGCTGCCGTTGGGGACTGCCAATGACTTTGCGCGCGCGGCAGGGGTTTCCCTGGTACCGCGAGAGGCACTCGCGTTGCTGGACGTGCCGGCGCAACCGATCGACCTGGGGGAAGTGGGTGGCCAGGTGTTTCTCAATATGGCGACGGGCGGATTTGGCAGCCAGGTGACGGCGAACACCTCTGAAGACCTGAAGAAGATGCTGGGCGGAGCGGCTTACCTGTTCACCGGACTGTCGCGCTTCAGCGAGTTGCATGCCGCCTATGGCGAGTTGCAAGGCCCGGATTTTCACTGGCATGGGCAGTTGTTGGCGCTGGGGATCGGCAACGGCCGGCAGGCCGGTGGCGGGCATGAGTTATGTCCGCAGGCGCTGGTCAACGACGGCCTGCTGGATATCAGCATCCTCCCGGCACCGCAGGATGTCGTGGGGACGCTCAAGGACCTGTTGGTGGACGGTTGGGGCATCGACAACATGTTTGTCCGCGCGCGCCTGCCATGGGTCGAGATCAAGGTCTCGGAAGGGCTCTACATCAATCTTGATGGCGAGCCACTGGAAGGCGAGAGCCTGCGCTTTTCGGTGCGTCCTAGCGCATTGCGGGTGCATCTGCCCGCGGATTCGCCGCTGCTCAAGGCGTGAGCCGGATCAGTCGTCGAGGCTGATGATGCGCTCGCGCACGGCAAACAGCACCAGCCCCGCCACCTCGTAGATCTGCAGGCGCTTCATGATCTGCGAGCGGTGGGTTTCCACGGTCTTGATGCTCAGCCCCAGACCGGAGGCTATCTCGCGAGTGGATTTGCCGCGCACGATCAGCCGCAGGATCTCCAGTTGCCGCGCGGTCAGGTTATGGCTATCGACGGTGGCGACCTGAGGGGTGTGGGCCCGTGCCAGCGCCTGGTCGATCACGGTGTGGGCGATGGCCGGGCTCAGGTAGCGTTCGTTGTTGCGCAGGGCTTCAAGGGCGTGCTCAAGCTCCGTCGCCGTGGTGTCCTTGAGCAGGTAGCCATGAGCCCCGGACTCCAGGGCACGCATGATCAGCGTCGGCTCGGTGTGCATCGACAGGATCAGCACCTTGCTCTGCGGATGGACCGCCTTGAGCCTTTGCAGTGCGTCCAATCCGCCCACCTGCTTCATCGAGAGGTCGAGGACAATGATGTCCGGGTTCAAGCTCTCGACCATCTCCAGCACCTGGGCTCCATCATCGGCCTCACCAATCACCGCATAGCCGGGAATATCCAGGACCAGCGCACGCACGCCAGCCCTGATCAGCGAGTGGTCATCCACCAGTAGTAAGTTACAAGTCAATGGGGAACCTTATGGGTGGCGGCTCGTTCGAGTGTGCGGGGTGCCCAGGGGAAAAGGGCGTCGATCCGTGTTCCCTTGCCCGGTTCACTTTTGACGCTCAGTTGGCCACCCAACTGCTCGACCCGCTCCGACATGCCGGCCATGCCGCGCTGTCCCTCACGGCCAGGAAACGCGGCAGGAGAAAACCCCACACCATCATCACTGACCAACAGTGCCAGCCCCTCGGGCGTACGCTGCAAACGAACCAGCAGATTCTCGGCCTGGGCGTGGCGCAGCACATTGGTGATGGCTTCCTGGGTGACGCGAAACGCCGCGACCGCCATTTCTTCCGGAATGCCTGCCAGTTGCTGCTGGCATTCCAGGCTCCAGTGCAGACTGTTGTTGGCCAGCGTCTTGAGCAGATGGGCGCGCAAGCTGGCTTCCAGGCCCAGGCTCGACAGTTGCCGTGGGTTGAGCACCGCGCAAATGTCGTGCACCTTGGCCAAGGTGTCTTCCAGGGTTTCCCCAAGCAGGCTGCAGTGGCTGTGCAGTTCTGGCGGCAGGCGGCGCTTTAGCCATTCGTTTTGCAGTTTTGCGGCGGTGAGCAATTGGCCGATGTCGTCGTGCAATTCCCGGCTGAGTCGATGACGTTCGCTTTCCTGGACCTGCAGCAAGCGATCCGCCAGTTCCTGGGGCTGAAACTTGATGGCGCTGCGCAAGCGCAGGTATTGGCGCAATACGCTGATTGCCGCCGCCAGGCTCAACACCAGCAAGGCCAGTGGCACCGGACTGGACAGGGAATACGCCAGCAGGCAACCGCTGGCGGTGCCCAGGCCAAGCAGCAGGGTCAAGCGTTGTGCTGCCTGTCGGGAGGGGCGCCAGTTCATGACTGATTTGAGGCTGGCGTGCATGGCGCAGGGAACCCATGAATGTTCGCTGTGGGCTGGCCGGTCAGGGTGATTGACTGGAGCGGGCGGCTGCAAAGCAGAGCAGTCTGAGGGGCAAAGTCGAGCCTTGCACTTCCCGCCGCCAGGGGCCGGGATTCAGAGTGTCATTTCTGTAGCGTCAATTAATTGGTGCGCATGTTACCACCTAAGGTGCAGTTGGTCGCGTTTGCGCACAGTGCTCCGGCGTCGTCTTGATGACGTGCCTTACGCCCGCCTGGTGGCCATGGTTGCGTAGGCCAGGCCGCTGGTCGGCCCGCCGAGCGTACAGGGCACACCGTCGATTTGCGCGACGAATGCCTCAAGCAAAGACGCCTGCTCGGTACTGTCGAGACGCAGGTCACCGGTATACAGATCGACCAGTTCCAGTTGCCAGGCGATCAGCGTCAAACACTCCTTTAACACGCCAAGTGCCTGGTCATGCAAATTGACTTGCCCCTGTACCCGGCTGAGTACGGCATGTATGGAGCGGGCAAACGTACAGATGTCACCCAGCGCCAGGACGTGCGCGCGATTGGCCAGGGTGAGCAGAGTGCCAAGCAGGCAATGGATGGCGTCGGGGTCGTTTTTGATCAGTTGCAGGTGCGCCAGGCACTCTTCTGATTTTGCCAGCAGGGTTTCGGCTTCAATCAGGAATTCAGGCAGTCGCGGGTTCCAGTTTTTCCGTTCGTTCAACATGCTTTTCTCCACGACTTCAAGTCAGGTAGGGCAATCGGGCGTCGGGTGAACGGGGCTAAGTTACTGTCTGTAATTGCACAAAGTCTGTAGGACGGTTCCGGTTTTTCCGGCAAGTTCTTGTCTGTTACGCACAGGACCGCAGCGTTGGCGGCAGGGGTCGCACAACGAACGACGGCGGCATCGCGTCGTGAGGCTCTCGCTGAATGTTCTGACGGGGGGTAAAGAGGGCCTGGCGGTGGCTCCGCGATCAACAACAAAAGCCTGACTCCATTCATGCAATGAGAATGGCGTCACATTAATGGCTATTGGATATCACGAATATCAGGCGAGTCCCGATTGCACCTAGGGGTTTCCCTGATGCTGAACGCAAGGCTGATGGGGCAGGCAGTTCTCGGGGGGCGTTACCCCGGGAGAGATTCATTCAGTAGAGCATGATGCCAATATGACATCAATTTTTTTACGAAGCCCGTCACTCCAGGGTCAAGAAGTGCAGGCAGCCGCCGATACCTTGCCTGAGTGAATTCAATGGTAAACCCAGGAGTCATAATGGCCGGCATTCTCGACACGGTAGATCAACGCACCCAACTGGTGGGTGAGAATCGCCTGGAAATCCTCATGTTCCGCCTGGCCGGTCGGCAGTTGTTCGCGATCAACGTCTTCAAGGTGCAGGAAGTCCTGCAACTGCCCAAGCTGACCCTGATGCCCCATCGTCATCCGTTTGTCTGTGGTGTGGTCAATCTGCGTGGCCAGACCCTGCCCGTGATCGACTTGTCCCAGGCCATCGGCATGCGCCCGTTGGTGCCAGGCCCCAACAGCACGATTATCGTCACCGAGTACAACCGCTCGGTGCAGGCGTTCCTGGTCGGCGGTGTGGACCGCATTGTCAACATGAACTGGGAAGCCATTCTGCCGCCCCCCACCAGCGCTGGCCGCCAGCATTACCTGACCGCCATCAGCAAAGTCGATGAACAACTGGTGGAAATCATCGACGTCGAAAAAGTCCTCGCCGAGATCGTGCCCTACAGCACCAAGGTCTCGCGCGAGAAACTCGAGGACCCGGTGCTCGAGCGTGCCCGCCATCGTGAGGTGTTGCTGGTGGACGACTCTAACGTGGCGCTGGCGCAGATGCGCGACACCCTCAGCCAGTTGGGGGTGAAAATGCACATTGCCAGCGACGGCCTGAAGGCCCTGAAACTGCTCAAGAGCTGGGCCGACAGTGGGGTGGAGATGACCGAGAAGCTGCTGATGGTCTTCACCGACGCGGAAATGCCGGAAATGGACGGCTATCGCCTGACCACCGAGATCCGCAACGATCCGCGTTTGCGGGGGCTGTACGTGGTGCTGCACACCTCGCTGTCCGGCAGTTTCAACGAGTCGATGGTGAAGAAGGTCGGTTGCGACAACTTCCTCTCCAAGTTCCAGCCCGACAAACTGGTCGATGTGGTGCGCCAACGGTTAATGCTCGACGAAGTCCCGGCCTGATAACCCGAGGCCCTGCTCGCGGTCCCAACGCCAGGAAATTCGCGCCCGCCAGGCGTTGGCACCCGACCGGCCTTTGATTCGGCGATCAAGCTCGTATAGGGTGGCGTTTTTGTCCATCAGGGAGCTGGCCATGTTGCGTCTGAGCGCGCTGTACCGTTATCCACTCAAGTCCGCCAAGGGTGAAGTCCTGCAACAGGCGCACCTGGACAAGCTGGGGCTGGCCGGTGACCGCCGCTGGATGCTGGTGGACGAGGCCAGTGGGCGGTTTCTGACTCAGCGGGCAGTGGCGGCGATGAGCCAATTGTCGGCCCTGTGGAATGCCACCGGCGGCCTGACACTGGCGGCGCCCGGGCATTCGCCGATTGAGGTGGCCCTGCCGGTGGACGACGCGCAACTGCGTGGCGTGACGATCTGGCGCGACACCTTGCGGGTGCCTGATGCCGGTGACGCCGCGGCCGCCTGGGTCAGCGCGTTCATTGGCAAGCCCACGCGCCTGGTGCAAGTCCCCGAGGCGTTGGCCCGGACCACCCAGGCAGGCTACGGCAAGGATGACGATAAAGTCGCCTTCGCTGATGGCTTTCCCCTGCTGTTGATTGGCCAGGCGTCGCTCGATGACTTGGTGCAACGGGTTGGTCGGCCCCTGGAGATGCTCAGGTTCCGGCCCAACCTGGTGATCGAGGGCAGCGAAGCGTTTGCCGAAGACAGCTGGAAGCGGATTCGCATTGGCGATGTCGAGTTCCGTGTGGTCAAGCCGTGCTCGCGCTGCATCCTGACCACCATCGACCCGCAGACCGGTGAGCGCAGCGCTGACCGCGAGCCACTGGCAACCTTGCAAAAGTACCGCACCCAAGATGACGGCGCGATGTTCGGGCAGAACCTGGTCAACGATGGTGATGGTCGGCTGGAAGTCGGCATGCCGGTGACGATTCTCGAATAACCCCCCTGGGCGCAGAACGAAAAATGCCCGTGTCTCAGGACACGGGCATTTTTTGTGCCGCGCTGGCGCTTAGCCGCGGTATTCGCACAGGTAGGCGCTGTCGACCGCCACTTTGAGCTGGAACTTGCTGTTGGCCGGAACATTGAACTGGCTGCCGGCAGCGAAGGTTTGCCAATCGTCGCTGTCCGGCAGTTTAACGGTCAGGGCGCCCGAGACCACATGCATGATTTCACGCTGGCTGGTGCCGAACTCGTATTCGCCCGCCGCCATGACGCCAATAGTGGCCGGACCTTCGGCAGTGCCGAAAGCAATCGACTTGACGGTGCCGTCGAAGTACTCGTTGACTTTGAACATGGGCGATTCCTCGAAAAGGGCTAAAAAAGGCTGGCCAGTATGCACAAGGCCTTTTCGCCCGTCACCTGTTGCAGTCAAGGAGTGGCGGGCAGGCTCAACGGTAATAAACGGGCGGTATTGCGCGCATCCTCCAGCGCCCGATGCTGTTGCCCGCTGAACTGCAGGCCGGCCAGTTGCAGGGCCGCGTTGAGGCCCAGTGGCCGTTCCAGTCGACGGGCCTTGGCGAAGCGCTGCTTGAGATTGATGTGCGGCACCCGGCTCAGGACGCTGTCGAGTTGCAGGCGCTGCCATTCCTGGAGCAACTGTTTGCGATCGTAGTCGCCCCAACTGGCCCAGCCCTCCAGGCGGCTGTGATGCTGGCCCAGCCAGTGTTCAAACTGCAGCCAGACGTCTGCCAGCGGTTGGGCCGCGTCGATGTTGGCCTGGGTGATATGGGTCAGCTCCCGACAAAAAGGGGTCAACAAGGGGCGTCGCAACGGCCGGACGAAGCGCTGGAAGTGATCCAGCTCGCGGCCCTGGCGATTGACCAGGGTGGCACCGATTTCAATGATTTCCATCTCTTCGACCGGCCAGCCGCCGTCATCAGTTGTCGCTTCAAGATCAATTACCAGCCAATGAGGCATCACAGCTTTCCTGGTATCCGCGTACTGATGAAGCTGAGCGTAGCCAACCCCGGCGGTTCCGCCTAGGGGCTTATTCAACCTCCAATAAAATCTGACGATTTTTCACCTGGTCGCCGGGTCCGACCTGCAAGCGTTTGATCACGCCGTCGATACCGGCCTTGAGCGGGTGTTCCATCTTCATGGCCTCCAGCACCAGGAGCAACTGGCCCTTGCGGACCTGTGCGCCTTCGCTGACCAGCACGTCGACGATCGCCCCGTCCATCGGCGCTTTCAGGGTCCCGCAACTGGCGCTGGCCTGGCCGCGAACCGGTGCCAGGGTCTGGTCCTGCAGCACCAGGGCGCCAGGGCGGGTGCCTAGCCAGAGCTGGCCGTGGGCCAAGGCATAGGCACAGCGCCGACGGATGCCATCGAGCTCCAGATAGACTGAATGCGGGCTGATTTCCAGCACCGTCAGGTGCAGTGTTTGCGCGGCCACTTCAATGCTCAACCGACCCTCGGCCAGCACCGTTACTTGCGCGGGCCAACGGGCATCCTGCAGGCCGATCTGCTGTTGCAGCGGGGCACTGGCATTGTTGCGCCAGCCCGTCAGCCCGGCGCTGTGTACCTGGGCGGACTGCTGATAGAACAAAGCCGCGGCGATCGCCAATTCTTCGGCGCTGGGGACGTGGGGGTGCAGGCTTGGGTGAGCGCTGAAATGCTCGGGGATAAAGCCGGTGCTGAACTCGCCGCTGATGAACTGCGGATGGTCCAGCAGGGCGGCGAGCAAGCGCTGATTGGTCTGCACCCCCAGCAGGACCGTGTCTTCGACAGCCCGCACCAGTTTGCGCCGGGCCTCTTCGCGGGTGGCGCCGTAGGCGATGATTTTTCCCAGCATGGGGTCGTAGAAGGGGCTGACCTGCTGCCCTTCGAGCAGGCCATGGTCAATGCGCACCCCCGTTTGCAGGGCCGGCAACCAGTGGTGGATACGCCCGGTCTGTGGCATGAACGCCTGCGCCGGGTCCTCGGCATACAGGCGCACCTCCATGGCATGGCCCTTGAGCTCGACCTGTTCCTGGCGCAGTGGCAGGGGCAATCCGGCGGCGACCTGCAGTTGCCAGGCCACCAGGTCGAGGCCGGTGATCAGCTCGGTGACCGGATGCTCGACCTGCAACCGGGTGTTCATTTCCAGGAAGTAAAAGTGTCCACGGCTGTCGAGCAGAAACTCCACAGTGCCGGCGCCGACGTAGTCGACCGCGCGCGCCGCCTTGAGTGCGGCTTCGCCCATGGCCTGGCGCAGCGCTGGGGTCATCACCGGGCAAGGCGCCTCTTCGATGACTTTCTGATGGCGGCGCTGGATGGAGCAGTCACGCTCGCCGAGATAGATCAGGTGGCCGTGCTGGTCGCCGAACAACTGGATTTCAACGTGACGCGGAGCGATCAGCGCCTGCTCCAGAATCAGCTCGGCACTGCCAAAGGCATTCAGGGCTTCGGAGCGCGCAGTGCGCAGTTGCTCCAGTAGCTGGCCAGCCTCGTGCACCAGGCGCATGCCGCGTCCACCACCGCCGGCGCTGGCCTTGATCATCAACGGATAGCCGATGCGCTCGGCTTCGCGCGCCAGGGTCTGATCGTCCTGCTCCGCGCCCTGGTAGCCGGCGATGCACGGCACGCCGGCGGCAAGCATGGCGACTTTCGACAGGCGTTTGCTGCCCATCAGTTCGATGGCCTCGGGGCTTGGGCCGATAAAGGTCAACCCGGCGTCGGCGCAGGCTTGGGCGAACGGCGCGTTTTCCGAAAGGAAACCATAGCCAGGGTGGATCGCGTCGGCCCCGCTGCGCCGTGCGGCGTCGAGGATCGCCTGGGCATTGAGGTAGGACTGGGCCACCGCCGCAGGGCCGATATGCACGGCTTCGTCGGCCAGTTGCACATGCAGGGCGTCGGCGTCGGCATCGCTGAAGACGGCCACTGTGCGATAGCCCAGGGCCTGGGCGGTGCGCTGGATACGGCAGGCAATTTCACCGCGGTTGGCGATGAGGATTTTGCGCAGAGTGGGCATGGTCGGATTCCCATTGGTGAGTGCGGAGTCTGTAAGGGCCTGCTCGCGATGCGTTCAGGGCGCCCAACCCGGTTTGCGTTTCTGGATAAAAGCCAGGGTGCCCTCGACGCCTTCTGCGCCTGTCACTGCCGCGCTGAACCACTGCGCGGCCTGGTCGAGCAAGGGCCCCAGCGGTTGTTCGGTGCTGGCCAGTAGCAGGGCCTTGGTTGCGGCATTGGCCTCCGGCGCGCAGCACAGGACGTGCTCGAGTACCGCGTCCAGGCGTTCGGCCAAGGCTTGCGCGTCCTGTTCGACAAAATGCACCAGGCCCAGGCGTCGTGCCTCGTGCCCATCAAAACGTGCCGCCGTCAGGGCCAGGCGTCGGGCCTGGGTCAGGCCGATACGCCGGACCACAAAGGGCGCGATCTGCGCCGGCAGCAGCCCCAGGCTGGTTTCCGGCAGGCCGAATTGCGCCTGGTGGTCGGCCAGGGCGATGTCGCTGACACAGGCCAGGCCCAGGCCGCCGCCGAGCACCGCACCCTGCAGCACGCAGATCAGCACTTGCGGCGCGTGCTGGGCCTCCTCCAGCAACGCGCCGAAGGCCCGGTTCAGCTCACGGTAAGCGTCTGCACCCTGGGCTCGGGCGTTGGCCATGTCTTTCAAGTCGCCGCCGGCACAGAAATGCCCGCCGGCACCGCCCAGCACCAACGCGCGTACCTGGCGGTCATCGCGCACAGCCGCCAGCACGGCACGCAACTCGGCGACCATCTGCAGGCTCATGGCGTTACGGCAATCGGCGCGGTTCAGGGTGATGTGCAGCACGCCGCTGTGCAGGTCCAGCAAGAGGGTCTGGCAATCGGGCAGGGGGCTCATTTTTTCTTCCCGGGCAGGGTGCCCATCAGCTTGCAGATGATCCCCAGCATGATTTCGTCGGCACCGCCGCCGATCGACACCAGGCGCACGTCGCGGTAGGCGCGGGCCACCGGGTTGTCCCACATGAAGCCCATGCCGCCCCAGTACTGCAGGCAACTGTCGCTGACTTCCCGGCCCAGGCGACCGGCCTTGAGCTTGGCCATGGACGCCAGTCGGGTGACGTCCTGGCCTTTGACGTACTGCTCGGTGGCTTGATAGACCAGCGCCCGCAGGCACTCAATCTCGGTGGACAGTTCGGCGAGACGGAAGTGGATGACCTGGTTGTCGATCAGGGCATTGCCGAAGGTCTTGCGTTCCTTGCAGTACTCGATGGTGCTGTCGACGCAGTACTCCAGGCCCTTGATCATGTTGGCCGCGCCGAACAGGCGTTCTTCCTGGAACTGCAGCATCTGCATCATGAACCCGGCCCCTTCGTGGCCGATGCGGTTACGTTGCGGCACGCGCACGTCATCGAAGAATACCTGGGCGGTTTCCGAGCTGCGCATGCCCAGTTTGTCCAGGTGCGAACCGAGGCTGACGCCAGGCGTGTTCATCGGCACCATGATCAGCGACTTGTTGATGTGCGCCTTGTCGTCCGAGGTGTTGGCCAGCAGGCAGATGAAGTCGGCACTTGGCGAGTTGGTGATCCACATCTTGCTGCCATTGATCACGTAGTCATCGCCGTCCTTGCGCGCGGTGGTCTTCAACCCGGCGACATCGGACCCGGCGCCGACTTCCGAGACGCCAATGCAGCCGACCTGTTCGCCGCTGATGGCCGGGCGCAGGAATTCCTCGCGCAGCTCATCGGAGCCAAAGCGCGCCAGCGCCGGGGTGCACATGTCGGTCTGTACGCCGATGGACATGGGAATCCCGCCGCAATGAATGGTGCCGAACTCTTCGGCCGCGACGATCGAATAGCTGTAGTCCAGGCCCATGCCGCCGAATTTTTCCGGTTTGCTGATACCCAGCAGACCCAGCTCGCCGGCCTGGCGAAAAATCTCATGGATCGGGAAACGCCCGGCCTTCTCCCACTCATCGACGTAGGGGTTGATCTGGCTGTCGACAAACTGGCGCACAGTGCGGCGCAGGGCTTCGTGTTCCTGGGTAAAGATCATTTTTATTGTTCTCCTTTGGCCGGACTAGAACCGGGCGACACCAAAACTGTTGGGTTGCAACTGACGAACCTCGGCCTCCTGGCAAATATCCAGCAGGTAGCCCAGCAGCGTGCGACTGTCCCGTGGATCGATCAGCCCGTCATCCCACAGGTTGGCACTGGCGTAGAGGGCGGTGGACTGGCTGTCGAGTTTTTGTGCGGTGACGTGCTCCAGCATGTCGAGCATCTTCGGGTCCGGGACCAGGCCATCCTTGAGCTGCCTGGCCTCGGTGACGATGCGCAGCACCTTGCCGGCCTGGGCGCCGCCCATCACCGCCGTGCGGCTGTTGGGCCAGGCGAAGATGAAGCGCGGATCGAGGCCGCGGCCGCACATCGCGTAATTGCCGGCACCGTAGGAGCCGCCGACCACCAGCGTCAGTTTCGGCACACGGGCATTGGCCACGGCCTGGATCAGCTTGGAGCCATGCTTGATCACCCCTTGTTGTTCCGACTCGGTGCCGACCATGAAGCCGGTGGTGTTGTGGAAAAACAGCAGGGGGGTCTGGCTCTGGTCACACAGTTGGATGAACTGCGCCGCCTTGCTCGCGCCTTGCGGGGTGATCGGGCCGTTGTTGCCGATCAAACCACAGGGCCGCCCCTGGATTTTCAGATGGCCGCACAGGGTCTGCTGGTCGAACTCGCCCTTGAACTCGAGGAAGCGTGAGCCGTCGGCAATGCGCGCGATGATTTCGCGCACGTCGTAGGGTTTTTTCGGGTCGGCAGGAATCAGTCCCAGCAGCTCCTCGATGGGATACAGCGGTTCATCGAAATCGGGGCGGGCGGGCTGTGGCAGGCGGGCATTCCACGGCAACAGGCTGACGATCTCGCGCACCAGGCGCACGCCATCGGCATCGTTTTCGGCCAGGTACTCGGCGGTGCCGGCGGTCTGCGCGTGCATTTCGGCGCCGCCCAGGGCTTCATCGGTGGCGATTTCCCCGGTGGCGGCCTTGAGCAGCGGCGGGCCGGCGAGAAACAGCTTGGCCTTGCCGCGCACCACCACCACGTAGTCCGACAGCCCGGGCTGGTAGGCGCCACCGGCGGTGGCCGAGCCGTGCACCACGGTAATCTGCGGCAGCCCCATGGCCGACATCCGGGCCTGGTTGGCGAAGCTGCGCGCGCCTTCGACAAAAATCTCGGCGGCGTAATTGAGGTTGGCGCCGCCGCTTTCGGCGAGGGTGATCACCGGCAGTTTGTTTTCCATGGCGATCTGTTGCAGGCGCAGGGATTTTTTCAGGCCGCTGGGGGAAATGGTCCCACCCTTGATCGCGCTGTTGTTGGCCACCACCAGCACCCGGACCCCGGACACATACCCGATCCCGGCGATCAAGCCGCCGCCGGCCTGGCTGCCGTCCTTGTCGTCGTGCAACTTGTAGCCGGCCAGGCTCGCCAGCTCGAGAAACGGCGCGCCGGGGTCCAGTAACAGGTTCAAGCGTTCGCGCGGCAGCAGTTGCCCGCGCCGGTCGAATTTCGCCTTGGCCTCGGCGGCCTTGGTCAGCAGGTTGCGTTCCAGTTGGCGGACCTGCTCGATGCTGGCCACCATCGCCTCGCGGTTAAGCGCAAACTGCGGACTGTGGGGGTCGAGTTGGGATTCGATCATCGGCATTGCTCAGTCCTCGTCCTTGAGTACATCGGGCATATAGGCGCGGTGAAAGCCATTGAAGGACTCGCTGTGCTGGGCCTTGTGCAATGGCCACGCCCGACTGCCGAGACTGGCCGCGCCGTCGATGCGCAGGGTGCTGCCGCTGACAAATGCCGCCGCGGGACTGAGCAGGAACACGATGGCGGCGCTGACTTCCGATTCGCTGCCAATGCGCTTGAGCGGCACGTGCTCGCGCAGGGTCGGGATCACCGCCTTGAATGCACCTTCGTAGGTGTCCATGCCGCTGGAGGCAATCCAGCCGGGGGCCACGGCATTGACCCGGACCCCGGCATAGCCCCATTCGACGGCGGCGGTCTTGGTGAGGTTGTCCATGCCCGAGCGCGCCGCCCCCGAGTGGCCCATGCCCGGCATGCCGCCCCACATGTCGGCGAGCATGTTGACGATGGCGCCACCGGTCTTGCACATGGACTGGTTGAACACTTCCCGGGCCATCAGGAAACCGCCCACCAGGTTGGTGCGCATCACCGTCTCGAAGCCTTTCTGGGTGATCGACGCCAGTGGCGCGGGGTATTGGCCGCCAGCGTTGTTGACCAGGCCGTGAATCGGGCCATGGGTCTTGAGCAGTTCGCTCACCAGGTGCTTGACGGCGTCCTCGTCACGAATGTCGCAGGCTTGCCAACTGGCCTTGCCACCGTCTTCGGCAATTTCAGCGGCGACCTGCTGCAGTTTTTCCGCCTTGCGCCCCACCAGCAGCACGTGGGCGCCAAGGGCTGCCAGCTCGTGGGCGGTGCAGCGGCCGATGCCACTGCCGCCACCGGTGACAATGATGTTTTGACCGGCAAACAGCTCGGGTTTGAAGATCGAATCAAAAGCCACGGCGACAACCCTCTAGTTGACTTGGTCTGCGATGCTTTGCGGCACCGGAATCTGGATTTCCAGCAGCTGCTGGGCGAACGCCTTGCCTTGTGGGTCGATCCGCAGGCTGGCCACGCCACCGCCACCGAGGGCATTCTCCAGGAGGAAATTGAGGCTGTGGCTGCCTGGCAGGTAC
>Ga0067045_1030432_pt1 | contig 15307 bp, 15 predicted proteins | sample TerdegcTABiofilm_FD_59184 | JGI IMG/M metagenome (GOLD analysis project Ga0067045, IMG submission 59184) | Combined Assembly of (Gp0054472, Gp0054536) Wastewater bioreactor microbial communities from Singapore -Terephthalate degrading...
CGTTCGAGCTCTTCTCGCTCTCGCGCCTGCGGTGATTGATCGGTGTGTTTCATGGATGCGGGTGCCTCACGTCCCAGAAGCTGGTTCTTCCAGTTGTACAACGTTGGCCGGCACACGCCCAGCTTGTCGGCAACAGACTGTGCACTTTCCTGCCGGGTGCAAAGCTCCATGACTCCGGCCTGCTTCAAGGACACGGGATACCTTCGTTGGCCTACGCTGCCAACGACAGCCTTCCTGGCCTCAGGAAGGGCTTCACGAAGCCACTTGGTCAGGGTTCCCCTGCCTGGATAGCCCAGGGCCCTCATCGTGGCAGCAATACAGCGATCGTGGGTGAGGTAGTGCTCGATGGCCGCAGCCTTCTGCGCCTGAGAGAACTTGGGTTCTCGACCTGCGTACCCCACCGGCAAGTCGAGCCGCTCTTGATACTCAGCGTACCAGCCTTTCAATGCATTCTTGGTGGGATAGCCCAACTGACGGATGGTCGGTCTGACGCGCTTGCCCAGCTTGATATAGAGCTCAACGGCTCGGATTCGGTCTTCGTAGGAATACATGAACTACCTCTTGGTAGTCCAAGTTTTCGTCCGCACCCCCACCATTTCCATCGAATCTTGACCCACCCTGGTTCGTGAGCTTCACGCTCACGTTGTGGATAAGTTCTTGCTTGTCTTCTCCTTCTTGGTGGTCTGTGATGGTTGCTGTGCGGAGCTGTTCTTGAACCTGTAGCTGTCGTTGCCGGTTTCCAGAATATGGCAGTGATGCGTGAGTCGGTCCAGCAGTGCCGTGGTCATCTTGGCATCCCCGAACACACTGGCCCATTCGCTGAAGCTCAGGTTGGTGGTGATCACAACGCTGGTGCGCTCGTACAGCTTGGACAGCAGGTGGAACAGCAAGGCTCCTCCTGACGTGCTGAATGGCAGGTAGCCCAGTTCATCCAGGATCACCAGATCGGCATAGGCCAACCGGTGGGCCAACTGTCCGGGCTTGCCGTTGGCCTTCTCCTCTTCCAGTGCATTGACCAGCTCCACCGTGGAGAAGAACCGCACCCTGCGGTGATGGTGCTCAATGGCTTGCACCCCGAGGGCTGTGGCGATGTGGGTCTTGCCCGTACCCGGGCCACCCACCAGCACCACGTTGTTGGCGTTCTCCAAGAATTCGCAGCGGTGCAGCTGGCGTACCAGTGCCTCGTTCACCTCACTGTGGCCGAAGTCAAACCCAGCCAGGTCCCGGTACGCCGGGAACCTGGCCACCTTCAATTGGTAGGCCACCGAGCGCACCTCCCGCTCGGCGGTCTCGGCCTTGAGCAGTTGGGACAGGATGGGCTGCGCTGCGTCGAAGGCCGGCGCACCTTGCTCAGCCAGTTCCGCAACCGCCTGGGCCATGCCGTGCATCTTGAGCTCGCGCAGCATGATCACGATGGAAGCGATGGCAGGGTCATGACGCATAGCGCACCTCCCTCAATTGGTCATAGCGCAGCACGTTGGCCTGGGGTTCCACAGACAGCTTGAGGGCCTGGGGCGAGGTGACCGGTGCTGGGGCGGGCTTACCGTCCAGCAGGCGGTGGAGCACGTTCAGGATGTGGGTCTTGCTGGCAGCCCCTGACTCCAGTGCCAGCTCCACTGCGGCGAGCACAGCTTGTTCATCGTGGTGCAGCACCAGAGCCAGAACCTCCACCATCTCTCGGTCGCCGCCTGGCTGCTTCAAGAGAGCGGCCTGCAGGCGCTTGAAGGCCACTGGCAGTTCCAGGAAGGGAGCGCCATTGCGCAATGCCCCGGGCTTGCGCTGCAGCACCGCCAGGTAGTGGCGCCAGTCATAGAGGTCTGCTGGAATGAGTTGCCAAGCATCGACAACGTTGTTACCGCTTCGGCCGCCATACATCGCTGAAAAAGCGCAGTGGAGGTACCCGCCATGTTCAACGACAGGTACTCCCACGACTTCACCAGGTTTGGACTCAGCCATCTTGGCACAGCAGACGATGGCGGACCACTCCTCCCACTCCTGAGCTGGAACGTGAAGGGTTCGGGGCTCTGGCTTTGGCCATTGGGAAACCGGTGGCTGGACCGGTGCTGACACCTCTTCGGTATCGGGTTCAAAAAGCATGCGCTATCTCCTGAAGAGACAGGCATCCACCCCCTGGGCATTGGATGCCCGTCAGGGGTTGAAAAAGCAGGGCGGACCCTACTGAAGTGCCACAAATAACTCGGTGGCTTCGAGCATGAGGAAGCCAGATTACCCGGCCTCACACAAAAGTGTCTTTGCGTGCGCTCCATTGTGCCAGAGCGCATGCAAAGACGCCTCAGCATCTTTGACAAAAGGGCCGTCCAGATACCTGGCAGGGCCACGAGCTGCAGGGGAAACCTCCAGCTGAAAAACAAAGGGCCAGCCACAGGAAGTGGCCAGCCCTTTTCAGAAGTGAATTTGATCAGTGATCGTGGTTACGCTGGTGCTTGCGCTCCCAGTTCGCTTGCCACTTCGCAAAGCCAGAACCCACGAGCAGCAGGAGCCCCAAGAGGCTCATTCCTACTGCTACAGGGTTGTTGAAAAACTCGTTCATTGTCAATTCCTTGCGTCCTGTGTTGGACAACAAACCGCCGCAGAAAGTTCAGCGACGAGTATTCAAGAGGCTACTCAGGCCCGCGATAACGAGCAAGAGAGCACCGGCCAATTGTGCTGCATAGGCGTATTTCCCAGCAAGCACTGCGTCATAGATTCCGTCCATCAACTTCGAAGCGAAGTGTGGGAGCACGAGGGCTGAAGCGATCCACGCCACACGCGATTTCGCGAATGCCGTGGTCACTTTGGCGATCAGCCAACCTACTACCACCAGAAGGGGGAAGGCGAGAGGGATGCATAGCCAGACTATGCTGTGTCGATCCATAAGCGATCTCCAAAAAAACGCTGGAGCCCTCCCCCGCTGGGAGTTAGTCCCAGCAGGGTTGAATTCCGCGTTCAGAAGAACGCGACCAGTGGCCTTCATTGGAGTGAAGGCCGGATCAATCAGGCTTCGTCAGGGATTGCGACCGGCACTTGATGGGCGCCGACTACCGTTGCAGCCTGTGCGTTCGCACCGATCTGAGTCGCCGTGTTGGACCCGGCCCCAACTTGCTTGGCACCAGCCTGTGCGTTGTGGAAGGCGGTTGGGGTACCGGAGTGGTCATCGTCTTCATCACGTTGACCACGGGCAGCGACAGGCCGCGATCCGTTTTGCCCGTTGGGTTCGACATACCGTTCCAGCGACGTAGATCGTCCTTCTTCAGGCCTGGGAGGTTGATTTCGCGCTGTACCGCATCAAGCCCAACACCACCCTCACGTTGCCCCTCTGCAATCGCCTTCAGGGGATCGATGGGAGGCTTTCCAAGTGGGCCCTTGGGAAGAACAACAGGAGGAGCTGTGCGCACCAACTTCGAGTCCCCTGTGTTGGGACGTTCGACAAACCGGTTGGACCCTGTAGGTGCTTCTGCCCCGGCCATGCGGGAAGCTTCTTGGACGACTGTCGGAGCCAATGGCTTGGACAGTGGCTTCGAAAGCTCAGCATCAATTGCTGCCTTCGTCTGCGCAACAGCTTCCTTTGCCTTTGCAGCATCGTCGTTCGCGAATGCAAATCCAGCCGTTACGGCCAACAGCAACGCCGAGACTCGCGCCTTCGTTGATCGCATCAGTTCTGCTCCTTAGATTCGGTTTCCTTGACGGGCTTGGACACGCCCTCAACAACTTCTTGCACTGCACCAGTGCCCTCTGGGATGGGAGTGCCAACTGGCTTCATCCCGTCGAGATCGAGAAGCTGCTCATTCGCTTTGTCTGCAGCAGATTGCTTCTTGCGGTAGCGCGCAGGTGTTGCGTATTCGGGTATCTCGACACCATCACGCGAGCTGCGGTTGACGTGCCAGGACACTGTTCGTGGAATGGTTCCCTCATAGGAGAGGAAGTGGGAAACCCACGGGCGCCCCTCGCGGATCGTGATGCCCATCTCGTAGGTGACCTGCTTCTGGTACTTTTGCGAACCAGAGGTGGCCGTAATCAGCGTTCCAGTGACGAATACGCGGTTCGTTTCTGGCTCGTACTGAATCGAGTTGGGTTGGAAGGTGATCACCGAACCCGAGGCCTTGAAAACTGGGTCTTCAATCAGCGTCAGAAGCTGACGGCGAAACTCGGTGTAGATCTGTGGGTCCATGAATGCCGAAACGGCATCCAATACCACCGTCGAAGACTTCGGCTGGATGTTCCCCACCAACGTGGCGATATACATCCCGAAGCCCTTGATGTATTCCTTGTTGGCCGAATTCCATGCAACCTCAGCCTTTGCATCAAGCATGGGGGGCACCAGAACGATGCGCTCGCGCTCGCCAGATATAGTCGCCAGTGCCCAGACAAAACCCGCGCCAAGAATGATGTTGGAAAGGAGCAATCCCTTCGTCATCAGCTGCAGCTCGCGCATGTTGCGCATTGCATCTTTGAACTTCATTGATGCACCTCGCGCATAGCGCCACTGTCGAAGCGTTTGTTCATCGACATGAGTCCTGCCCACCAGGCCATGTGGAACAGAACACCATCCATGCGTGCGTTCTTGAAGCGGCCGAACAGCTTCACGAACACGTAGGTGGAGATGAGGCCCAACATCAGTTGGTCCCACATGAAGAGCACAACAAAAATCACCAGCGCAGGGAAGAACTCGTCAATTTCCCAGAAGAAAACCTGCATTTGGTCGTCAACGTGATTTGGTATTGGTTTTTCAGTCATTTCCCAACCTTCACAAGCACAATGGCATTAATTGGCTGCTCATATTTCGCGCCGCCCATGATTACGTTTGCGGTATTCAATCCACGCTCTTTCAGGCGTGCAGCCAGTTCACGCCATGCGGTCATCATGTGATTTACACGCTCTTCAGTCATTGGCCCATCATTCAAAAACTCCACATAAAACCGTCCGGTTTCATTGGCTTTGAACTTTTGAATACTCAATTGGCCCTTAGCGCCGAGAGAAGAACCAACAACGGTGAAAGAATGGGATTCAACAATTGCCGAGTTCTGCGCAACTCGAATTGCATTGCTCTCTGCATCAGAATCGCCAATTCGCTCCACAGTGCGTTGGAGCCTGCTCTTCTTCATATCGACGCCTGAGACCCAATTGACGCGCTCTTCAGGGTTCAGGCGCTGATCATTTGCCACGTTGCTCAGAACAATTTCTGATTGCTCAGAATTGCCAATTGCGGCATGCTTAGTAATTGCATCCCGCTCAATCCACATAGCTTTTCGCTGAGTGGGCGGAACATCAATGAATTGAGGGGCACAGCCAACGGCAGCAGTAGCTACCAAAATCAGCCCCAAGATTCGAAGTTTCACCGGCCTATCCTCTGCATGTGCTCATTGAGCGGTAGCACAGATATTACGAGGCCGAACATGCAAAAAGGGGTGCGAAAAGCACGCAAAAACGTGACGTTTAGCACCCCTGCTGGGAGCCGTCCTTCCCAGGACGGCTTTATGTCTACAAAGACTATTGAATGGTGACTGGCTGCTCAGTAATAGCGCCGAGGTCGGTATCAACTGACACCCGCAGATCTGTCAACCTGGTGGTTCCCAGCCATGCCTTGGGTACAGCAAAAGACTTGGAAGTAGCCTTTTGGGCGACTCCATCAAGTGTGTAGTTCCAAGTCGTAGTGCGCAGTACGCCCGCATCGACCTGGCACTCTGGCGTGAGCAGGACACCGCTGGAAGTGCTCGTTTGCTTCACAACGCAAACAGGCTTCGGAGGGTCTTTCACTTCAACGGGAAGCGCCTGCTCCCCATAGTTCCCGGCGCGCGTGATCGTGCGGACTGTGACCTCGTACTGTCCAGGCGTTTGGAAATTCACGTAGTGGCCTGTGCCGGTGAATTCACCAACCTTTGTCTGATTGATGAGCACATCATTTCGCAGGAAGGAGTCTCCCCGAGGCATGCCCAGGATTTTTAGGCCAAGGTAATAGGACCCAGGCGCAAAGAACTGACCCGGATACTTCGAAACAATGGAGGCCTGTGTCTGCACGCTTGCAGGAGGCAGAATCGTGAACTCGTCCGAAGTAACGTTCGTCACATTCCCACGGGTGTCACTCACTTGCAGTGCAAGCTGGTAAGTTCCTTGGCTTGTGATCGACAGATTTCCCGCCACATCGCTACCACTGCTGCGAGTCACATTTTGTGGAAGTGACCAGGTGTACGACAGCGGCTCGCCGTTGAGGCTCTTCAGGTCGAAGTCGGGAGTTTCGACGTAATACTTCACAACGGCTGGAACATCCGTGATTTGAGGTACCAACTTGATCCTCCAAGTGCTGGGCCAGTTGTAGGCCCAAGTCTTGATGCTCAAGGTAGCCGCCGTGGTCTCCTCTGGATAGCCCTTCACATAGGTGTAGTAGCTGATCACCTTATCCCCTGGCGCTGGCGTGTACAGCAGATCTGTACCGTCAACGCGCGTTCCATCTGGAAGCATCCAGTAGCCCAGAACCTCGTAGGACTTGGCGGCAGTAGTGGGCACCACATCGTTGATGATGGCCTTGTAGGTGTATTGCTTTCCGGCCTCGACGTAAGACGGCCCCTGCAACGAGGCTCTGGCCGCCAGAGGATTGACGGCTTTCACCCCAATCGTCTTTTTCACGTCAGCAGCTGGGTTATCCGGCGCGCTAGCTGCACGCCCCAGCACTTCAATGGAGTAGTTCTTGATCTCGGTAGGCGTGAAAGTCAGAGTCGGTGTGTTCTCACCCGAAACCTGCTCAACACCACCAGTGGTGATGATCCGCCACTGGTAGGAGGCGTCAAATCCCTCTTGAGCCTGAACCTTCAACTCAACAGGACGGCCAACCAGCACCACGCCTGGTGCGGTGACGGTGAAAGTGGGCACATCGAATGCCGTGAGTGTCAGCGGTTCAGTCTTGAACTCAGCGCCGGAATACTTGTTGACCAAGACCGCACGGTAGGTGGCACTGCCCACGCTCTCCATTCGGACGGTGTAGTTCACCCCGGTTTGCTCAATGCTTTCCGTGCGCATGACGCGTGTCCAGTTGCCATCCTCGCCCAGCACTTCCCATGCCACTGCCTTCACATTGGCAAGCATCTTGGCGTTCTTGACGTTGGCATTCAGGGTCTGCGCAAAAGGCACTTTTCCGCTTGTCGCCCGTGCAGTCAAAGTCGCTTCGATAACGTCACCTGCAGCAGTCACCAGGGCACGGCTTTTAGAGGTTACCGCGCTGTTGATGACCGCGCCATCGTTGACCATGCGCGCCTCTGCCACGATGAAACGGGTACCAGCGGTCAAGCGCCCAAGGTTCACGCTAAATTTTCCTTCGGCGTCTACTGGAACTGCCGTGGACATGGATGCGCCAGACTTCTCATCTTTGATGGTGACCTGCCATTGACCCATCGACTCGGGCTCAAAAACCACCGTCTGACCACGAGCGATCCCGATAAAGCCACTCACGGTTGTTTCGGCCTGGTCGTGTGAGGTGAAGGTCTTCTCGAAATCAACCAGAGGGCCCTGCGGTACTCCAATGAAATCGAACTCTTGCACTGTCTTGAACTCAGGAGCACGCTGGTACCAGGACTCAACCTTTACCTTGCTTTCGGCCCACGGCGTATCAGCCTGCATGACCAGCGCCACGTTGGACTCAGGGATCGAGCTGTTGAACTCCTTTACGGAGTCGCCGGGATAAGTGACCCGCGTTGTGATCTCCCGATAACCGGCCTTGACGTTCACGATACCCAGTGAACGGGGCTGCGACTTGTCAACGGTCGCAAACATCTTTCCAGGGAACTGTGCCGAGTTCTTGGCGTAGAAGGTATCAAGCAGCTTGTCGTTTTTGAATGTCAGCGCTATGGGACTTGGGGTTGTCCCTGCGATAGTGACTGACCCAGATCCGCTCTTCACGGGGTAGAAGGCTGTTTGGCGCGTAGCTGGATTGGTGTAGACGACGCCCGGTGTGTACTCGATGGTGTTGTCGCCCACCAAAGGCAACGACCCGCGAAGCGCGTTAGCAGCATACGGGTTGTACTTCATACCTTCGGGAAGCGCGCCGAAGCGGATAGCGCAATTCACACCGGCCGTCTGCGACAGCATGTAGTCGGGGCGAATCATGCTCAACGTGTTGCAAGTCTCTTTGCTTGCGCCTTCAAGCTTTGCCTGCACATCTGCGTCTTGAACCTTGATAGCCACGCTCGTGTGAGACTGAGAAACCTTGATCTTGCTTGCAGGGTTCCACGCTGTGGTCTGCAAAACGATGTTAGGTGCATCTGGTAGATTGACCCACAGTCGCACATCGCGTGCAGCTTCTTGATCGGTTGAATCGCCCACAAGCACTGGATAGGTCCCTGCCACGTTGGCTTGGCGAGGAAGCTCGAAGGCGGCAGATTGGGACACATCTTGTCCATTGACTTTTAAGCTTTCGACGCTGCCGGAATCGACAACGACAGGCAAAGCAGCGACATCCAGCGAACGATTGTTCAACGGATTGATCGGTGCCAGGCGGGTGCTGATGCCTGGAAAGTCTTGGACGATGGGGAGAGATACTGGAACCGCAAGCTCGGGTCTCTTGTATGTGAAGTTCACAGAGCTTTCGGCCACGGTGGCGCCCGCATTCACGGTGGCCTTGATGGTCATCGGTCCATCGCGGAGTGCAGGATACCCTGTCGCCAGTACCGCCCCACTGGACCCGCGCACCATCTTCAGTGGGATCTCATTCCCGCCTTGTATGAGTTTGAGGGGGGATTGAGCATCCGAGATCGTGAAGCGGCCCTTGATTTCCGCACGGTCGAGGGGCAGGCTCTGGACAAGTCCTTGCTTCATACCCACTCGAACCTCGTGGACTGAGTAGGTCCCCGCAGGGAGAGATGCTGATATGACCTGGGCCACGAAGCCAGCATTGAGAACGGGATACTGGGCCTCCGTGAACTCACCAGTGATCTTGTCCGCGATCACATCTGGTCGAGACTCTACGCGCTGAATTGGCAGTTTGTAGTTGACCAACGTATCGTCATTCCGTAGCAGCACGTATCCGGTCACAGGATCACTGGGCCTGTCACCCGTCGCCATGTCGAATGCATAGCCACGAATTGTCAAGACACCAGATGGCGTGATGGTCGGATTACCGGCATCACAGACGTTGGTGCCATTGACTTCACAGACCGAAGACACGAGCGCGGCCTGCGCGCTCGACATGTATCCGCTGCAGAGGATGATGGCCGCTGCAGCGGTTGCACGCAGATGATGGCTTTGCTTCATGAACTTCTCCCGGTGGGTGGTCATTTCTTTGCTACCTGAACGCTGTTGATCTTTTCCAGCACGCGCTCGACCTTGCGGGCGTAGATCAGCCGCTTGTAACCAGTGCTTGCGTTGTATGCACCGATGGCCTTCCATGTGAAGCCATGCGTTGCAATGCTTTGAGCCAAGATCCAAGCACCGACATTGGTGTTGATGCAGGGTTCAACCAGCTTGTCTTTGGTGATGCCATATGGCTCCAGCTTCGGGAGCCACCAGTCGTTGATTTGCATATGCCCGTAGTCAACCGAACCGTTCTTGTTCGTGTTGATGGCGCCTGCATTTCCATTCGACTCGACAGTCGATATAGCCTTGAGGAGTTCGACCGGAATTTGATACCGCTGCGCAGCCTCTTCAAAGCAGGCAGCGTGGGCGAACGAGAAAAAGAAGAGCGCGAACGAGATGAACCACGATTTCATAGCATCTGATGCTACGAAGTCGCCCCCCTCAAACCACCCCTAAAAAGTAAGCAAAATCCGAGCTTTTCGATTTTGTGAGCGATTCATGCCGCAGCCAATTGCAGCTGTCGGTTTCTGGCCGCTACGCCAGGTGGAGTCAGAATTCGCGGCACCTCATGCTCTTTGAGGACATCGCACCAGTAGCCTTGCAACTCGCTGGCTCCGAGCTTGACCGCTTGCGTTGCGATCTCAGAGGACTCAATGTGTTCCGCAACCACGATGGCTCCAGTTCCCAAGCTGGAGATGAAATCGAGACCCGAACGATCATTTGCTTTCAGAACCCTCGGCCTGAACACTTCGATCATGCGCTCCTCCAAGTCTGTGCCGGCAACATCATCCAGCGCAATTTCACCTCCGAGGCCTCGTATGCCCTCACAGAGGTTCTTGATGCGCTGGAATCCCCAATGGTGACGGATCAGCTCGTTTCTCTCCACGATCTCGATGACCATTCCAGGAACCATGTGCTCGGCCATCGCCACCACCCAATCCAGATTAAGCATTGACGAGGCCTCGACATTGCAATGAACCCTGAGCTTGGACTTGTAGGCCGTGCAAAGGAACCGCGCCGCTTTCAGTGCTGCAATATCAACCTCAAGCATCTGGCGGCGGTTGGTGAAATCGACCCGATGCCTGTACAGCAACTCAAACCCCAGGATCTCGTGCGACTCACACGCGAGCATGGGCTGAACGCGGAAGTTTGCGAGAGCACTGACATTCACAGGCGCTTCTGAAGATTTGCAACCCATAGCCACCACGCAAAAGAAAGACCGGCGATTGCCAATGGAGCCACCCACGTTGAGACGTAGATAGGCACGAATAGCCAAGCGACCAACGACACTCCGACCAACTTGGCAAGGTCCACCCCACGCTTGTGCAGCATGGGGCTCTGTGAGGAGAAAGACGCTTTGGCAATCTGTCTGCGATAGTGGCCATCAGCCATAGCGGCCAGAATGCAGGGAAGAGCAAAAAGCGTCCACATCAAGAGCATTCCGCCCCGATACAGGATTACATGTGTCCAGACAGTGCCTGCGAATGCACGCTCCATCAACCAACGATCAACTTTTTCGTTTCCCGAGAGTTCAGCACTTTCGAAAGCATGACCGACTTCTCGATTGACCGTCTCCAGCAAAGAGAAGATCTGCTCCATGATCCATTGGTCAGTTTCATGCCCAAGCCACGCTACGAGCTGGCGCTGCTCAGCGTCACGCACTGCGTTGAAGATAGGCAGCGGCAACAGTACAAGAACTGCCAGGGTGCCAAAGAGCACAACGACCAGCGTCAATGAAGCAAGCGAAGGCTTTCCCTCTTTCCCCTTTTCTGCCATGACTATTTGCCCCCCCACAGAGAGGTGAACATGGTGATGAAACGCGGCCTAGCTGGCTTTGGCAAAGGCCCATTGGTCAAGAGGATGGGAATGCGAGACTTGAAAGTCCGTCCACCCGACATGCGTGCGTAGAAGTGCAACGGCGGCAACTCACTCAATACCGGTGGTGGTATCAGATCGGCTTCCTCAGCCGAGGCTTGCTCTTTGTATGACGCGTCGTAGTGCTCGCTGGGATCAGATGCAACGTTATGCCCGTAGCTGACGGACATCGACTGCACTTTGATTTTGGGAATCCCATCCGCGAACAATTGCTGGGTTCTCGGATCTTGAACCCTTAGAGCAATTTTGTTGTTCGTGTTGGCCAGGACCTGAATCGCCTTGTTTTCATCGCCAAGCCGAGCTGCAAAGTCGGCAAAGGTTTGAGTTGCCACAGTGAGTCTGAAACCCGCCCCACGACCTTTGTTGAGCAGCTGGATGGTCGGCGTATTGATCACCTCTGCCGCTTCGTCAACGAACACGTCAATGGGCTTCTTCTTGTCCAGCCCGTAGTTGTAGATGTCGCCCGCAACTGCGGTCATGTCAGCGAGCATCACGGAGCCAATTGCACTGCCAACCGTTGGGTCAGCGAGTGAGTCCAGGCCCATGTACAGAACCATGTTGTTTCGGATGACCTTGGACATATCCAAGACCACCTTTTCACTCCCGGGCTCATGCTTGGGCGATAGCAGCTCTGCAAGAGGATCTGCAGTGAGCATCGACAGAATTGGGATGAGCGAGGCCACCATCTTTTGAAAGTGATCCCGGTTGTGTTCATACGTCGAAATCAGGCCAGCCAGATCAACGTTTGGCCACTCGTGAATCACCACTTCCTTGTAATAGGCGATGTACGCAAGAAGAACCGCTTCAGGCCCCTTGTTCTTCGCCTTGGAGGTTTTGATATAGCTCGCAGCGCCTTTCTCCCAATTGGGTACTTTCTGGTTGAAGTGAAAGAGGAGGCCCTTTGTCAGGAGATCATCTGGTCCCCCTTCGATGTAGCGACGGAGGCTTACCAAGTTCGGGCGCTCCCCAGTAGCGATCAAGCCCGCACAAATGTCTTGGAGCACTTTCCAGCCGAAAGCAACGAACGCATCGGCACCCGTTTCGGAGGGAATCAATGCAGCCACCCGAGAGGCAAGTTCCGTCTTGCGATTCCAGTTGCGGAGAGGATCGAGACTGACGGACTTGTCTGGATGAGCGGGGTTGAAGTAAGCGAACCGCTCTGGCTGACCAAGTGATTCGCAAATCCTCCGGGCGTTGTCCGCGAGTCCCTGGTCGCCCTTGGGGTCAATGATCACCACTGGGCCCCCTCGAAGGATGGCCTGTCCGATGCAGAGGTCAAATAGACGCGTCTTCCCCACCCCGGTAGACCCTACGATGAGGGTGTGACCTTCCAGCAACTCTAGTGGAACAGTGATGTCGTCCTCTTTGTCCAGCCCGTGGAGCCAATAGCTACCGTCCTTGCTGAGCGCCTCTTTGCCCAATGTTTTGGCGACCCCGCTGGCAATCAGCGCATGCATACGCTGGGCCACCATATCGGTCCATTGATACCCATTGCCGAGCCATAACTCGTCACGCTTGATCGCTCCCTTCGATGCCTTCTTCAACCCTTCGATATCAATGAACGTTTTGCCAGTGAAATTTGTTCGGGCCATGTCGGAGTGCCGTGTCCACGCCTTAGCCATCCGGTAAAAGCCCATGAGCGAACAACCGCTTGCTGCAACCGTTGCAAAAGTCGTCGGCAGTGGCAGATACCATGCCGAGACAATGCAAATCCCAACAGCTCCGAACCAACCGAGGGTTTGACCAGCCTCGTAGTTTGGGCGCCAAGGGTTGTCAAAGTCGAAGAGCTGCTCCGCCATGTCAATCCTCAGTGCGCCGCCGACAACGTGCCAGCCGACAGCGGCCGAGCGGCCTCAGGCGTCAGCGTGTCAAACAAACTGTCAACCTTGGTGCGAATCAACTCAATGGTCAATGGACCAGGGCTTGCGTTACCTTCGTCATCAATGGAAAGCTGATGCGCCAGCAGTCGCTTGATTTTTTCGTAGCGAGGGTGTGCTTTGGTGACCAAAACACGGTTCAAAGTCTCGCCTCCGTAGCGTGCAGATCGGCTTTTCCAACTGGTGACATTCTTGGCCGGAAAGCGAGTGGCAACGATCCTCGGGGAGCCACTCTCCAGCACGAACACCATGATGTAGCCGCCGTCCTGGGCCGAAGCGTCAGGTACCATGGCACCGACATGTTCTGGGCTCCCGTCAAACATCCACACACGTATCTCCTGTTCACAAACGTGTATTGAGAATATCAACCGGTCCTACCCAGACCACCCCTAAAAAGCGCGGATTTTCAAGACCTTTCGATTTTTCTGCTCAATCCAGGGGTCCACGATGCATGTACAGCATCGTCAAGACTTGTCGTCACGCTCCCCCCTGCTTCACGCGTTCTTACCTTGAGCGACCTTTTTACGAGCCAAAAAAAAACGAGAACCATGAAAGGTTCTCGTCTTGAAATCACTACGGTAACAAGGCTAGGTGACCGCGTACTTTTCGATGTCCTCACCTCGCGCTAAAGCTTCTTTGATCCAACGCGGCCTTGGACCAACGCCGCCACCCCATGTCTGCCCCTTCTCGTTCCGATATCTAACGGGTCGCGCGCTTGCGCGCCTGGACGTGTTGCGTGGCACAACTTTCACATCTGGGAAGAGATCGGTGGGAGTTAGCTTGTACAGCTCAATAGTCTTGCGAACGTCCTGGATCACATCATCCAGCGCGGCCAATCGGAATTTTTCAATCTTTGCCTCGACCCTCTCTCGCTCTGCGAGGGCCTCAGCCAGTTCTTCGGATGTCATGACGCGTCCTGGTTGCATGCGTGCAATTCCTCCATTGGATTAGGCGCAATTAACTGCAATTCTATTGCACATTTAATTGCATTTCCACAGCTAATTCATCAGCACCCTTTCTCGTCACCAGGGACCGACATCGCTGAAGAAAGGCACCCTTTTGGGCCACGAAGGGCTAAACGTCATGTTTTTGCTTACTTTTCGGCACCCTTTTGGGTTGGCGTGCTACCTAGAATGCCTGTACAGAAGGGCTGTCCTCATAGGGGGCTGATGCCTACGCGAGGCGATGACGGGAAACAAGTGTCTTGCCGAGTTCGCAACATGTAACCGACTAATTTTCGTTGGTGGCTTTTTTCTAGGATGTTGACCGTTCGCCCACCAACGACGATTCGCCTTGACATGACAACTTGCCCAACCACATAATTCGCCATCAATGTGATGTTACGCCCTACCATGAGCCCTCGTTCTACCTATTCGGACACTTCTGGTCTCCAATACCGCCTACGTGCTGCGTCGGCTCTGCTGGGCATCGCTGAGAACACAACCAAGTCATACATCGAGAACTCAGGCATCCATGTTCGCCGAGCAAACGAGGCTGACTCCAAAGCCGTCGCAGTGCGGCTCTTCGATCCAGACACCCTTTTTCAACTCGCTCAGTACCGTCGAGCCAAGGGCTTCGTCAAGACTCCCCAGAAGGGCCCTTACTTCATCGCTGTGGACATCGTTAAGGGTGGCACTGGGAAGACCACCACAGCTGTTGAGATTGCGTTGCACATGCAACTGGCTGGTCTTCGCGTTCTCGCGATAGATTTGGATGCGCAAGCCAACCTCACCCAGTACATGGGTTACGAGGCAGATCTGAACAAGGACGAAATCGAGCCAATGGGCCTGAGTCTCGATGCCGTTGTTGGGAAAACATTTGCCCACACCGTTTCTACTTATGTCGGTCGATCTGCACGAGAGTCGTTTGGTAGCCTGATAAAAATGCCTTTTGGCAAAAATGGGCCTCACCTGATTCCCGCTGATGCAAATCTAGGCGATATTGAATTTGCACTGAGTTCTTCCAAGGGCGCGCGAGAGTTAACCCTGAAAAAACTCTTTTCAGATTCTGCGCGAGGCTTGATTCCAGAGTTGAACGTTTCAGAATATGACGTTGTTGTGATGGATTGTCCACCCAATGTCACTATGACGAGCACTGCCGCGCTGGCTGCTGCAGATCTCGTGGTTGCACCGGTCCGCTTGGACGCTTTCGGTGTCAAGGGTCTAACCCGTTTGATCAATGAAATTGCGCTTCTCCGCGAATCTTACGGAGACGCGATTGTGGCGGATCAAGTCATTCTTGCCACCCATTTCGCCCCACAACTTTCTCGCATCCAG